>Ga0187871_10001408_pt1 | contig 20976 bp, 18 predicted proteins | sample June2016WEW_16_1_FD_132988 | JGI IMG/M metagenome (GOLD analysis project Ga0187871, IMG submission 132988) | Peatland microbial communities from SPRUCE experiment site at the Marcell Experimental Forest, Minnesota, USA - June2016WEW_16_10 | ecosystem: Environmental > Terrestrial > Soil >...
CCCAGCAAGAACGACAACATGGTAATAGATAAAATCCCTGATATTCTGCACATGGGTCACGTGCACAAAAACGGCAGCGCAAACTATCATGGCGTTGACATAATAAACAGCGGCACATGGCAGGCGACAACAGACTTCCAGTTAATGAAAGGGCACATCCCAACTCCAGGCATTGTTCCTATTTACGAATCAAAGGCAAACAGGTTTACTCATATAAACTTCAACAAGTGAAAGCATGGATTCCAACGAATATTTTGCAGAGCTCAGAAGGCATTTCGACCTAGCATATGCAGTTGCATCTGATGCCCGATCAAAAGGCTATGATCCGAAAAATGTTGTTGAGATAAAGCCTGCTCCTGACATTGCCTCAAGAGTAGAGGGAATAATGGCAATAGACGGACTTGCGCAAATGATAAATGAAGCAGCTCAGGGACGCTCAAGGCAAGAATTAGCATTCCAGATGGTAAGGGAAATATGCACCGGAAAAAGATTCGAAAGCAAAACAATCGAGGAGCGGCTTACCATCGGAACAAGAGTTGGCCTTGCAATATTAACTGAAGGGATTGTCGTGGCTCCAACGGAAGGAATCCAGGGCATAGAAATACACAAGACAACCGATGGCTCCGATTACATAGCAATACTATATGCTGGACCCATAAGGGGCGCAGGCGGAACAGGAGCTGCCATGTCTGTTGCACTGGCAGATTACGGAAGAAAACTATTGGGCATAGGAGCATATAAGCCTCAGCAATCTGAAATAGAGCGCTACATCGAAGAAATGCAAATCTATCATTCAAGAATTGCGCGATTGCAGTATTATCCTCCAGAGAGCGATATCCGCACAATACTTGAAAATTGTCCTGTCTGCGTAGACGGATTACCTACTGAAAAATTAGAGGTTAATATTCACAGGAACATCAAGCGCCTTGACAAGAATGGGAAAGAGCAGATCATAACTAACAAAATAAGGGGAGGAATCGGATTGGTGCTCTGCGAAGGAATAGCGCAGAAGGCAAAAAGCGTATTGAAGCACACAAAGGCCAATGACCTTGACTGGAACTGGCTCAACAACATAATAAAAGTCGACAAGGGTCAAACTCCAAAGGAAGATGCAAAGGAAAAACTGAATATGGTATTTTTGCAGGAATTAGTTGCAGGAAGGCCTGTGCTGTCCTATCCTGGCAGGAATGGTAGCTTTAGATTAAGATATGGTAGATCAAGGCTTACGGGAATAGCCGCAAAGGGCTTCAGCCCTGCTACCATGCTCATACTTGGCGAATTCATAGCCTGCGGCACGCAATTGAGAATAGAAAAACCAGGAAAGGGCTGTGTTGCAGCTCCTGTGGATACAATAGAAGGGCCTTTCGTAAAATTGGATGATGGGGAAGCACTGCGCATCAATGACATAGAAACAGCAAGGAATCTCAAGTCAAGAATAGTGAAAATAATCTCTGTAGGGGACATACTTGTTACCTATGGTGATTTCAAGAAATCAAATACCCCACTGCAACCTACAAGCTACGTTGAAGAGTATTGGGAAGCGCAATTGAAGAAAAACGGATACTCGGGAAAAGTCCCTTCGGAATTATCATTCAAGGAAGCATTTGATATTTCCGCAAAATACAATGTGCCAATGCATCCGCTTTACATATACGATTACACTGACATAACAGCAAGGGAATTAAATGAGCTTTCAAAAACAATCCAAAGTTCTGAATCGGAAAGCAGTTCAGAAAGCATATTCGACCTAAAGACAATAGAGCTACAAAAGGAAAGCAATTCTATATCAATAGTTGACGTGCTGGAAAGATTATGCATACCTCACAAAGAAGGCAATTCGTCCATAATAATAAGCAACGACCATGCGCAGAGCCTTCTTTGCAGCATCGGCCTTGTGGATTCGAACAAATTAAACAAAGACAAGAAAATAATTCATGACGAGAATATGAGTGCGCTTGATGCGGTTAATATCTCGGCGCCGTTCAAGATAATGAAAAGGGCCACAAGAATAGGCGGCAGAATAGGACGTCCGGAAAAGGCAAAGGAGCGCCTTATGAAACCTGCACCAAGCGTATTGTTTCCAGTAGCGGAATATGGAGGCAAGGAAAGAAGCATATTCAAAGCCTATAACAATGAGAAGAAGAAATTCAACAACACCGGCATAATGATAGATATTGTGAAATACAGGTGCATTGCTGGAAAGGAATTGGTGTATCTTCCCTATTGCAGCAAGCATGATTCCTTTGCGAAAATGGAAAGAGTGTGCACCAGCTGCGGGAGAACTACTATTGAACCTATCTGCTTGGATTGCGGAGGCAAGGCATTCGCAAGCGAGCTAAGGCCAGTAAACCTGCAGCAGGTAATAGACAATTCGCTGAAAGGATTAGATATCCTCTCCATAAGCAAGAACCTCAAAGGCGTTAAGGGGCTTTGGAGCAGGGACAAGGTTCCAGAGGCGATAGAAAAAGGAATACTAAGGGCCAATTACAATGTACACATATTCAAGGACGGAACTTCAAGGTTCGATGCCACTGACATGCCCATGACTCACTTCTATCCCAGTGAATCCATGGTGAAAATCGAGAAATTGATAAGTTTGGGATACGACAAGGACTATTTTGGCAACAAGTTGGAGAACAATGACCAGCTTCTTGAATTGAAGCACCAGGATTTAGTGATAAACAGGAATGGCGCAGAGCATTTGGTTAATGTTGCAAAATTCATTGACGCGCTGCTTGTAAAATTCTACAAACTTGAGCCATTTTACAACATAGGCAACATCGATGACCTTGTGGGTCACTATGTAATAACATTATCGCCGCACACATCTGCTGGAGTACTAGGAAGAATTGTGGGATTCACAGATGCAAATGTCGGGTTTGCGCATCCCTATGTAATATCAGCAAGAAGAAGAAACTGTGATGGAGACGAAGATACCATGATGCTGCTGCTTGATGCTCTGATAAATTTCTCCAAAAGCTATCTACCAACTACCATAGGTGGCACAATGGACGCGCCGCTAATACTTACGGTAAAGGTAGATCCCAAGGAAGTAGATGATGAAGTCCACGAAATGGAAGTAACGGAAAAATACGGCATTGAATTCTACGACAAGACTTTTCTGTATCTTCCTCCTGGAGAAGTGAGCGTTGAAATCGTAAAGAACAGATTATCAGGAAAGGAAGAATATGAAAATTTGAAATTCACGCATTTGAGCAGTAAAATCTCCATTGCGGAATCGAACCACAAAAGCACTTACACAAAGCTCAACAGCATGAAGGAAAAGATAGAAGCCCAATTCAGGTTGATGGACATGCTCTGCAGCGTCGACAAGCCCGATACTGCAAAACGATTGATACTGAGCCATTTCATACCCGATCTAATAGGGAATATGCACTCCTTCTCAAGGCAGAGCTTCAGGTGCGTTGCCTGCAATGCAAAATACAGGAGAGTCCCATTGATAGGAAAATGCACAAGATGCAGCGGAAAGCTCGTTCTCACGATCTCGAAAGGCAGCATAGAAAAATATCTCAACATGGCAATAGATCTAGCCAATAGATACAATCTGGAGCCCTACATAAGGCAAAGGCTGTTGCTGATAAAGGAAGAGATAAACAACGTATTTGGAGGTGACATAGAAGTAAACGTTCCTACAAAGCAGTTCAGCCTTGCGAAGTTCATGTAAATTATTTCCATTTTCCGGAAAGCCTATCTACTGGAACTTTAAACGCGTCCCTAACGCTTATTGCATATCCCTTGAGTACATAAAATGCCACGATTAGCTTTTCTTTCACGATTTTAAATGTGCCAACTGCTGCAGCATACGCAATGCCTCCATAGGCCAATCCTTCCTCAGTGCGAAGCATATCGTTAGTGGGTTTGGCTACGTGGATATTTGTAAATGAGCCCAATATGTTTGGCGTTTTTAAATAATCGTTTATCGTTGATCCTAATATCTTGATGGGCTCGAAAATATCCCTAAGTAAGCCGTGCAGGTTAGTGTTTGCAATGGCATCTTGGACATATGGCATGCTAAGTCCTGCAACTACTCCTGCCAGAACCCCAGCCATGGCAACTCTCTCACTTTTTCTTAATAGGCTCATACTTGGTATGAATTTTCTCTTTATTGTATCCGGGGCAAACAAGCCCGCCTGTGAGGTTATGCAGTAGCATGCAATGCCAACAGTTACGGCAACTGAAAATTTATCAACTTTGTAGGGCTCATGCATCACATTGTTATTGAAATTAGTCATCAGGTCGTAGAATTTGGGTCCTGCCTCATGCGCAATTAAGGATATAGTACTTACTCTAGCGGCTGACCTGGCCATTGCTAATTTGTATCCCACTTTATCACACTAATATTATGGATTTTATAATATTTATACGTTGTTTTAATGTACGTCGTTTGCATTAGTCAAGCTCTTTCATTAGGTTTTTCAGGGAAAGCGTGTTTATTATTTTATCCCTAGTGAGCCAGCCCCTTCTTGCAGTTCCAACGCCGTATCTTAAGAAACTGAAATGCGATACTCTGTGTGCATCAGTTCCGATGGAGAATTTTATCTTGTATTTTGATGCTTTCATTATGTTGGTGTCGCTTAGATCCAATCTACTGGGAAATGAATTTATCTCAAGGGCGATCTTGTTGTGCTCTGCGGATTCGAACAGTTTTTCCATGTCTAATGGGTATTGATCTCTTGCATTCAATTCTCTTCCTGTGGGGTGTGCAAAGGCGTTAAGCAATCCAGTATCGAATGCCTTTGTGATGCGTTTTGTCATTTCCTCTTCGCTCATCTTGAAGTTTGAGTGTATTGCGCCCAAGGCCCAGTCCATTGATTTTATGCAATTGTCTGAAAGGTCAAGCGACCCGTCCTTGAGTATATCTATTTCAGCGCCTTTCAAAATTCTTATTTTTCCTTCAAGCAAATTGTTAAGCTTGTCCACTTTTTTGAAGTAAGTCTCGAACTGCTTCTCATTCATGCCCCTTGCAATTCCCAGGCTCTTTGTATGATTTGTAGTGGCAAAGTATTCATGGCCATACTTCATTGCCGCTTCTGCCATCTCCTCTATGGTATTTGCTCCATCTGTATCCGAGGTGTGCGTGTGCATGTCTCCTTTAATATCTTTTATATCAACTAAAACAGGTATCTTGTGCTCCTGGGCAAGCTTCACCTCGCCTCTTGCCTCTCTCATTTCCGGAGGCACGTACTGCATGCCTAACTTTTCGTAGATCTCTTCCTCGTTTTTAGTTGGTATTAATTTCTCCTTTTTGTCGAACAATCCATATTCGTTGAGCTTGTAGCCTTTGTTTACTGAAATTGTCCTGACCTGAACATTATGGTCTTTGCTGCCTGTGAAGTATTGTAGCGCTGCGCCGAAGCTCTCCGGACTTATCACTCTAAGATCGCAATTGATCCCTATTTTTAATAATACTGTTGTCTTTGTTGGCCCGCTCAGGTTTGTGCCGGAAACTTCAGACAATTTCGAAAAGAAATCCATGACTTCCTTGTTTTTATTTGAAAGGGCAAGTATGTCCAAATCTCCTACAGTTTCCCTCATTCTTCTTGCACTTCCGGCTATGACTGCCTTTTCAACCAAACCGCTTTTCATCAGTTTATCCATCATTGACTCGGCAACAGGAAGCGCATCTCCAAGAAGCAATCTTCCTTTATCGGATTCCAGTCTTTTGATGCCCTTTGCTATTACCTCTTCGCTGCGTTCCCCAAATCCAGCAAGTTTGCTTATTTTATGATTTTCTATTGCTTTCTTAAGGTCAGGAAGATTCTTGACACCTAATTCTCTATAGAGCACAATGGCCTTCTTTGCACCCAATCCCTCGATGCTTGTGAGCACTTTCATGTCAAAGGGATATTTTTTCTTCAATTCTTGATACTTTTTGATTTTTCCAGTTTGAATATACTCCTCTATCTTATCTGCGATGCCCTTACCAACACCTGCAAGATGCATTAGACCTTTCTTGCCTTCTTTTTTGTATATGTCTTCTACATCTTCCTGCAGTGTGCCTATGGTAAGCGCGGCTTTCTGATAGGCTCTTACCTCAAATATGCTCGTGGGCCTGTCTTCCTCTAGGCTAAGCATTGAAGCCATTTCATTGAACATGTCAGCAATAACCTTATTATCCAATTAGATCATCCTCTATCTAATTGGTCATAAAAAGATAAAAATTAGTAGCAAGCCAAGCGATTTATCAATCCGAAGAATATTAATGATAACTCTCAGTTATTGCTAAAGGACCTGTGAAGTTTTTGTTAGTGCTTACAAATTTTAAATCAAAATATATGTTCGAGTATGAATACAGTTCAGTTGGCATTGGCGGCTGTACAGAAACAATGCTGAATCCTGGTGTAGATGTATAAATATTTGTTATTGTCTCATTGCATCCTCCATCAGTAAATGTTATGTTCATAAGGAATTGCCCTGATGTGATTGTCCTTTGATAACCTATAACTTCTGTTTTGCTTGGGACGTTGCAATATACTCCCTGCTTCCTTGCAGGGCCCGAATAGTTCAATGTAAGGTCTATGTTGTCTATCTGTATTTTTGTAGGCACTGGTGGTGCAGGTATGCTTGTAGTCGCCTTGACCGTTGTTGCTGTAGAGCTTGTGCTAGTATTAGTTACTGTGTTTGAATTCTTAGGAGGCGTCAATACCGGGTTTTTGTTTGTAAACGAAAGTGATTTTAATACTCCGCTTGTGGTAATTAGAAATGCAGCTATTGCTATGATTGCAACAAGCGCTATTATGGGAAGCGCCTTTGACATCACATGCTGCCTTTCCCTTATCTGATATTTAAGTACATTTTCATTCTTCTCGTCGAAGAAGAAATCTGCATCGAACTGCTTGCCCTGCATAACTAGAGGAAGCCAGTACTTGTCGTCAGGCCACATGTCATAGTAGGGAATATCAGTAAATCCGAACCATTTTACTTCCCCGTCAGGGTTCGGTTTTATGTCTCCGGTTGCGTTCCTTGTTGAATATATGTGCAATTTATAACTCGCTTCATTCTTGCCATCTAGGAATAATCTTACGGTTCCGTTTTCCTGCACTTTCTCGCTGTACATTCCTGTCTGCTGATAAAGGTTCTTAACTGCGCACTTGTTCGGATGCTCGCCGTTGGCTATGTCGCCATTTGCAGCGTTCCATTTATTTTTGTTTATTCCAGTAGGTGACTTAACCAGTAGAAGACTTCCGTTTTTTATAACATGGCATAATGCCATTTCCTTTATCTGCGCCAATTTATCACGCTATAATTATGCACTAGGAAATATATATATGTTTTTATACCGCCGTAAAAACTGAATTATTCCGAATCTCTCAATAAATCTGATTCTGTTATAATAGGTACATTAAGATCAGGGAGCATGTCTTTTACCTCAATTGGTAGCACCCACAATATCAAAGATGCATTAGCCCTACCTATTTCAGTTCCCTCCCTAATGTTATAAAATATTTCTTTAGCTCTGTCAAAAATTAACATGTCTTTATTAAGCAACATTTTCGAAATCTTGGTAGCTGCATAGGAGCTAAGGCTGTTGTTCATTTTGCCCAATATCTGTACAAAAATGCCTCTGGATGTGCTAACCTGATCCGGCTTCGAATCCTTTGAGCGTAATATCGCCTCTGCGGCATCAATTTTCTGACGCATATCTGTCAATCCAGTACTCATTGTTGCCATATTATCACCTATCTATTCTGAATTTTCAAATATATATACGTTTTTTCATGCAAGTCAATTGACGAATACAATAAATACAAAGTATTTTATCTTTTTTAAGTGCAAATATATCGGTGCAGATGGGGCAGGATAGCTTAGGGGAGAAGGAGCAGAGGCTGAACCAGCTTTACCTTGCGATAATATCGCGCTACAAGGACTATATAGAAGATCAGGAAGGCCTTTCGGTTGCAGAGCTTCCAACTCTTGTTACTCCCAATGCCGATAGGGTAAGGGAAAAAGTTGAGGATATCAAGTCAAGTTTTCTCAATTACAATTATGACGAAAACTTCTATGAAGCAAGCGTAATTGCCTATGAGTTTGTGAAGAACGGCGTTGAGGAAGTTACACTTCCACTCCAATTCTGGCTTACTCCAGAGGAAACATTCGAGTTCATGATGGGCGACATAATGGACAAGAACATATTGCTTTGCAGCATGCTGGTGCGACTTGGAAACCCATCGGCAAAAGTTTTTGTAAAGATGTTCGAAAGCACAAGGGAAGTGTTTGTCTATTACGAATACAAGAACAGCTTATACTCATTCTACAAAGACAAGGTGAGCGAGTTTCCCAGCAAGGACGCCATGCTGAATACTCTTGATTTCAAGGACGAGACAATTGCCTACGAGTTCAACAACCAGATGTATGCGGATCTTTATTAATTCTTGGAATTGTTTTTCAGACGCTTCCTGTGCATTTTCCTTAGCCTTTTTATCTTCTGCTTTTTCCTGTACGCTTTTCCTATCTTCTTTTTGGATCTTTTTACGTTGACTTGCATATATGCACCATTTAAAGTATTCTTATTTTATTGTCATTTCCTTTATAATAACCTTTCTTGAGGTTTATCTCTAATACTCCATTATTGTAAATTGCATGCGAATAGGGCATGTCTATGTCTGCAGATAATATCACATCTCTGTTGTAATTCCTGGATGTTCCGCTCGCAGCTATGTTTAATTTTCCTTTCTCTAGAACCAGTTTTATGTTCGCTTTATCGACTCCTGGAACTTCGGCCATTATTACTATATAATCGTCCTTGTCTATTATATCAACAAGCGGCTCCCTGCTTTCCTCTAATTTATTGCTCTGTGGTTCCTTTTCATCCTTTTCAATGAGAGAGATGCCATTCCTGTCAACCCTTATGTTGAACCCGTAAACCAATGGATTGTTCTGCATTGCTTCTTGATTCAGAGTATTTGAGGCAATCATCTCCTTTACCAATTTTTGTATGAGTGTGTTTACCTCATCCATGTTGTTGAAGTTTATTTCTGCGCTCTCTTTTTTCTTTGCCATCCAAACACGGAAGTAATGCGTAAGCAAGTTATAAATAGCATTATCAAATATTGCGGTTAAAACCAGTTTCCTATGCCCTTCTGCCTTGCCTCTGTTTTGGTTTTTGCTATTCTTTCTATCACTTTTGAAATTCTTTCTTCAGAGAAATCGTGCTTTTTGCACATGAAATCAAGTATCATATCTTTGTCGTAATTTTTGCTTAGCAATGATGATAATGCCTTTTCATCCATGTCCTTCACTTCAGGATTCAGGAATAGGTCTTCCACTTCTTTGATGTCCAATTCAAACTCAACGTTGAATCTTTCCTTTACTGCTTTTTCAACATCTTCAATGCTTTTGCTCGCCTTTGCTATCTTGAGCGCGGTCTTTGGCCCTGCGCCCTTTATTCCATCGTCGAAGTCGGTTCCAAGCATTATGCCTATCCATATCAATTGCTTCTGGTTTATGTCCAATGACTTAAGAGTATCATTGAGATTTACCATCTCCGGTTCTACGTTTATGTATACATTCTTCCTTGGAAGCTTTCTCTTTCCGCTGAATGTAAGGTTCCTTACCACGTATTTCGAGCCAAATAGAAGAGTATCATAGTCCTGGCTTGCAGCGGCATATACCAATTGATTCTTTGACATGTAGCTGCACTGTGCCTCTCCTTCGCTTGGTGCATTTATGTATCCTATGCCCATGTAATCAAGCAATTCCTTGGCGCTTTCAACTATTTTCTTGTCCACCCTTGTTCCTGCCTGGGCATGAAGCCGCATTGCCTCATAATTACCCGCTTCCTTTGCCTCGGCATAGGCTTTGTTTGCCTCTTCCTTGTGCTTCAGCCTTGCCATTATGGTCTTTTGCTTGAGTATGGAAGGCAAACCATCAAACACATATACCGGCTTTATTCCATATTCTAGTATTTCAGTTGTTCGATAGAAAATACCTGATAAGTGGCTTGTAACGTTGCCATGCGAGTCCATGAGTGGTGTTCCGTCTGGCTGTCTTATTATAGTAAGAAATTGGTAAAGCACGTTGTATGCATCTATTGCTATCGACTTGCCGTGAAGCTCGTCAAACATGAGCTTCCTTTTAGATACTAGTTTGCTAAGGTCAACTGCCATGAATAATCACTTTTCTTATAAAAAGAAGACACATAATAACATATAAATATCTGAAAAGATATAAAACCTACTGATAAAGTGATAAAATGGCAATACAAGCAACACAAGAAAGGGAAACAAGAGTATCATTTAGAGAAATACCAATTTCAAGCACATCAATATTCATTTCTAATATTGGTGCAAACCATCAAAGTTCAATGGAGCATTTAGCAAAGCATAATTTAAGACCACTTACATACCAAGAAGCTCTAGTCAATTTAATGAAAAATCCAGAACTAAAGGAGCAATTAAAAGGAAAATGGTTCTATTTGGATGGTGTGGGTATCGATAAATCAGAATTGCATACAATTGATGAACAAAGAAATCTTGTCAAAGGAAAAGGAGCATCTCCAGAAGAAACTGTTCGTGTCTGGAAAGGACAAAATCCGTTGTCGCTCCTCGTCAACTCCGATGACTTCACTGCCGACAACGGCAGGCGTTTCTACCTCGATGCGGACTTCGAGCCTTCCAATGTTGCTCCGGTGGTGGTTGGCGTTAAAGTTGAACAAAAAGTTGGAGGATTGCAAACAGAGGTGAGCGATTTGCTTAGAGAAATAAAAGAACAAATGGAAGCTATGCATGTTAAATTCGAACGTCTTGAGAAGATGCTAAGATCAACAACAGAAAAATAGAGTATGATATTATGGAAGCAACAAAAACCAAAACAATGTTTGTGCCAAAAGTTCCTACAATGTCAAAGTATGGAGAATTTATACCAGTTGTAGGAAGCTCAGGCGCAGTATTGAATGTACTAAAGAAAGAAGCAGATCATTCTAGCTCAATGAAGCTTCTTGACGAAGCAGGCTTAAGGCCATTAACATATCAAGAGACAATTCATACACTGATGAATGATTCAGAGCTTAAAAATGCTTTAAAAGGAAATTGGTTCTATCTTCAAGGCAAAGGAACTGAAGAAGATGGATTTTATACTATAGATAATGAAGGAGAGCTTGTCAAAGGTAAAGGAGCATCTCCAGAAGAAACTGTTCGTGTCTGGAAAGGAGAAAATCCGTTGTCGCTCGACGTCGACTCCGATGACTACGCTGCCGACGACGGCGGGCGTTTCGGCCTCGTTGCGGACGGCGAGCCTTCCGTTGTTGCTCCGGTGGTGGTTGGCGTCCCGAAGGAAAACGGCGCGCAAGATGGTGACATAAAAGCAAGGATAGGTTTGCTTAGTGAATTAGGTAATTTGCGAGAAACAATAGATAGAAACTTTGAAGATTTTAGGGAAAAAGCTCTGCAACTTGATGGTTTACTAAGAAGAAAACAAATATAAACACTAAAAAACAAACTAATTCTACCTGGGTTTGCATGGAGCAATCCTGCAAATCACGAGTTATCTCGTGAGTGTAAACCGAGGACCACACACCAATCTATAGTGCTAATAGTTCACGAACATATTAGCCATGAAGTTCAACAGCAATACCTAGTAAGGTTAACTGAAACAGTAAAACTGTAGTGTGCCATAAAATGGCTTTTAGTAGATAGGTTAACATTGTGCCGTTGTCGCTCAACGTCAACTCCGATAACAACACTGCCAACAACGGCAGGCGTTTCAACCTCAATGCGAACAACGAGCCTTCCAATGTTGCTCCAATGGTTCTTATTTACATCCAGGTTCAATCGAATAACATGAAAACCTATACTAAATTGTATGAAGAACTTTGTTCTTATGATAATCTTAAACTTGCATGGAAGAAAGCTAGGAAAAGGAAGACATTAAAGAGTTATATAATAGAGTTTGAATCTGATTTAGAAAATAATCTAAATAAGTTAAAGTATGAATTGGAAACATTTACTTATGCTCCTGCGCCTCTTAGAACCTTCATAGTACATGATCCTAAAACTAGAAAAATAAGTGCATCTCATTTTAGGGATAGAGTTGTTCATCATGCATTATGCAATATAATAGGTCCTATTTTGGAAAGAAATTTTATATACGATTCATTTGCAAACCAGAAAGGGAAAGGAGTAAATCTTGCAATAAAAAGATTGGAATATTTTATAAGAAAAATATATAGGACCAAAGCACAAAATTCGCTGAGGGAGGGGCAATTACTTTTGAACAAAAGTAAAACTGGAGGATTTGCCATCAAAACAGATATAAGACACTATTTTGATTCTGTAGATTATGAAATTTTATTAAGGATAATAAAAAAGAAAATAAAAGATACGAATGTTATTTGGCTGATAAAATTAATATTGAAGAATCATAAAACAAAAATTAATGGTAAAGGAATGCCATTGGGAAATCTAACATCTCAATTCTTTGCAAATGTATACCTAAACGAATTAGATCAATTTGTTAAACATAAATTGAAGGCAAGGCACTACATAAGATATGTGGATGATTTTATCCTGCTGAACAAAGATGAACGTGTACTTCGAAGATGGAAAGAAGAGATTGATTTATTTATTAGAAATAATCTAAAAATTGAACTTCATCCTGATAAAACTAAAATTATACTAATAAATAAAGGTATTACTATGCTTGGATTTAGGGTTTTTTTATATCATAAATTTCTTAAGAAAAGCAATGCAAAAAGAATATGGAAAAGGATCGATTTTTTCAAAAAAGATTTTATTGAAGGAAAGTTAAATGAAGTACAAATTAAAGATAGTATAAGCGGTTGGATTGTATATGCAAAATTTGCAAATACATATTATCTTAGGAAGAAAGTTTACCTAAATACAAAAAGAATATTCTTAGATCATTTCTTCTTTGTTACGAATTCGCCCAATGTTGCTTCCTCGTTGTTGCCATAGGAATGCATATTCTCCTTTTGTACCTGCGATTCTTCAGTAAGCTTTATGCTCAATGCCTTCTCAAGCTTCTTTGTGAGCTCAACTGAAGGCATGGTCCTCTGCTGCTCAACCCTTGAGAGAAGCGTTTCCTTCTCGTTTATCATTTCAGCAAGCACTTTCATTGGCAACTTCATAGATTCACGAGCATCATGTATTATTCTGCCATAATTCTCAACTATTTGTGGAATCTCATTCTTGTCCTTTTTGGGCATTTGCAGCACATTGCCTTTTTTCTGCTCCATTACTTTTGAGATTATTTTCTTGCCTTGCGCGCACTTTATGCATACTCTAAGCTCTACGTTATCAACATTAACTACATAGACATCTTTCATCTTTGCCCCGCAGAGTTCGCATTCTTCCATTCAATCCCTATATTTTAATGCATATAAACTTAAAAGCACTTTCCCTATTTTTCTTAATGCACACAGTGCAAAAGGCTATATAAGTTGTCTTGGATAATATCCTATTCATTGCAAAGGCTGGTCTAGATGGTAAAACGTAATAAGGAACTGCTGGTCTTTGCATTAATCATAATATCAATACTTCTTCTCTATGTATTATACGTTTCAAGCTTCATGAATCTGATATTACGCATAATCTTTGCTTTCCTGTTGCTTATTTTTGTAGGATTAAAGATACAGAACGTAATCGGAGCAAGCGGAGGATACGGCTTATACATGATGGGCAGCAAGAAAGGGCTCAATGTAATAGATAATCTTTCAAAGAATCACAAAACATTCTGGGAGGTAATGGCTGTCTGGGGATTGACCCTAGGATTCGGATTGCTCTCCTATCCGTTGCTCAAAGGAAAAATAGACAAAAGAATATACGTATTTGGAATAATATCAATAATACTGATAATGCTTTTTGTGCTTCCCTACATAGCAAATTCGTTCCAGTTCATCAATCTTCCACGATTGCAGAATGCATTATCCACTAGCCAGTCGCAGCCGCAGACGGGCTTGTCCGCCATATCTTCCTATGTAACTCTAGGAATCACAATATTTGCCGGCTTTACCGGCTCTATTTTCTATTCCATAATACTTAACTCAGAATCAATACTCGCGAGCATTGTCTTGTATGTTGTAAACCCATCACTGGGTGCAGCTGGTTCAGGCATCGCAAGCCAGATACCTGGAGTTGCTCCAGTAATACCTGGCATTGACATACCTCTTCTTGCGGGTGTGATTTCCCTTGCATTATTGCTCATAATACACGAATTCTCCCATGGTGTTCTAGCAAGAACAGCAAAAGTAAAACTGAAGTCAATAGGGCTTTTGGTATTCGGGTTCATACCCATAGGAGGATATGTTGAACCAGATGAAAAGATGGTAGACAAGCTCAACAGCACAAAGCAAACTAATATCTTCTCAGCTGGAATAGCTGCAAACTTCCTTGCCATGATAATATTCTTCGTTCTTGTGGTTATATTCACTACTTATGTAATACCCAGTGCAATACCCTATAAAGTTCTGGTATCAGGGACAAGTCCAAACTATCCTGCAAACAACATATTGAAAAGCGGCATGCAGGTACTGAAATGGAACAACTACTCCGTAAATAACATAACTACCCTTACAAAGGCGGCAGCACAGGACAGGCCAAATGGCACAGTTACTGTAGTTACGAACAATGGCACCTATGCTTTCAAGGCAGTTACCTCTCCATCCAATTCATCGAAGGGAGTAATAGGTGTAATGCTCGCCTACAAGCCAGTACTATCTACGCCCTATGAAAAAGTGATATACTTCTTCTATACATTATTCTCGCTTTCCCTGTTGTTGAATTTCCTTGTTGCGGTAGTAAACCTGCTGCCAATACCCGGATTCGACGGTTACAGGATATACAGGGCAAACATAAAAAATACATTTTTCGTGAACGCATTGGGCGCATTTATTATAATAATGATACTTGTTAATGTGCTGCCCTGGCTTTTTTAGATATTGAAGCAATTTGCCTACTCACTTTCAATCTCTGCAATTGATTTATTTGTTACTGCAGAAAAATCATAGTCCTTGGCATCATATCCCTTTTTGCAGTATTTGTCCAAATGTTTAATCAACAGCCAGGAATTCTCTCTTCCGGCAAAACCTTTGGTGCGGACCAAAGCAAAAGAACCCTGCAGCTTTTTCCCGTAGAGCGTGAATTTGAGATTACCTTCTTTATAACTTTTTATGGCAGTTGCCTTCGCTTCTTTTGCATTATTAATTTCTTTTCTTATTCCTTTGCCTATCTCGATTTCTGGATTGTAAGTTCCTTTGTCCCATATCATTACTGGTCCAGCACCGTAATTCCCTTTTGGTATAACACCTTCAAAGTTCCTGTACTCAAGAGAATGATCTGTAGTAGGCAGTGCAAGCCTCTTTACTGTATTATCCAAAGTAGGCCCTCTAGGAATAGACCATGATGGCATTACATCATTTATCTGAAGCCTAAAATCATAATGCAGTGATGTTGCTTTATGCTTCTGAATAACAAATAACAGTTGCCCTTCATTTTTCATTGATACTATTTACTTATAGCATTTTATAAATCTTATTTTATAAAATTTAGCAAAAAGATATGTATAAATATTATATAAAACAGAATAAAATTAGTGATGAAGTGCTTACTAAAGAAAATATAACAGATCGTGAAGGATACAAAATACTTGAAAAATATTCTCAATACGTTAGGGGCGCCACTTCATTCGTAACTGATGGTGATAGAACAGCATGGAAATCTAATGCTGCAATTCATGTAGGGCAGCATTATATAGTTAGAGAATTCTGGCGAGGATTCTTAGGTCCACATCACTGGTCAATAATGAAAAAAGGAATAGATGGCTACAAGGAAGTAGTGGAATTGGAGAAGAAATCCGGCAAAGATAGTGCAGAAGGGCTTAAGTTATTCTATCAAAAACTTGTGGAAAATGGTTTGGGAACAAAAGAAGAATTGGTAAAATTTGCCGATAAATACATATCAACTCATATAGTTGAGACTACCTGGGATATTCTAAGATCTACAAGAAAGCCAAAATTCCTTGCAAGTGTCAATGGTTCAAGCGTAGCTCAAGCCGCTTCAGATATTTTTGGATTTACTAATTGTGCTTCAAATCAAGATTGGTTTGATGTTACTGGAAGGTTAAAAGGTGTAAACATAACCATAAGGGACGGTGAATATAAGGTAAGGGCAGTACATGACATGCTTAAAGCTGAGGGATTACATTTAAGAGACGCGGTTGTTATAGGTAATGGCATTAATGACATACCTATGTTAGAAAAGGCAAGGCTTTCAATAGCTTCACCTTTTGCAATACCAGAGGTAATGGCTGTTTGCGAAGTCCATATGGAATCAATTAACATTGTAACATATTCCAATCTTATATATATGGAAATGCATAATGGAAGAGTATATATCGACTAATTTTAGATTATTTGTGCAAAGCCAAAGGCATACCTCTAGTTATAAATATTATGTCAATCATAATAAAATAAGCAAAATAAGGTCCAGCATATATGCTGGACAAAAAAGGTAATAAATTGAACTGCTTAGGTAATTGTTATGGCTATGTTGAAATTGAAGACAGATTTGAACAGCCAATTGCAGCTGAAGGAAGAGACTGTAACAATAGCCGATGGCAAGCTTGAAGTATTATCCGACAATAAGATCTTGTTCTCAATAGAAGTAAATAAGCTGGAACGCTCGTTCATAGAAGAGGGCCTTGGCCTTGCGAAGCTTGTTATAAAGCTAAAAGACGGCAATGAGAAAGAAATAGCCTATTTTACAAAAAAGAAGGTAAAATCCTTCAAGAAGCTTGCCGATGCGTTGAATCAATACATAGAAAAGAAAAAGCTAGTGAAAACAACCTTTGAGGAAAAGAAGCCAAGGAAAGGTGGCATAGGTACTTTATATTGGCTTTACGGATTCGCAGCTAAGCACAGAACAATGCTCATAATTGGAGTAATACTCTCGCTAATTACTGTATTCTTGAATTTGATACCTCCCTACTTGCTAAAGGTATTGATAGACAACGTAATACTCTCAAGCACTCATTCGCAGGCTCTTTTCCTGGAGCTCACCATAATACTGATAGCATCGTATGCATCTTCAACAGTAATCGGCGCAATACAGTCTTTTGTGCTCAACAAGGCAGGTAATCAGATAGTTACTGAACTGAGGAGCAAGCTCTTCAAGCATGCGGTGAAATTATCTGCAAGCGACATAGACAACATAACAGCAACAAGAATACAAACAAGGCTTACTTCAGATGCAGGTAATACCCAATGGCTTATGACCTATGGACTAAGCACAATGGTAACGAACATCTTGACCATAGTTGGAATTGGCACAATATTGTTTTTGCTTTTCCCAAGCCTTGCGATATACGTACTTATCCCAATACCTATAATCATACTTCTCATATTCAGTTACAACAAGACTTCAGATAGGGCATACCATAAAATCTCAAGGAAAGGCGCAGACATATACACAAAAATAAATGACGTAATACCAAACTATACGATAGTAAAAAGCGCAACAAGGGAGAATTTCGAAGGGGACGAATTCGACTCAAACCTTGGCAGTTACTACAAGACGCAAATGGACATTGCAAAAATGGAATTGAAATATTGGCAGCCTGTGAGCTTTCTGGTTGCACTTGCAACTGTTGTAATATGGAGAGTTGGAGGTTCACTTGTAATAGCAGGTACATTGCAGCTTGGTATCGTAACTGCTTTCCTTGCTTATATGGGAATGTTCTATGGCCCAATACAGCAGATAAGCTCAATACTACCGTACATACAGGAATCAATAACTTCTGGAGAAAGATTGAGGGAAGTATTCGACTCTGAAGATATTGGAAAGGAGCCAAACGGAAAGAAGATAGTTGACATCAACAAAGACATAAAACTTCAGAATGTATGGTTCGGCTACGATCCGTTGTTTCCAATAATAAAAGGGCTTAACGCAACAATACAGCAGGGAAAGGTAACTGCAATAGTAGGAAAAAGCGGTGCAGGAAAGAGCACAATAGCAAAGATACTGCTAGGATTGTATGCAATAGACAATGGGGACATAAAATTCGGAGCCAACAGCATAAATGACATAGATGTAAGCCATTTGCGAGAGAAGATAGCATATGTTCCGCAAGACTCTACATTTTTCGACAACACAGTAGCATACAACATGTCTTATTTCTCAAAGGGAGAGCAGGAACCTGATAGGCTAATAGCTGCCGCAAGAGCAGTTGAAATGCACAGCGAGATAATGCGATTGCCGTTGTCCTATGATAACAGAATACGAGGAAGAGGAATGAGTCTTTCAGGAGGACAGAGGCAAAGATTAGCTGTAGCTAGAGCAATTCTCGGAAAACCTGACATTGTGCTATTCGACGAAATAACAGCAAACCTAGACGCGATAAACGCAAGGAAAGTAAACAAGTCAGTGCTAAATCTGGAAAGCGACAAGACGATGATATTCGTAACGCACGATCTTACTGAAATAATGAATGCCGATCATGTAATATTATTGGAAAATGGAATAATAGCAGAGCAGGGCAAGCCCGGTGCACTCATAAGAAAGAAGGGAAAGCTCTACAACATATTCAAGTACAAGCTTTCGGCAAAAGCAAAGCATAGCTCCCACAAGAGCAAGAAAACGCTCGAATCGTTTGTTGACAAGTACATAGTGAGCGAATCTGCAATAAAGATAAAGCAGGGAGAGCGAAGAAGCCTAGTTGATGTAGTATACAACAACAAAGTCGTAACGAAACTTGTGCCTAAGAAGGCATTTCCTATATCGAATCCGAACATGATAGTATTCAACGCAAAGCAGGAAAAGGACGTCTTCGCAATAAGCGATTACACAAAATTGGACAGTAAGTCAAAGGAATTGCTGGAAGCCGCACTTGAGGCAAACAGCTTCGATCCTGTAATAACTGGAATAAAGGAAATACGAATAACTGGAGATGGATTGGAATGGAACCTCAAGACGAAGAAAGGGGACATGAAATTCGTAACGAAGAGCAGGTCCGACATCATAACTATAGGAAACTACGTTGTCATAATAGACGAGTTCAACACCCCATTGAAGATAGACGTAGGAAAACTCGACAAGAATAGTCTAGATATATTAACTGCTTCAATCTAGTGCGAACTTTATTCAAATTATGATTTTATCTTGCTGATATTTTTCTTAGATCTGCAATTGTTCCAAAATCAAGTGTTGAGCCATAGCCTATTGCAATTGCATGCATGGTGTCCATGCTTGTACTTCTGAGAATTGGGGAAATCAAATTTCCCTTCGGTGCAAAATTTATTTCTGAGCCAGAAGCAAAATAACTAATGGCAGGAAGCACCAGCAAATTAATATTTTCATATTTTCCTGATAGAAAACATCGTAGCCTTTCAACCCTTCCTATGGAATTCAAGATTCCTATTGAAGGATGCTCATGACCCGTAATAAGAAATTTTATCTTTTCTTTCGGGAATTTGGGCAGTTTGTCCCCATGGGCAAAGAAATAATCCCCAATCTTTGCTTCATTGTTGTATATCTTTATTTTAAACGGTTCCCTGTATCTTTCTATAAAATTGTCATGATTTCCTTTTATCAAAATCAGTTCTATCTTTTTTTCATTGCAAAATTTTACAATTTCGTGCAATTCATTGAACTCATCAACATCTACTGTTGAAAAATCATTCTTTATGTCACCGACAACAATTATTTTTCCTGGTTTTTTAAACCTTAATCCCTTCTCAAAATCAGATATTATCTTTCTCACGTTAACTTTTGGTATGAATACTCCATTCTTTGCCAATTTTGTTTCATAGCCAAGATGAAGATCAGAAACTACAAATGCATCTATGCTTTTGATGTAGGCAATGGGAAGCCCTTCCAATAATTCTATATCCTTGTCAAGAATCATTTAGATTCACTTATTCGTTTCATCACAAGCTTGTGTAGTTGCTGCAAATGCTTGTGCCTTTCCTTCATAAGTATTGCATCAGCGTGTCCGAAAGTTAGCATCGAATGCGTGAATGGAGACGGTATAACTGTTTTTATTATCCTGTATTTTACATCTCCATTTTTCAACTTCGAAAGCAAAGTATTTGTTCTTGGAAGATCCATTGTTTCGTTTAATATTTCCCTGTATGTCTCTTTTATTACTGGAAAGTTAGGATCTATCTCTTCCGCCGCCTTGAATACAAGCTGCGAGTTTATCTGCTGCCTTCCTACCGGTATCTTGTATCCTTTATAGTTTCTTAGTATCATGAAGCTTCTTGCAGCGACGTGCCTGAATTTCCTTTTCATAAGCTCTGTTCTCTTTATGTTATTCTTGAGCATCGTAGTAAGCCCTGAAGAATGTATATCATCTATTATGTCCTTTATTGTTTTGTTTGTTATATTGAGTTTCTCTTCCGTACTGAACACAAATCCATTATCATTTATCGAAATGTCAACATCAACATCAAACATTTCTGCAATCCCTATTGCAAGTGCTCTTGAAAGTGTATCATTGATTCTTCTTCCGAAAAGCGAATGGAATATTATGAAGTTTCCTTCTTTTGACGGGTCTTTTGTAAGCTCTATCAATAAAAGCTTGTTTGTAGGTATCTCATCAGCAAAAAGAAGTTGCTCAACAAAATAACCGAATATGGCTCTTTTCGAGTTTGAATCTATTGGCAATGCAGAAAGATATTTGTCTATGTTGTCTGGTATTTTCATTGTTTTGCTGAATATGCTTATCTTCTTGCTTTGCATGTGCTCTTTCAACATCTTCGACATGTTTGCTCTGAATTCTCCTATCTCGTTTGCCAATTCGTAGCTTAGCGGCAATTGTTCTGAAAACCATGGTGGTATTGTTGGAACATTCGTGGTTGCAATGCTCACATAGGCCTTCATGCCCTTTGCATATTCAAATTTGTAGAGCCTTCCCCCTAAAGTGAAGATATCTCCTGGTTTTAATTTTGTGAGAAATTCCTCTTCTATGCTGCCAATCCATTTCTTCTGAGTGTCAAATACGCTA
>Ga0187871_10001411_pt1 | contig 20961 bp, 17 predicted proteins | sample June2016WEW_16_1_FD_132988 | JGI IMG/M metagenome (GOLD analysis project Ga0187871, IMG submission 132988) | Peatland microbial communities from SPRUCE experiment site at the Marcell Experimental Forest, Minnesota, USA - June2016WEW_16_10 | ecosystem: Environmental > Terrestrial > Soil >...
GTGGGCGCTGTATGTCCCGGCAGATCGACCACGTGCGCGATCAACTGACCGCCGGCAACCGAGGGGCCCTGTACGTTCGTGTTCCAGTCGTCGGACAGATGGCGCTGCGTGGCATCCACCAGGTTATCCGCTTCGGAAGGGTTAATGGAGCATCCCGCGGTCGCGGACGGGAAGGGCGGTACATATCCCAGACTGACGGGCACAAGGTAGGGCTGGGTGCCGTTGTTTGGGACGAAAGGAACGAAAGGGTTCTGAGAGGAGCCCGTGATGGCGGGATCCATGTCGGCGTCCGCCAGGTGCTGTGTGGCGGTATAGTGCATGTCGTTGTCGCTCACCGAAAAATAACGCACGTTCGGGAAGGTGCCCGCGACGACCAATTCGACCGGGCAATGGGTACTAGGACTATTCGCCATCCAGTCCTGGAGGTTGGTAATGCTGTAGTAAAGCGGGGAAAATGTGGAGTTGAGATCTCCGGCTTCGCTGCTTCCGTTCGAGGCGGTGAGCGGTATACCGTAAGTCGCAAGGTTGACGCCCGCAACGAAATTCGAATAAAAGTCGGCATTCTTGCCCTGACTCTTTGGGGTTGCCAGGGCGCCGGCCGGGACGGTGCACGAGGTGTTACCCTGGGCCCATGCGGGAGCGGCAAAGAAACAGAAGGCCGCCAGGACCGCGATGCGGCGAACGCGCTGGCCGCGCGCGGGAAAGTCTTGGAGTGGCATTTTTAGGAGATACGGTAACACAGAAACGCCGCGAGCGATTAGGGAAACAAGTTGCGCCGGTCATACAGACCCGTCACTTTCTCATTTGAGTTCCCGGCTATACTTTTGCAGGCCTCGATACGTCCGCCGTTTTTCAAGTAATCGCCGATGCCGGTGGCCGGGAAGGTGTGGCGCCCAGACCAGAGACAATCATACCTCACTGCCGGTATTCGCCGTCCGCGCACTGCTCCGCGAGCAAAAAGCTGTAAGGGCCGCAACACCACGCGATGCGATTTTGAGGACTGCCCCAGCTCCGTGTGCGCCAATATCGTCGAACTATACACCAGCCGGGCCGGTGCCAGCGACATCTTCGGCCGTACACGGTACTGGGCCGGTCAGCTATGCAGCGCGCATTGCGTCTGGTTGCCGCGAGGCGCGCTAAGAACATAGCTGGCCACGAAGGTAGAGATTCTCAGCCTCGCGTTAGAGGCCGATATTGCCTTGCAACGCGGCACACCGCCAGCTCTCCAGGTCACACCGTCAGCCGCGGCGTCTTCTCCATCGACTCATCGAACCGGCTAGGCCTCTCGAAGTAGCTCGGTGCGGTACAAGGGTGCGAGCGCTTTCGCTTTCTCCAGGAAGGCGGCCTGCTCGTTTTCGTCCAGCTTCGGCGGGGGCGTGGTACGCGTGGCGACCGGTACCCCAACCTCTATGAAGAATCTCTCCTGCCCCGCGGGAGAGCAGATACAGAGCATGCGTACCGGCCTGGTGGAAGCGTTGTGAAACTGGTGTGGAGCGTTGGCGGGGATGTTTAGTGTGTCGCCAGTGCGCGCCACCAGCTTCTGGCCACGGAAGGTCGCTTCCATCTCACCTTCGAGCAGGATAAAGGTCTCCTCGAAGTCATGCCGATGCAGTGGAGGCCCGCCGCCTGGCGGGATATGCATATCGATTATGCAGAAGCGTCCATTGGTTTCGTCGCCCGTCACGGTGACGGTATAGGTATCGCCGACCAAGCCGATGTGCGGGAGGTTTTGATCTATGTCCGGTTGCGCCAGCGTGAGCTTGCGTTTGGAATCGTCTGGTGGGATGGTTGGCAGAGCGGTCGACATTTCGTTCTCCTGTTGTAATGTTGTATCTCGCCGTGGCTTCGTTTGAGGCTACTCACACACTTGCAATGCCTGGCGGTTTCGGCCGGCTAAGTGCGGGGAACTGCGCGGAACGAGGGGCCTCGTCACGGGCGCAACCCACACGACCAGAATAGTCGATTTGCAGCCGCGGCGCCAGCTCTTTGGCAGCGCCAAACGAACCCAGGAAGCTGGCAAGTTTCAAGAGACGGCCGAAAAGCGGAGGGGCCTCGCAGAGCCCCACGGCGGACTCGAATCGGCATGGAGAAGCGTGAGCCGCTTCAGCGCGTGTACTACTTCAATCGCGGCAGGTGCTCCGGTGCGACGAGGAGGCGAATGGAGCGGGCCTGCCCAGGTTTCTTTTCGATAAGCCCGCTGCGCTCCAGGGTCTTGATCATATCGTGGATCGCCGGAGGGGAAACCCGGAAGTAGTACTGCAGGTCCGACTCCGCTGGAGGGCAGCGGTGGATCTTGGTGTAGTTGTGGATGAATGCCAGATACTGACCCTGTCTTTCGGTGAATGGCGGTACCACGGACGGATCGAGTTTCGGCGCCGGATCGATCTTTACCTCGAACGCGTCCTCGCCAAGGCTCTGGAAGACGTGGACATGGAGAATGTAAACCCTTCCGTCGATCACCGTGCGAACGGGCTTTTTGGCGGCGGCGTAGAGATTGGCGCGCAACTCCTTCGCATCGGTGCTGGAGTCCTCGAAATTCGCGATCCGTGTGCGTGCGTCGTCGATTTGTGCGAACGCCCTTTGCCGGCCGTCCTTGCGCTCCGTCTCAAACGATTGAGCGCTGAATGACATTGCATGGCCGCATAGCTGTTCGAGCAATGTTACCGGTTTGCCCATACGTTAAGAATAGCGAAAAGCCGCGTAGGGAAAAGCGCCCGCCGCCCCGCCAATTGAGATCCCTGGGTTACGGCGTGAGATGTGGCACCGGCCACGCTGTTAACCAATTGCCGGTGCGGAAGAGACAAATGGAAGACCGGAGGCTGGAAGGCCCCCAGTTTTCGGCCCCCAAACCAAGGACACACCCCGGCCGCGTTGCCTGGGCAGCCTTAACGTTGGGCTGCTTGGCACGTCCCCGGGCAACGCCCAATTCCTGGCTGGGCCGGCTGGGGCCATGAAAAAGGCCAGGGTCGCGCCCATGCGCTCGCCCCTGGCCCTGATTCGATTCGTCGTTGATGTGGTTGGTTTTAAGATACCCCCGCCAACTGAAAAGTCGCAGTGAAGATCGTGTCCGCCGGCGCGCCAGCCGCGTTGTAGCAGTGCACGTACACCGTGGTCGTCGTGGACGTGCTTACCCACTCGTCCGTGCCGCAATAATTGCCTGGAGCGTCATAGGCCGTCACGATTACGGTACTGGATGTCCACGTGTCTTCTACGTTCATGGTCCACGTGTAGGATCCCTTGCCAATGCGCTGGGCGAGCATTTCCTCGCCGTCTATGGCGATGCTGAAAGTCGTGCTGACATCGTAAGGATTGTTGTCCTTGTCCTTGTTTGCCCAAATCGCGCCGCCGTTGCCCGAACCCACGCCGTAACCGGCGGTATCGAATATCGAGTAAACCAGCGAGAATTCCTCGTCCGTCGCCACACCGGCTCCATTGGTGCAATTCACGTACACAATGGTGCCCGAGCTGAGGCTGCCCCAATCCGTCACCTGGCAGTGCGCCGCTGTGATGGCGAAAGCGGTGACGATCACCGTGCCGCCGGGTTGGGTCAGGTATGGTAAAGTCGCGACATAGTTGCCCGCGCTGGAGCGCACGATCGTATTGGTGCCTCCGGCCGGATTGAACTGATAATCCAGGTCCGGCGTGTAACTGGACGCCGTAGGTTGGTTGGCCCACAAGAATGCCACGGTCGGCGTGGTCGGATCGCTGTGAGTGCGCGCCTGGTAAAGCGCCGTGAAGCTATGGTCGTCAGGATAGCCGGCTTTGTCGAAGCAGACGACATCTACCTCGACATCGGTATCGTTCGACGAAAACCAGCCTCCCACGCTGCAGAAGTTCGGACCGGTACCTTGGCCGCTGGCCACCGCGTTGCTGTTGAGCCCGTTGCCGAGACCGGCGAAGATGACACTGTAATTACCGATGGCTTTGCGAGTGACGCTGACTGCGCCACCGGACGAATTGTAGCTATAGGCCGTGTCCGGCGTTGTAGTGCCCGCGGTAGTTGGGTTATTGTTCCAGACGAACCCGATGGCTTGGGCGAAGACTTGCGGAGCGCCCAGCAGCACAAGGGCTGCCATCGCCGTAAGTGGGCCTGCGCGCCTGCGCGCTTTTTTTAATGTTTCACGATGCGATCGCTGCGTTAGTTCAGACATTGCTTGATTCTCCTTTTGAGGTTGGGTGTTTTCTTCGAGTGGTTCGAAGGCCCCTCCACCAGGTAAAGCGGAAAATCGCTGGAGAATTTTCGTGAATCGTTGCGAAATCCATGGCGACGGGGCGAGCGAAGTTCGCCCAACACAGGCTGAAGCCTGTGCTACCAGCGGGGCTCAAGCCCCGCGACGGCGAGCGTAGCTCGCCCCTGGAGATTCTAAATTTTGTCCGCCGTAGTGGGGCAGGCTCGCAGCCTGCGCGGGCCTCGCAGGCCCGCTCTTCGGCGAGCGTAGCTCGCCCAACACAGGCTGAAGCCTATGCCACCAAGCTCAGCAAGAAGCCCGGCGGAACTTCGCGGCAGGCGGCCTACGAGGCCGCCGCAGGCTGCGAGCCTGCCCCACCAAAAGGCCAAAGTCCAGACACAGGCTGAAGCCTGTGCTACCAGCGGGGCTCAAGCCCGCCCCCCCCCCACGGCGTAGAGAATTGAGTTCGGCGCGCGGGGCGGCGGGATTCGCGAGGCGGGGTTCCGGATAAGGCCTGGGCGGCTGGGCCTTAGCGCCGCTGCATGGTGTCCCGATAGGTTTCTACGTTTCCCAGCCCTCGACTGCGGGCCGGCACGCGCCACAAGAAATTTTCGCCGCGTCCCAAAAATACGCTAGCGGTTTTCGCACTACAGGATGAGCGGGTATCGACACCGCTTTTGAACTCCCGGAAGGAAACGACCGTATGAGCAAGCTAAAATCTATAACCAAAGTCCTGCGCGCCACCCTGCTAGGTGCATCCGCGGCAGCCGCCCTACTGGCACAGACACCGCCCTGGCAACTGACCACGCTGACCAGTTTCGTTCCGATTGGCGACGGTGCGGGCGAGCACCCGCTTTCGGGTGTCGCCGCCGGCAAAAACGGAGATATCTACGGTACGACCACTCTAACCGGTTTTGGCGCCGGATACGGAGTGGTTTACCAATTGGTGCCTCCGGCATCGCCTGGCGGCGCTTGGACCGAGAATCCGCGCTATACCTTCGAAGATATCGAAGGGACCGGGCTTGTCGGGATGGCGCCCGTGGGAGGTCTTGTAATCGGCGACAATGGCGTTTTTTACGGCACCACGTCCGAAAGCTTATCCGGTTATGGCATAGTGTTCTCGCTGACGCCCACGCCAGGCGACTATAGTTGGCCTATCCGGGTGCTCCATACTTTCGCCGGGGGCGCCGATGGCGCCAGTCCGCAGTCCACCATGGCGATAGGCAAGGGAGGTGTGCTCTATGGCACCACGTTCTACGGCGGAACTGGAAAATGCGTCAACTACGAGCTGCCCGCGGGCTGCGGCACGGTATTTTCCTTGACCCCGCCTGAATCGCCGGGCGGCGATTGGACGGAGGCCGTGCTCTACTCATTCACGGGCGGCTCCGACGGGGCGCAGCCCAGTGGAGTGACGCTGAACTCCGACGGCGTCGTCTATGGCACGACCCTTATCCACGGCACCCGGCGGGGTTGTCTTGGCCCGGGCTGCGGAACCGTGTTCTCGCTGACTCCGCCCGCCTCACCCGGAGGCTCTTGGGCACAAAATACACTTTACCGGTTCACAGGCCCTCCGCACGATGGGGGGCGCCCGCAGGCCGGTGTAGCGATCGGCGGAGGCGTGCTCTATGGCACCTGCTCCCTGGGCGGACAAAGTGAGGGAAATTTTGCAAGTTTCGGAACGGTGTTCTCGCTGACACCGCCGGCCGGAGACTCCTCAGGTCTCTGGAGCGAGACTATCCTCTATAACTTCCTCGGTCCCGATGAGGGGATTGGCATCCCTGGCATACCCATGGGACTCACCCTCGCTGCCAACGGCGTACTCTACGGCGTCACTCAATCGGGCGGTCCCGAGGGCGAGGGCACCGTATTCTCGTTGACACCGCCCGCGGTGCTTGGGAAACCGTGGACTCACCAAGTCCTTCACGATTTCACCGGCGGCGATGACGGAGGCGTACCCGTCGGAAGTCTTATAATCGGCGACGGCGTGCTTTACGGCACAAGCAGCCAGGGCGGCAGCGAGCTTGCTGGAACGGTATTTCAATTGAAGCCGTAAGCGTCGCGCGAATCCGGCCTGCGTACCGGGTAGCACAGGCTTCAGCCGGTAGGCTTCAGCCTGTGTAAGGCAAGCGAAGCTCGCCCCTGGACTTTGGCCATTTGATAGGCCTCGTGGGGCGGCGCCACGCGCCGCCGCGAGCCAAATTAATTAGGCCCCGCTTGGGCGAGCGAAGCTCGCCCCACACAGGCTGAAGCCTGTGCTACCAGCGGGGCTGAAGCCCCGCGCCGGCTAAAGCCCGCCCTCCAATTCCAGCTCCCGCAAATGTAGAAACTCCCGGGGCGAGCGAAGCTCGCCCGCAGCCGGCTTTCAGCCGGCCAAAGCGAGCCTGCCCCAGTGGATCGACTATGCTTTGAATATCGGGCTCGACTGCGGCCGCTACTTCCCATGCAGAAAAGCTTCCAGCCGCACGATCGCGGTTTCCGCGTGGTGCGCGCCATCCTCCATCGACGCCACCAGGCGCTGGCCTATTTCCTTGAAAGCGGCTTCCGTGCGGCCGGCCGCATCGGCGATCTTGGTCTCCAGGAACCGGCTGAATGCCACCAGCGCGTTCTGGTTGGCGTTTAGCCCGGGCGCCGGCTCGCCAGGCGTCAATTCGGGGGCCGGAAGCGGACCCGGCGTGTCCCCCCTTGGCGACTGCCGTGCGAGCAGGTATGGGCCGATGCTACGCGCACTCGCCACCCGCGCGCCGAGCGGGCCGAGGGACCACTTGTCGGTCGCGTACTTGAGCAGGCTGGTATGGTCGAAGGTGTCGTGGATGACCTGGCGGTCGAGCCATGGAGAGATCAGCACGGCCGGGACGCGCGGGCCGTACCGATTGAATGCGAACTCCTGGGTATTGGAGTCCGGCGGTATCGCCGGCGGCGGATCGACGTGGTCGTAGAATCCGCCATGCTCATCGTAGAGCAGCACCAGCAAAGTCTTCTGCCACAATTCGCCGTTTTGCCAGATCGCGTTATAGACGTTCGCAATGAGCGCTTCTCCGGCCAGAATATCCGAGGGCGGATGCTGGTCGTTCTGACTCGCGCCGAAATAAGTCGGCTCGATAAATGCGTAGTGCGGAAACTTGTCCGCCGGTCCATTGGCCGCCTCCAGGAACTCTTGCATGCGATGGTAGCGGCCGGGGTAAAGCCACTGCCTGGTCATGACGATGGATTGCGGAAAATCGCCGTAGTAGATTCCCCAATCGATATTCCGCTCGGAGAGCCGCTCATACACGGTCGGCTGGTCGTAGATATGCAGGTTCGGATGGAAGACGCCGTTCGGCATTTTGACGTGGCCGAGGGAGGTGCCGCTGTGGACAAAAAACCGGTTCGGCCAGGTCGGTCCGGGGAGCGACGAAAACCAATGGTCGCACACCGCGAACGAATCGGCCAACGCATGCAGGACGCCGAGGAATCCGTGCGCATAATAGCCCATGATCCCGGCCCGTTGCGGGGGCTGTGTCTGCGGATACTGTTGGGCGAAATCGGAGACGAAACCTTGGCATGGGCCGGCGATTTGCCGGAGCACATCGTCCAACTCATGCTCGGGATCCGGATTCATGCTCCGTTCGGTGGTGGCCGACTCGAAGACCGGATTGGGCACGGGAAAATCGGGGTTCGAGCGCGGGTTGGATAGGTCCACTCCTTCTACGCCCGGGATGGTCCCCAGCATGCGGTCGAAGGAGTTGTTTTCCAGCATCAGTACGACAATATGTTCAATGGGGTCGGCATTGCCCGGCGTCATCGTGGATGGCCTCCTCTGACATCGTCCCAGCGACTATACCAATAATTCCTGGATGTTTGTTTTTTATCGGCGTTCATCGGCGGCCAATATCGGGTTTTGATTTTCGGGCTGGACCGCAGGAAAGGCATTTGGCCGCAGATGAACGCAGATAAACGCAAATAAGACCGGTCGATGTTAACTAACTCTGTCGGCTGTGACATCCTCCCAGCAACTATACACAAGAATTTCCAGGATGTAAATGAATTGGGGGTGGCTTCGGGTGAAGTGATCCGTGACCGGGTGATTCAGGTCGGCTGTTCCCCGCGCTTTGTGGCATCGAACTTTCACATTCTGCGGTTAACAACACCCCGTGGTTAACGGGGCCGCCGTATTTTGGGGATTGGGCGGCATAGCCGGAAAGGATGCTGGCAACGGCCTCGATTTGAGGATCTCGATGGCCGTTTCCGGCACCCTGGCAGCCTATTGTCCGTCTCCGCTGCATGGTTCTTCGCAGAGATCCGCGATACTTCTTTCATCTAAAGGTTCGCGTTTTCAACAGTAGCGACGTTTACAAACATTTGCAGTCCGGCGTGGCAGGGTAGCGTCCAATGAACTGGAGGTAGAGAGATGTTGAAAAAGGTTGGACTTGCAACTCTGGCGCTGGCAGGGCTGATGGCGTTCACCGGCCCGAAGGCCGATGCGGCCGTACGGATCGGAGTCGGGGTTGGAGTGCCGGCTTACACTTACCCGTACGCGACCCCGTATGCTTACCCTTATCGTTATCCGTACCAGGCTTACGGCCCTTACGCTTATAGTTATCCCTACGTCGGCCCCACGATAGGGCTTGGCTTCGGCTATGGAGGCTGGGGCTACGGCGGCTATGGTTATCGGGGTGGCGGAGTATATCGCGGCGGTGGGGTGTATCGTGGCGGCGGCTATGTGGGTGGAGGTTTTCACGGAGGCGGTTTCCATGCTGGAGGCCACGCCGGAGGGCGGCGGTAGTCTGCCTAGCAGGGGGCGGCGCCATCCGCCGCCAGCCCGCGGGCCATCAAAACCACTCGCTCCGATAGGCCACCCACCAGCTTATGCAGAATATTGGAATGGTGGCGCCCAGCGCCCACCAAATCGGCAACGCGAAATCGGCGATTAGCCCAAGGAAGATGAAAGTGACCCAGAAAATCTTTCGCTGCATTGGATTTGGCTCGGGTGGTGCTTGTCTCAGCATAGCGCCGCCCACGCCGCCGTACCTGTGGGATCGCGGTTGAACATTCGAGAGGTACCTGGATGAACCCGTGCGCCGGCCAGCGTCTCGCCGGCCATCCGCCCGCCGCGCTAGGGCGGGCGTGGTCATCGCTGCGAGGAGTGTGCGCGCCGGAACGATGGTGGGAGATGCGTGGAGCACTCGACCTGCCGGCCGAAGTTGGGCGAGCCCTTGCCGAGTGAAGCTAGCGCATCGCGGGCCGCGGGCTGATAGCATCGAAGGGATGCGAGACCTGTTGAACCAGACGGCGGAGATAGCCGCGCGCTACCTGGAGAGTTTGGACGAACGTGGCGTAGCACCGACCCCGGAGGCACTGGCGCGGCTGGTGGAACTGGACCAACCGCTGCAGGAGGACCCGCGGAACGCGGCGGCCGTTCTTGAGACGCTTGATCGCATCGGTTCGCCGGCGACCATGGGGATGGCTGGACGGCGATACTTCGGCTTCGTCATCGGTGGCTCGCTGCCAGCGGCGCTAGCGGCGAACTGGCTGGCCGGCGCTTGGGACCAAAACCCAGGACTGTTCGCCGCGTCGCCCATCGGGACCGTGCTGGAGGAGGTCTCGCTGCGCTGGCTGCTAGACGTGCTGCAGTTGCCGGCCGAATCGGGTGGGGCGTTCGTGACCGGCGCGACCGTGGCGAACTTCACGGCGCTGGCAGCCGCCCGGCACGCCGTATTGCAGCGCTTCGGATGGGACGTGGAGTCCGACGGGCTGTTCGGCGCGCCGCCGGTGACGGTGGTGGTGGGAGGCGAGGCCCATCCATCGGTCATCAAAGCGCTGGGGATGCTCGGCTTGGGGCGCTCGCGCGTGGTCCGGGTGCCGGTGGACGGCCAGGGACGGATGCGCGCCGAGGAGATGGCGCCGCTCGGCGGACCGGCGATCGTGTGCCTGCAGGCCGGCAACGTGAATACGGGCGCATTCGACCCTGCCGCGGAAATCTGTGCGCGCGCCCACGCCGGCGGCGCATGGGTGCACGTTGACGGCGCCTTCGGCCTTTGGGCAGCGGCGAGTCGCCGATATGCACACCTCGTGGAGGGCGTAGCGGGCGCTGACTCATGGGCAACCGACGCGCACAAGTGGCTAAATGTACCTTACGACAGCGGCCTAGCATTTGTCCGCGACTCTGTGGCGCTGAAGCGGGCCATGTCGCTGACCGCGGCGTATCTGCCGCAGGGCGGGCATCGCGAGCCTTCGCAATACACTCCGGAGCTTTCCCGGCGGGCACGCGGCGTCGAGATCTGGGCGGCGTTGTGCTCTTTAGGCCGGAACGGGCTAAGCGATCTGATCGAGCGGAACTGTCGCCTAGCGCACCGTTTCGCAGTCGAGTTGCAGGGCGTTGGCGGAGAAATTCTGAATGAAGTGGTGCTCAACCAAGTTTTGGTCTCTTTCGGCGACGCCGCCCGAACCCGGCTGGTGATCGAGCGAGTGCAGCAAGACGGCACCTGTTGGTGCGGCCCCACGGAGTGGCAAGGCCGTACGGCGATGCGCATCAGTGTATCTTCATGGGCGACGCGGGATGAAGACGTGGACCGCAGCGTGGCAGCAATTCTGCGGGCGGCAAGAGATTAGTCCCTAGGGAGGAGATACGAGGCACCGCGGCCGGCGTCGGCCCGATGGCCATCGCCGCCGGTCATCGCGCCGCGCCAAAGTGCCGCCCATGCCGCGCTGCGGGCTGCGCCGGTCCGAGCGGCGCTTGCGATTCAGTTCGCAGAGCCGTAGCCCAGTTGCGCTGCGCCCAGGAGCAGGCGCCTGGTGCCCAAGTAGGCCCGGTGGGCGTCATTCTCGACAATCCCCTGAGACAGCAGCGCGAAGCGCTCTCTGAAGGTCAGTGGTTCCGCAGTGCATTCCGCCAACATTGTGGATGTCTTCTCAACCTGAACAAAGTAGGTTTGCATAGCAGTTACGCAGTCTGCATGCATCTCCAAGAATTCCGCACGGTTCATTCGATGCCGCCCTTCGATTGGCATCCCGATTATACCTTTTGCCCACGAACGCCGCACAAACAGGAAGGCTCCGGTCTTGGACATCGTCCCGCTGCCGAATCGCGTCGCCCATCCGCCCGCTGGCGGGTCGCGGCGAAGGATGACCTCCCGGCGCTCTCTTTTGTTATGAAAAAAGGCTTTTCTCATCTGTTTGCCCGTTGAATCTATACTATACAAGCATGGCGCATTCCACTCAGCGATGCCAGCTCGGGGGTAGTGATGTCATAGGACCGCACTACCAGTTGGGGGTGCTGGCAGTGCTATTTCTTGTGCGCTTAGCCGCTGGAGGGTGCCAGAAAACATACTGACGCACAATCCCGAGGCGGAGTAGCTTCTGCAAAGAAGACGCTTACCATGGTAAACGCACACGCTTGCCAAATCATCGGCACGCCGATGTTGATACCGCTCGCGCTTGCGGCCAGAGGCCAGGCGCAGCCTCGCCAGGAGGGCCACACGAGGGTCCTTACACAGGTGGCTGAAGTACGGTCCCTTACGGCGACCCAGGCCAGCCAGCCGTATCCCATCCATTTGAAGGGAGTCATCACCTACCACTCGCCGGAATACCTGGTAACGTTCTTCCAGGATCGGACGGCTGGAATTTTTCTCTTTCCAAGCGCCGATTCGGGGATCGCCGTTGGTGACTTGGTGCGAGAATCCAAGTGGTTGGACATGCAAGCCCGCCCTCACCGTGGTTGTGCAATGGAAGCCGGGACAAGCCCCAGCAGAACCATGAAAACCAGGATCTCCGAGTGCCTCGGTTGGCGTAGATCTTCAACCAGGCGGGCAAATTGCCTTTTGACAACTGGTGTAGAACTACAGTTTTCCAATATACTGACGAACTAGTGGGAGCGTCTTCGGACGAACGGCAAATCCGAGGTTATGATCGACTGCCGTTGGGCGGAAGCGAGGGCCGATGAAGCGTGTAGTCTTCGTGGATGACGAACAAACGGTCCTTGACAGTCTGAAACTCGTGTTCTATCCGCTGCGGCATGAGTGGCAGATGGCTTTCGCCACCAGTGGCCGCCAAGCATTGGATCTGCTGGACCAATCCGACTGCGATGTCCTGGTCACGGACTTGCGGATGCCCGGGATGAGCGGACTCGAATTGCTGGCGAGGGTGGTGAACCTGCATCCCCGGGTCGTACGGATGGTCCTGTCCGACAACGCAGATCAGGAGATCGCCGCGCGTTCGGCCAGTCTGGCCCATTATTTTCTGGTGAAGCCATGTGATGCCGCGACACTCCGAGCTGCGATCGAGCGTGCCTTCAGTCTGAGGACTGTGCTCGATGCTCCGGCGATGAGGCAACTGGTCTCGGGTCTACGGACCTTACCCTCAGTACCATCGGTGTATCTGCGGTTGATGGAGGTATTCGGGTCTCCCGACGTATCGCCCAAGGAGATTGCAGAGGTTATCGGCCAGGATATGATCATGACTGCCAAAGTTCTGCAGTTGGTGAATTCGGCGTGTTTCGGAATTAAGCGGCAGATCGCCAATCCAACCCAGGCGGTGATCTACCTGGGTGCGGAGATCGTGCGGCAGCTCGTGCTGGTGGCCTCGACATTTAGCGCATTCCACCAGCCGAGCGTGCGCCGTTTTTCCATTCAGCGGCTGCAGGATCACAGCCTGGCAGTCGGCGGCCTGGCGCGGCGCATTGCGCAGTCGCTGGACCTCTCAGCGGCGGCGGTGGATTATGCTTTCGTGGGCGGGTTGCTGCACGACGTCGGCAAGCTGCTGCTGGCGTGCAATTACCCGGAGAAGTACGACGAAGCGCTACGTCATGCCAGCGAAGAGCGCATTCCCGATAGCGTGGCGGAAGTGCAAGCCTTTGGAACCACGCACGCGGAAGTCGGCACATACCTGTTGTGGTCTTGGGCGCTCCCCGATCCCGTCGCTGAAGTCGTTCTTCGGCACCATGAATTTCCAACCGATCCAGCGTGCGTGTCGAACCCCGCGGTTGCGGTTCACGTGGCCGACGCCTTGGTCAATGGCGGATTAGACGAAGCCAAAGTGGTGTGTCTCACTCAGGTCGGCCTCGGTGGCAAGCTGGCTGGTTGGCAACAACTGACCGGGACAGCGGGGCGCGGAAAGCAGTCGCATGTCGAAGCGCATCCTTTTTGGAGACGACCATCTTCGGCTCTGGCGTAGTTGCCGCTCCATTCGCCCTCCATGCCGTTCTTCGCGCACGGAATTCTCCAATTCTCGACGTGAGGTACGGCTATGTCCTCCGTCCCGACGTAGTAGAGGTTGTCCATGATGCGATACACCGGGAAGGGGCTGTTTCCCTCGTGTGGCGTTTGTGCGAAAGCGGCGGAGGCCATTGCGAGGGCGAGAAGGAGGCGGAAGCGGTTCACGATTAATTATAGGGGAGCGGACCGGTGGAGCTGGGGCGCAACGACTACCGGTTTAGCCGGGTTGCCCGGCGCGCAGCGCTCGTCCCCGCAGCAGCAAATCGAAGAGCGGCAGGAGGTTGCTTTTCAGTATGTAAGCGCAGCACCCGGCAGCCGCCGCAAGTTGGCGCAGATGTACATTGTCGAAGGCAGTAACAATCACGACGTGTGCCTGCGGATCCGCCGCCAGGATCGCACGCGTGGCGGCTATGCCGTCCATCCCGGGAAGCTGGAGATCCATAAGCACATAATCCGCGGGACGGTCCCGGTACGCGGCAATGGCGCTGCCGGCGTCGGCGCATTCGCGAATCTCTTCCGCGTAGCCAGCTACCAGGTTTCCAATCATCCGTCGCATCGGCTCGTGGTCTTCCACGATCAGGATAGTCATAACGGGTTTCGCCGGCGCCCTGAGCAAGCGGCCGCTTGGCCGCATCGCTGCGCTGCGTTGCGCGGCCGCTTGCGTCGGGCGTTTCCGGCTCAGGATACTGCCGCTAGTACCCGTTGGCTGGCACGCGCGCGTCTCAGGTGGGCGGCGGCTTCCGGCACGTGGGCGCGTTGCGCTTCGCCCAGTGCGGACCGCAGTTCCTCAGCGCTCGCCGGCGCAGCCTGAAGCATACGGATGAAAGCAAGGTACGCGGGTTTGTCAACGTGTGGCGCCTCCACCACGGCTTGAACCAGGCGCTGGGCGCTGTCCGGGTTCTTGACCGCCTCTAAGGCGAAATGAAGGGCGCCCGTGCTTCTTGCGTTCGTTCTCCGGATGGCGTCGGCTAGCTCGCGCGGTAAAGTGCCCAGAACAAGCTCCACCGGCTGATTGAAGTGATAAGATCCCAGTGCATAGCAGATCTTCCAAGGGCTGGAGCCGCCTCCGATCGTGTCGAGCACCTCCTGGTTCGCCCTCAACTCGTTGGGATCCGTGGGCCAAACCACGTGGTTGTTCGCATCGCGCACAATCAGCTCGTTCTGCAGGTCCGCCGCCCATTGCGGGTTCTCCCGAAGCTGGTAGGTATTATACGAATAGTCTACGTAGCTAGCCGGGGCGTGTACGTTGCCGAGCGTGCCCACATCCGTAAAGACCCCTTGCCGGTCTCCCACCGCCCCGCTCCAGGAGACTTTCAGCTTCAACTGAACGCCGAATAGAGCCTTACCCTTACCCAGACAAGCGCCATCGAAAGCAGGTCCGGCCATGGCTTTGACGTCCACCATCAACGAATGTGTGAAGCGTTCGACGGTGTACGAGTTGTACGTTTCCCCGACCTTTCCTCCACCGGCCGACCAGGAGTTCGTGATGTAAGGTTTGGATCCCGTCGCTGTATCGAACGAGATCACGGCGTTCTGTGCGAGCGCTTCCTGCTCGTCCGCGGTCAGTACATAGCTCAGCAGGTCGCCCGGATATGGCTCCGCGTGCGGATTCATGACGTAGGGCATTACCGAGACGGCCGGGTTAAGCGGAGTGATCTGGATGTACTGCACGGAATTGGGAACGGGCTGCGAATTGGCGTCCACGAAGTCGTACACAAACCCAGTGGCATCCGCACCGAAAAAGAACGCGGCTCCGTCGGCTTGCGGCGCCAGCACCGTTTGGCCCTTGACCACCGCCTCCTCCAGGGAAAGCGTTTGTTGATAGGTAGTGGTCGTGGTCACGGTTGTGCTTGTCTCGCTGACGTAGCCGTAACCCGCGCTGAACTCAAACGAGCCAGCCACTGACTCGCCTTGCGCCTCCACTTTGGCCACGAGGGCCGCGCTCACGTCCACGCTCACCATGCTGGTTTTCTCCAGGGCAAACGTAATTGAGGTGGTTCCCTGATTGGCGGCGGCCGGGTTACGCGGATCGTACTTGGCGTTCAGGTTGATGTTTTCGATCGGAATGGGCGGCGGGCCCTCGACGATTCCAACCAACAGTTTCCTTGCGGGAGTCACTTGGCCCAGACCTGTGCGGCGCATGACACCATACGGCTGGGTAGCGTAGCCGAGGGTGGTCGAAGGGTCGTGGCCCGCGGTCGCCAGGCGCAGATAAACCCGGTCGACCGGTTGTGTCGCGTTGCGCAGAGACGGGTTCACCGGGCTCCGACTTTCTTGAACGGCTCCGGGGAGGTAGGTTATAGCCACGATACCGTCCGGCACGGGAGCCGCGAGCTCGGTCCAAACGGCCGCCGCCGTGCGTGCCCAAAGGCGCGGCGTGTACGTCACGATGCCGGGATTGGTAGTGTGCTGGGCTTGCGCGGCAGACGCGAATAGACGGCCATCCGGCGCCTTGCTCAGCTTCAGGCTAAACAAAGGAGCCCCGGACGCGTTCGCCAGGGGACCCGGCCAGACCGCCCCTTTGACGTCGAGCGACGGACGCCCGTCGATCATCCGGACCGGAATCTCTCCGACGATCGGGTTGATCGAGATGCCGCCGCCGTCAGTGAGTTCAAACAAACACACCAGAGAAAGGGGAGTTGGTTGGTCGGGCGCCGCCTGCGGGCTCAACGCTGTTACGAACTCAAACGAGAGATCCGCGAGCGCGGCGTTATCCGGCGACAGTGAGCCGATGGGGAGCGGAACATCGATCTGCGTGATGGCCGCGGCAGAATCGAGTTGACCCCACGGCAGAAAGAAAAACCGCGCCGCCGGGACAGCGCTACCGCCGCTGGTGAGCGCTCCGACCGCAATGCCATAATCGAAGGCCGACACCCAAACCAGGTTGTAGCCGGCCAACGCCAGCGCGGACGCCGCCCCCCCGAGAGGTTTCATGGCGGAAGTCAGGACCGAGAAATAATAGATGGCCTGCAGGGTCTGGCCGTCACCCGCCGGCAGGAAGGCTAGCAGGTCCGGACTTGCCGCAAGGCCTGGCGGTATGGATACCAACAGAGGCGCGGGATTCATCGCGACATAAGGCGCCGGCGCCTGAAGCGGTACTAAGGTTTTCAAGACCAGATCTGAAGTAGCGCTTCCGGCGGCGAAGCCGGTTTTTCGGTTCCCCAAGGTAAAGAAGACGCGTCCATCGAAGTACGCTGCGTTCGCACCAGTGTTCCATGGGAATCCGCTTAAATTCCAAGAACCGTTGTTTGGCATATTTGTTTTTTTTGCGCTAAGGCAGGCCGTTTTTCTTCCCCCCTCGCGTCCTTTCAGAAAGAGCATATCTGGTACGGCGGGAGAAGACTATCGCTAAAACCGCGTATTTTGCGTACGCGAAGTTCGGTACTAACTACGTGGATTCGTGTAGAGCTTCAGCGGAGGTCGGCATAGTGCGCGATGGCGAGTTTCATCAACGCGTGCCGGCCGCGCAGTTCGAGCTTGTTGCAGATATTCGCGCGGTGGGTATCCACCGTGCGCGGACTGACATGCAGGATTCCGGCAATTTCGCTACTGGTTTTGTATTCGGCTAATAGGAGGAGCACCTGGCGCTCAGTGGGTGTGAGTTGGGAAATTCCGGCCGCGCCGCCTGCCGGCGTACTCCTGGCGCGTTTCTGCTGCATCAGATATCCGGCCAGGCTCGCGCTGGCATAATAGCGCCCACGCACCACTTCGTCGATGCATTGAGCGATTTCGACCAAGGCGGTGTCTTTAAGAACGTAGCCATTTGCTCCGACCGCCAGAGCCTTCTCGAAAAACTCAGGTTCCCGGTGAATGGTGAGGAAAACGATGAGGAGGTCCGGCAACTCCCGATGCAGTTGCTCCGCAAGCCTTAAGCCATCCAGGCCGGGCATGCTGATATCCAAGACTACAACCTTCGGCCTGAGGGCATGGATCTGTTTCAGGGCGGCCCGGCCGTCTCCGGCCTCCGCCACCACTTTGAAGCTGGACTGTTTTTCAATGATAGTGCGCAAGCCCTGCCGTACCACCGGGTGATCGTCCACTATGACGATGCTGACGACACCGATGCCGTCCGTCATTTCCCGGCGCTCCCGGCTACCGTCACGCTGATTGCGGTGCCTTCCCCTGGCGTCGAATGGATCGTCAGATGGGCTCCCAGCAGCTTGGCCCTTTCGGTCATGCCCCTAAGTCCCAAACCGGCCTGCTCTGCCTGCGCAGCCAGGTGGAATCCGCTGCCGTTGTCCGTGACCAGCATCGACAAGCCGTCCGGGCGCCGCACCGACTTCGCATGCGCCTCGGTCGCACCGGAGTGTTTCAGGATGTTGTTCACGGCTTCCTGCACGATGCGGTAAAGATAAATCTCATTGTCGCGCGATAGCACGCCATCGATGTCCTCGATGCGAACCGTGAACCGGATCGTGGCAGCTCGCGCCGCATTCGCAATCATCGCCTCAATGGCCTTGGAGAGCCCCAACCGATCCAGGTGGTACGGACGAAGATCGTAGGCGATATCGCGTACCTCGGTCAACGCTTCATCCGCGGCGTTTACGATTTCCTCCATTTGTTCAAAAGCCCTTACCGCATCGCGCTGTCCGGTGAGGCTGACGAGGGCCCGGTTCTTGATAATCGCCAAGGTCTGGCCCAACGAATCGTGCAGTTCGGCGGCAATCCGCTGGCGCTCGGTTTCTTGCGATTCAATTAGCCGGCGGGAGAATTTCCACTGTTCCAAAGCGGCCTGCCGGTACGCCTGGACTCGTCTTCGATACAGTCCGGCTATGGACATGGCAAGCGCAAGGGCCACGATGGAACGAAACCACCAGGTCACCCAAAACGCCGGCTTGACGATCACTGCCAGGCGGGTTTCCGCCGCGTTCCAGACGCCATCGCCATTTGCCGCAGTCAGCCGGAATTCGAATTTACCAGGGGGCAGATGACTATAAAACGCGGACCGGCGCGTGCCGGCCTCGATCCAGTCCCGCTGCAAATCAGCCAGGCGATAGCGGAAGCGCACGGCCTCGGGCGCGGCGAAGTTAAGGCCCGTATAGCGAATCTCGAGCTCTGCCGCGCTGGGCGGCAGTTCCAGCGCCCGGGTGGGATCTACGGGCTGAAGGTCCACCAGGATCTGTTCGATCACCACGGGCGGGGGCGGCTGGTTGGTCCGCAGTTCGCCTGGCGCCAGCACGGCGACACCCTCTTGGGTGGGGAACCACAACGCACCGCCGCGAGTTTGCCAACCGGCCGGACTGGCGCCGCCATTCGTTTCGCGGTTCCGCATCCCTTCGGACACGCCGAATGAACGGGCTGACGCGATCTGGCCGCCATGCTCGGCAACGCGATCCAGTTCGCGCCGGCTGACGCGGTGAATGCCGCGATTGCCGCTAAGCCACAAGTCGCCGGCCGCGTCCTCCAGAATGCACGATACGATGTTCTCCGGCAGGCCGTTGTGGGAATTGAAGGTTGTGAAATGGCCGTTTTTAAAACGTCCGAGCCCACCTCCGTAGGTGCCTATCCAGGCGGCTCCATCGGAATCGAAGTGGATGGCACGGACGAAGTTGTGCGGCAGTCCGGATTCGCGCGTATAGTTGGTGAAAACTCCACTCGCGAACCGCGAGATTCCGCCCGTGGTGCCAATCCAGAGAGCTCCCGAACTATCCTCGGTCAGAAAGCGGACCTCGTCTTCCACCAGGCCGTCGCGCTTTCGGTAGATGCGAAACCTTCCAGCGTCGAAGACGTTCAGTCCGTCGCCGGTTCCGATCCACAACGTACCTTTGCCGTCGCGATAAATCGAAGTAACCCAGTTATCCGAGAGACCGTCGCGCGCACTTGTGTAGTTGTGAATCGCGCCGTGCGCCAGGTGGGCCAGTCCGCCTCGGGTGCCGATCCAAAGGGAGCCATCCGTGTCTTCCGCCAGAGACCACACGCAGAGGTCGGGAAGGCCTTGCGCAGTGCCATAGATTCGATAGGACCGGCCATCGAAGCGAACGAGTCCTCCGCAGGTGAGTCCGTACCACATGATGCCGTTCAGGTCTTCGAGTACGGGGACCACGTTGTCCGCCGGAAGCTGCCCACCTACTCCGACCATTCTCACTTGCCGTTTCTTCAGACAATTCAATCCGCGGGCGTTCGTTCCGATCCACAGGTTGCCTTCCGCATCTTCTGTGACGGAACGGATATAATCCTCGGTGAGTCCGTCGGCGGTTCCGTATCGTATCCAGGAAGTCGCGTTGGGCCGCCGCCGCCACAAGCCGTCCTTGGCGCCGACCCACAGGCTGTGTCCGGAATCTTCGAAGATGCTGCGGATTTCTCCGCGCAACTGCCGGATTGCCATTCCCGGGATCGGCGTGGCTATGGAGAAACGCCACAAACCGGTACTGGTTCCCGCCCACAGCGTGCCCGATTGATCCGCGTACAGAGATGTGACGGCAGCTTGTGTCGGGCGGAACTCGCTAACCCGGCCACGCTGCAACCGTGCGATTCCGCCATTGGTCCCAATCCACAAGCTGTCACGGCCGCGGGCGAGCGAGAGCATGTCTTGGCCGCTCAGCTCGCGGCTCGGAACGTAAGCCTTGAAATGGCCTGCTTGAAAAGTGGCCAGGCCCTTCCAAGTAGCCGCCCAGAGATTTCCCGCCTCATCCAGGTTGACCGCTCGAATGTAGTCGCTGGGAAGTCCATCGCGAGTGGTATATGCCCTTGTTTCACCTTTGTAGTAACGGATGAGGCCGCTTTCCTGAGTGCCGATCCAAAGGGCGCCTTGACTGTCTTCGCAAAGACCAATAATGCGGTTGCTCCCGATTCCGGGCTTCGTGCTGGCGTCCAGAGTGGTAAACGATAGCCCGTCGAATCGGACCAGTCCGCCGAACGTTGCCAGCCAAAGATACCGATCGTGCGTTTGCGTCAGCGCCAGCACCGAACCCTGTGGCAGGCCTTTGGCGGTTCCCCATGTCTCCACGACGTACTCGGCCCCGAGGCCGTGGGCGCCATCCCACGGTATTGTTCCAGGCGGGATGGCGCCCAACGGTCCGCAACTCGCTGCCGACAAGATCAATATCGCGCCCGAAATCAAATAATTCATAGACGCATAAGTCTAAAACTGGGCAGGTTCTGGCAGAAGGTTGGCCGTTCCCATTCAATCCACTTTGTCCCGTAAGAACAGTATAGTGTCGCGAGCGAGCTATATCGGTGACTTTAAATACAATTCATGCCCAGTCGCCAGAATTGGCGCGAATCATTCGTCGTTATCCCGACGAGGCTGGCCACTCCGGTCAGATCGGTCCGCGGAATCTTGCCGGCCAAACCCACGTTACCTGGACGAGTCCCTCCTCGGGACCCTGGCCGTCCCGTGCATGCCGGGAAGGTTTGGGAGCAAAAGCTGCATATCGTCGTCAGCGTGCCTTTTGGGGTGATTTTGAAAATCGTTCCACCCGCAGATTCTGATCCAGGGCCGGTAGTGTCTCAGGTTCAATCTCGGGATTGGGGAAGCGGGGCGGACCTCGGGTTATTGGCCACACCGACAATGCGGCGCGCAGATAGTGTTCAACCTCACCTCCGCGCGACAGTCGGCTCAAGCTATTCTGAAGAACGTGGGAGGGAGATTTGCAGCATGGCAA
>Ga0187871_10001412_pt1 | contig 20960 bp, 22 predicted proteins | sample June2016WEW_16_1_FD_132988 | JGI IMG/M metagenome (GOLD analysis project Ga0187871, IMG submission 132988) | Peatland microbial communities from SPRUCE experiment site at the Marcell Experimental Forest, Minnesota, USA - June2016WEW_16_10 | ecosystem: Environmental > Terrestrial > Soil >...
AGAAGGAGGCTAGCATTACTGGGCGTCGAATCATTCTCATTGCGGTGGAGTGTATCGACATTTGCCTCAGGCGGAATTATCAGGTGCGTCTATGTGGTTCCGCAAGATAACTGTCGGTAACAGGCGATTACACTCATCGAGATTTGGCCAGTCCGGGTCAATGAGTGTAATCGCGATTTTACGTCAGCAACTGGGAGACAAATAAGCAGGTTCAACTCTTCTTGGGGCTGCTGTTCCTCGGGTAATCCGCGCAAAGATGCGATGAAAACTCGCCGTCGCGCTGCAACTCGAAGTTCCGCATCATTTCATCAAAAGAGCTGCTGGTGGGCGAACCAGAAGGGTTGAACACCCAAGCACATTCGGAGCAACCAAATCCCCGAAAATGTTTTTCGTCGATCCACACGAGCCTGCGGGGCATCTGGGTCTTAGGGTCGGTTCGTGACACGCTCCACTCCTCGTCGAGAGAATATTTTGGGGAGGAGACCAGCAAGGGGGGAGGAACGGACTCCACATTGATGGTGCAGCTGCACTGCCAATCGACAGAGCGCACGGATCATTGGCGTTAACTGGTAAATCGGGGGGGCACACTGTAGCTCTTACGCACGCGATGAACTTCGTTACATTGTTACTTTCGTAATGCAGGTGTGCGGCAAATGCACAGCCTCGTCGTATTGAATGCTTGGAAGCAATATTTCAAGGCCCACGAAGGTTGGAGAAGAGGATTCCGTCGGACTTTGCCTCGTAAATGGTGCATTGAAATGAGGGCTTCTCCTCCGCCCAACGCCGTGCGAAAATTGCACCATGACACAGACCAGCCTCCCCCAACTGCATGAGCAGCGCAAGGTGGAAAAACTGCTCGTGAAACTTTCGAAAATGAAACCGATCTGCACGAAATCCGCACCCATTGCGCCAGGAGAGTCTGCAACTCGTGCAGCTTGTACTGCGAACGCACAAGTCTTTTTCTCGACATAACGAATAGGTTGATTCCGACCAGCTCAGTCTGTGGGCTTTTTGGCAGCCGCCAAATCTCAATGAGCGTAATCGGGATTTATCGCCAACTATCGAGTTCACCGTACAGAATTGACCATTTTTCTTGTGCGAATTGCCGCACTAAGGAAGCGGTCACCCCCAAGAGTGTGTCTTGCAGAAGTGAGTTGTTTTGACCAGACAAAAGTTGTGGGCTTGCGTGTTCATGCGAGATGGCTGGCGACCTCCCGGTCGAGCCAAATTGTACGGGCTACGCCGAATGCACCATCAAGAAACTAATCCTTCTTTAAACACTATTCTGCTTTCTTCCGACGCCCGCGTGACTTCCACTGACCGTTCTGCAATTGCGAAGGACGCTCCGCGTAGGTCCAAGGTCCGCAGGTCACGTGTTGCATCATCGGCAAACTCAACCAGCTCTTCTTGTTCATCAACTGACGTTATTGAGCCCAGCCAAATATCAGGCATTCCAAAGTTCGTGAAAACGGTTAAATTCAAAACAGTTCTAGATTTCTTCCACATAGCGAACTTACGGAACGCATCGTCAGACGAAGCCATGTTTAGCCGTATCCTTTACAGCTACAGCGCGGACTACTCCCCCCTGGAATTGGAAAAGCAGACTCTTGAAGTTAAGCTGATTCTTCGCAGGGCTTCGAGAGTCGGTCACTCGATAGAGCTCAAGGGGAATGACAAAAGGGCACCCAAATCAGTGCCCTTTGTCTGACATTCTCTGGCCGTCGCGACTCGCGAAGGCATCGCCTTCGCCAAATCCGTCACAAACTACTACTTGATGCAGCTCTGGTTCGCGCCATTGAAAGTGTCAGCTGCCCAAATGTTGGTACCACAGTTGGCATTATCATCCTCCATGTCCCAGGGAAGGTTGCCGGACGCCTTGTTTTCAGAGAGGATGTTGCCAAGAGCCCCCGCGAGAACCCAAATTCCATCCCCCACGGAGTTGTTGTTGGTTGTGTTAGCGTAAATCTGGTTATTGCTGCCGTAAACGTAGATTCCGCCGTTGTTGTTGCTCGCGATGTTATCGACGACAACGTTGTTGTTGCCGACGTTTATCGTATCGTCGACGTTGCAGAGTGCGGCCACATTGTTAGGACCAAACAAGTCTATCCCGAAAGAGGTTTCCGGCGCCTGAACGACGTCTTTAACGAGCGCCCACTGGCTTGAAGTCGTATTGATCTCAAAGCCATAGTTTTCGGGACACTGAGATGCGACCCTCACGGCACTCACGAGGGAATTGGCAGAATAATCTGCCAAAAAGTTAACAGTGAAGTTGCTGATTGTGCCAGATCCCAGGACAACTACCGCGGTTAGTGGAACAGTGGACGTCCCCAGTACGTGGATGCCGATGCCGGTGCCACAGGTTCCTTCGATGGTTTTACCGTTTAACCGCAACGTGACATTGCTCGCCACGATGTCGACACCGTCGACGTTGGGTGGGCACGACAGACCTCCGGTGCCGAGAGAATACTCCCCCGGTTCAGTGATAACGATTGGGCAAGGGCCAGTGATAGTTGTGTTGGCCTTTGCGGGAGAAGCGGTCAGCATGGTGACGCAAAACGCGGCGAGTAGCGTTAAACCAAACCTCGCCGTCCGGACCTTGGCGGATACGTTCGCTCTCATGGTTCACTCCTTTCGGCTATTTATCTTTGGATTGAGAACCCGTGGCGGTCCAGCCAGACCGCGTCCAACTGTTCAATTGGAATAGGTAGGACGGGACGACTGAACGGACGGATACTAGGCTTGCCCTGCTAATTGTCAAGGGAAAACGGAGCTGCTCGCGGAGAAATCTGTGGAAAAATAGTTGTACGACTCAGGCAAGCACAATGCCCTTTTTAGCATCTCTAATGTTGCAGATGATCTCTACAACTGCGGCGACAACCCCGGCGTCGTGTTCGGAAACGATCAAATTCTCTGTGGTAACGTAGCCTCAACTCCATGGAATTGCGCGCGCGATTTACTGTCCCGAGTGGTGTCCTGAAATTGACGAATGAGGTCACATTAGGTGAGTTTCGGTGTCTGGGTGCGACCGTAAGTAGTTGGGATTGCTGGGCGTCGTTTCGGAGGAGAGAATTGCTAAACCGTTGTACGGGCTAACACCTGTACCGAGGGTTCGAATCCCTCCCTCTCCGCCAGATGTCTTAAGTCCCGTATCCATAGTTGCTTACCTCGCGTTTTCGTTCGACCGATCAGCCGAGCCCATTGGTTTCCAGCCACTCCCGGCGAAGAGCAGCTTCCAGATCACTCCAAGTCTCCCGTTCGAACTGAATCATCACCGCTCCTTACGAATTTAGTCTGCGCCTACCGTGGGAACCCCTGGCTCAGTTTTGTCGCCTTCTCGGAATTCACCACTCTGTTGCATTAACTTGGTGACCACGCCAGTCCATCCGGTTTGATGACTGGCGCCCACGCCGGAACCGGAGTCGCCGTTGAAGTACTCGTGAAACAGAACCAGGTCGCGCCAAAGAGGGTCCGTCTGGAACTTTTCCAATTTGCCGAATACCGGTCGGTGGCCCTTTTCGTCACGAAGAAAGATGTTTGTCATCCGGCGTGACAGCTCACCTGCCACGTCCCACAACGTGTTCATGTTTCCCGATCCAGTCGGGAACTCGACTCTGAAATCATTCCCTAGATAGTGGTGGAACTTTTGCAAGGACTCGACCAGGAGAAAATTCACGGGGAACCAGATGGGGCCACGCCAGTTTGAATTCCCTCCGAATACTGCGGTCGTCGATTCGCCTGGTTCATAATCCACTCGGTGTTCGGTTCCGTTAACCTGGAGAGAGTAAGGGTTCTCCCGATGGAACTGAGACAGAGCGCGGATCCCGTACGGCGATAGAAACTCACGCTCGTCCAGCATGTACTTGAGAATCCGGCGAAGCTGATCTTGATTTGCGATGGACAACAACCGGCGTTCGCCCATCCCCGTGCTGCGCATGCAGGCGAAGCCTTCCGTGAGATCGGGACGGTTATCGATAAACCATTCCAGACGTCGCTTGAAGTCGGGCAGGCGATCGAGCACTTCCGGCTCCAGAGTCTCCACTGCAAATAGCGGGATCAATCCCACCACGGAGCGGATCTTCATTGGAAATTGTGAGCCGTCAGGGAGCTTTAGCACGTCATAGAAAAAACCGTCTTCTTCGTCCCAAAGTCCGATGCAGTTGCGGCCGCGATGGCTCATGGCATGCGCAATGTAGATAAAGTGCTCCCAGAATTTGCTGGCCATGTCTTCATAGCAGGGTTCTACTTTGGCCAGTTCCAGCGCGATAGCCAGCAGATTTAAGGTGTACATGGCCATCCAACTGGTTCCGTCGGACTGCTCGAGAGAGCCGCCGGTGGGCAGGGGAGCGCTGCGATCGAACACCCCGATGTTGTCCAGCCCGAGGAATCCGCCCTGGAAGATATTCATGCCCTCGGCGTCCTTGCGATTTACCCACCAGGTGAAGTTCAACATCAGCTTGTGGAAGATGCGTTTCAGAAATTCGCGGTCGCCTCGGCCTGTGCGCTTCTTGTCGATCTTGTACACGCGCCATGCGGCCCAAGCATGCACGGGCGGATTAACGTCCTCCAAAGCCCATTCATAAGCGGGTATCTGCCCGTTGGGGTGCATGTACCACTCGCGGAGCATCAGCGTGAGCTGCTCTTTGGCGAAGTCGGGGTCGACCAGCGCGAGCGGAATGCAGTGGAACGCCAGGTCCCAAGCCGCATACCACGGGTACTCCCACTAGTCGGGCATGGAAATCACGTCGGCGTTGTACAAGTGAGTCCATTGATGGTTGCGCCCCTTCCTTCGCTCCTCGGGTGGGCGCGGGCTGTCCGGGTCTCCTCGCAGCCAATCCTTGACGACATAGTGATAGAACTGCTTGGACCAGAGCATCCCTGCAAAGCCCTGGCGCATGACGTTCCGCGCGTCTGCGGAGAGATCCTGAGGAATCACCGTTGCGTAGAATTCATCGGCCTCACGCTGCCGGAGCGCGAACGTGTTGTCGAAAGCGGCAAACGCGTTCGTTCCCTTGAAGTCAGAGTCGGCGAGTCGCATCCTTATTACAACCGTCTCTCCCGAACCGAGTGACAATTTGTAATGAGCGGCTGCTTTCGAGCCAACCTGTTCGGGATTGACCGCCTCCTTGATACCGTGGACGAGATGATCGTTGATGCCATCTTTGACGAAAGGAGAGTAATTCTCGGCTCCAAATAGCCTTCGAGCGTTCGTCTCGTTCTCGGTAAAGAGAAGTTCCGGAGAGCCTTCACAATGGAGCCAGCGGGTATTGGACTGAGTTTGGTTCGCCGGAGAGACGTTCAGTTCGATGACAGGATTGGGAGCGGGGTGCGCTTTGTGCAGCTTCGGGCGTCGGGCACGTCTTCCCCAGGACCAAGTATTGCGGAACCAAGTTGTGGGCAGTACTCGAAGATTTGCGGCTTCCGGGCCACGATTTGTGACCGTGATCTTGATCAGAATGTCCTCGATGTCGGCCTTGGCATATTCCACGAATACGTCGAAGTAACGATCTTCGTCGAATACGCCAGTATCGAGTAACTCGAACTCCGGTTGGCTCATGTCGCGCCGTCGGTTTTCCTCCACCAGCTTCGCGTAAGGAAACTCCGCTTGCGGGTACTTGTAGAGATACTTCATGTAGGAGTGCGAAGGCGTGCTATCAAGATAGAAGTAGTATTCCTTCACGTCCTCGCCGTGATTGCCTTCGTTTCCAGTTAGACCGAAAATCCGTTCTTTTAGAATCGGATCACGTTCGTTCCACAGTGCGAGGGCAAAGCAAATCATCTGTCGGCGATCACTGATCCCGGCCAAGCCATCTTCGTTCCAGCGATAGGCGCGTGAACGCGCATGGTCGTGTGGCAAATATTCCCAGGCGTTCCCGTGCGGGCTGTAGTCTTCCCGCACTGTGCCCCATGCACGTTCGCTGAGGTAGGGCCCCCAACGCTTCCAGTGCTTCTTGCGCGTACTAGATTCGGCCAGTCGAATTTCCTCTTTTGTCATAAAGGTCTTCGCATTTCAAATCAGGCTTAGCTAACAGCAAATCATCCGAAACTTGGAAATCGCCGCACCGCGGGCCGAGTCCGGTATCGTTCACCGGGTCGTCGATGTTTGGATCGCCCTGTAGACACTGGGATCGCAAATCGTGGGCAAGATCAGGGTGCCAGTCGTTTCTGGACAACGCGGTGTGGACGTTGCTACTCACATCTCCTCCTACTTCTCTTCGATTTCGATAGCGTGGCCATCAGGTTGGCGCAACAGAACGGTCTGTAGAACCTGCGCTGTCCGTCTCTGAATCTTCATTCAGGGAGATTTGCTCCCGGTTTGAGTATGCCCAGTCGGAATCTGACCGGGCATAGCCGGGTCTGTGGACCGATAGCACCCGTCAGACAGAAACTAAAAACTGGAAACTAAACTAGAATCTGCCCCCGTCGTCATGTGTATAGCCAAGCTTCCATCATGCACGGACCCTAGAATCCACACATCGCGCGGTGATGAGACAACTCCAGCCCACAGGAGATCACAAGGAAATCCGCCCTTCGTTGGGCTGGGACTGGATGCGACTGTCCAACTGGTCCCGTCCCAGTGCAGAAGCAGTGTCATCTGGTACCCCGATCCGTCGGCCACGGAGTAGGAGCCAAATGCCCAGATGTCGTTGGCCGAATTCGCCGTCAATCCAAGCAAACGGTTCGACTGATTTGCACCATTCGCTCCAACATTCGGACTCGGTACCACCGCCCAACTCGTGCCGTCAAAGTGCTCAATCAACGTCAGCGTGGGGGCCTGTTTGGGAGGCGCAACCGGCGTGGAAAAGCCCACCGCCCACACATCGTAGGGTGCTAGCGCCAGCACGGCGTTCAACTTGTTCGTGCCCTCGCCTACGTTGGGAGTTGCCACACTCTTCCAGTTCGTGCCATCCCAGTGCATCGCTGAGGTTTCGATGTTGTCGGAACCGTTGAATCCCACAGCCCAAGCATCATTCGCAGCGTCGGTGGACGCGCCAAACAAGAACTCATTGCTCGATTCCCCAGTTGTCGCCGTCCATGCCGTGCCGTTCCAGTGCTCGAAAAGGGGCGAGACCAACCCCGTACCTAGGTTTACCAGGCTGCCGATCGCCCAAACGTCATTCGCCGAGCTAGAGGTCATGGCGAAGACATCCGCCCGGTCTTTCTTCCCGAACTTGGGTCCCGGAAAAAGGCTCCACTTGGTTCCATTCCACCGCTCGATCACCTGCCCCGGGTGTGCCCCGTCAGTTACGTTTCCCGCAGCCCAGGCTAAAGTCGGAGAAATAGCGACCACCCCCTGCAGGAAGCTGTTGTTGTCGCCTTTGATCATCGGAGCGGGAAACGCCGTCCATGTTGTGCCATCGAAGTGGATCGTCGACTGCCCTACCGCCCAAATATCGTTGGGAGAAGATGCCGAGGCTGCAAAAAGTTCGCTTTTGGGGTTCTCGTTCGGGGTTGCGACCACCTCAAACGTCGAGCTAGCCTGCGTTTGTCCCTGGGCCGGCAAGTCTTGAAACAAGGCAACACTCAACCCGAAAAACGCTACCGCGCTAAGCGTAAGTCTCACGATTCCACCTCAATGGTGCTGACTTAAGGATGTGTCGGTTTTTACCTTCACGAGTTGATAACTGGCGCCGCTCGCTCTTATTCCCTACTCCACATTACTTTCAAATTGGACGCTTAGGAGGCATCTGAAATTCACCTTCAAACAATTGCCCTGGGTGTCGAAGTTCTGTGGGCCGTTCGGATCCGGTTCCAATCTCGCGAAAGATAGACGACTCCCGGTATCCGAGTTCGAGGGCGAGTGTTGTGGAAAGTAAGCATCACTCGACCGAACGCGGCACGCCGAGTACACCCGGAGTGCCGCGTCTGCGTCTGTCGATTCTCCATCGCGGCCGATCTCGGCCATTCTGGAGTTACAGCGATTTCAGAAACGTAAGTACCTGATTTTTCTCCGCCGGAGTCATTGCTTTAAAGGCTTGCTGAGCTGTGCTCGCCTCCCCGCCGTGACGGAGAATCGAACTCTCGGGGGAGAGCGACTTCAGATCGTGCATGAGACGTGACTTCGCCCGGAAGCCCTAAAGCGGCGGAGTGCGCAGCTTTGGCGCCGTGTCCTGCGGGCCTACCTGCACGATGCCATCGCCCGTTCCCACGTCGTGCAGCAGGAAATCGCCGTAGGGGTGGATGATCTTGCCACCCAAGGCGTCAGGTACAGTAAAGGTTCCGCCATTCAGAACCGTCCCAGGCGGCACCGTCCGCATCGTCTTCACGTGGCAGATGCTGCAACCGGCGTTGTCAAAAAGTGTTTCGCCGGCGATAACGTCGGGCGTGCCCACCAGCGTCAGGTCGCGCGGTGGCACCTGGGTGCCGCGAATGAATTGAGTGAAGTGTTGGAGGCCCGTCAAGCCGGTCTGATCAGCAGTGTCTTCAGGGCTGGTAGTGTCGGTGTTGCAGACCTGAGTGACATTTGTCGGGCGCAGAGCGTTGGTGACTCCCATCTCGTTCAAATAGGCATCGGCCGCGAACGACATCACGCTGCCATGCTGGTCCTTCCACCCGAAGCGTCCGATGCGAGTTACGCCCGGTGCCTCAAAAATGGGAGCCTGCACGGTCTCGCCATGGATCAGTCCGTTGCTCTTTCCCGGTTGCTGGTTGGCGATATCCTGCAGCGTCGTGTCGTCAACCGCTTCGACGAAACCGTCTCCCAGCGTGTTGAGCGCCGCCCTCAGAGTTCGAATGTTTTCCGTCGGCGGCAGATGTTCCTCGGCTTGCGGACAGATGGCGCGATCGTTGATGATGGAGCGGCCCGTGATGGTGTTTTGCCCCTCGTTAATGACGATCGTAGGGTTCACGAAATTACCGTTGGCGTCATTGTGCCCGGCGCGGACTTCTGTCATCTGACTGGGTCCCCCGGTGACCGGATTCTGGTGGCAATCGGCGCAAGAGGTGGCGTTGTAAACCGGACCTAGCCCGGTGTCGTCTCCTTCTCTTGCCTCAAAGTTCTGCTGATCGATGGCGAACGTGTCGGCGACGAAGCCAGCGTTCGCCGGTTCGGGGATGCCGTTACTGACGCTCTGGGAGCCTGGGTTGTTCGCCAGTAATGGGGTCGCGAAAGCGGCGGGCGCTTCCGTGAGGGACTGCTGGGCGATTCCGGCCACGGTGAGAACTATGCCCGCCAGCAGGCAGGCATAGGGTGCGATTCTTTTGGGCTTCATAAGAAAACTCCTCTAGTGCAGGTTGTCACCTGAACTCATGTGCTGGATAAGGTCACACGACAGCTTTACCGGTTCGCGGTTCGCGGTTTGCCGCGAACTGGCCTGCTGCCGCCGATTGTGAAGAAACGTGAACTGGTTTCCTACTGAAGAAGAACCGGCAAGAATGTGATTTATTCCCAAGTTGCAAAAGAAAAGTGTGGATAAGTTATACGCAAGTCGTTGACGATCTTTACGCGCTTGAGTTCGATGTCTGCTGCTCGCGCGCGGCGGCCCTTTGTTCCTCGCCGTGCATGCCTGCTTGAAGCTGCGAATCGCCTCTCTGATCCCCTTCCCAAGTTCCGGAAGCCTTTCGGTCCGAACACCAACAGGGCGATTCCGAAGATAACCAGCAGATGCATCGGTTAAAACAATCCTTCAAACCTATAGACCCTCGTTTCTGTGCACGTAGCTTTCTTCGAATGAACCAGATCTGGCCTGTGTTGATTCCCGGCGGGGAGCCAGATTAAGCGGCGAGGACAACCGTTCCCTTGGCTCGGCTAACACAAGGCAGTACATATCCGGCATTTTTCTGCTCAGCCGTCAGCCCGGCTTCAACGTCCATTTGAACGTTGCCGCTCAGGACTCGCGTGGCGCACGTTCCGCATAGGCCCTGGCGGCAGCCATACGGTATCTGCACTCCGTTTTTCTCTGCCAAATCGAGTAGGGTGTTCCCATCAGAAACCTGACATACCTTCCCAGACTGCATAAACACAACAGCCTCGACCGGGCGGGCTTCCAGTGGACTAGGCTCCGTGGGACGTTTGCTTTCTCCAAAACTCTCTTGAAGGATCCGGTCCTGGTTTACGCCGAGAGTCGACAGAATCTGGCGCGCGTTGTCCATGAACCCCTTGGGCCCACAGAGAAAGAAAGTGGGTGAATTTAGATCAGTTACGTACTGGGAGACAAATTCCCCAGTCAGGCGTCCGCTGCGCCCCTTCCAGGTTGGATCCGTTCTCGACAGGCACACCGCATGCTTGAAGTTGGGAAGAGACCTGCTAAGCCTCGCCAGTTCGTTTTCGAAAATGATGTCCGCAGCCGTGCGCACACAATATAGGAGCGTGACAGGAGTAGCGAGTTCGAGATCGTCGATATAACACAGCATCGAAATCATGGGTGTGATCCCGCTTCCAGCCGCAATGAGAATTATGCTTTTATGGAGTGTATCGTCAAAGTAAAACTGTCCGTACGGTCCGCTTGCTTCCACCGCGAGCCCTGGCTTGGCCCGCTCATTAAGAAAAACCGATACACATCCATTTTCCATGCGCTTGGGCGTGATTTCCACATAGTTCTCCTGGACCGGCGAGGAGGAAATGGTGTAAGAGCGCGTTACTCGTTGGCCATCGATTGTCCACTGGAACGTCAGAAACTGCCCTGGCTTAGCACAAAACCGTCTTTCGTCTAGAATCTGGAAGCGCAGCGTTTTGGTGTCGTGCGTTTGCTGCTCGGTCTGTGACAGCAGAAGATGCATTGGGCTCTTCGCGTTTTCGTGGTTGGTTAGTGGAGTCAGCCGCGAGGGAATCTCCGGAATGCCCGATGACTCCACGGAAACATTCGGCTGCTTCCTCTTCTTAAACACCGAGGCGCACTGGACCAGGCACACTGCAACAACCACGCCGGTCGCGAGCCTCAGCCCCAAGCATCCAGGGTTCGCCGAACGAAGGAGTTCTGAGAACGTGGGGATGGCCACAAGCACGAACGCAATCACGAAAATGGTTACTCCTAATGCCTTCAGCGACGAATGGCTATGCTTGTAGCAGCGTGCGATCAGTATTTTGAGCAGAAGCAGAGGCACGAGGACGAGCACAAGCGCGATATGCAAAACCAGGTGCGTAGGCAGATGACCGGATATTCCCACACTCGCAAGTCTCTGACTCATGCTGTAGGCCATGATGCAGAGCAGAATCACAAACAAATACCCGCCTGCCCGGTGAGCAGCGATCAAGCGGGTTCTCGTCGTTATGCTGCGCGAGGGCTGAGAAGCCTCCAGCATCACCACCACGTTGGCCGCGGCCAATGTGACAAAGGCAATGCCGGCCACAATAGCCGAAATACTTAACATAGGCGTCCATCCCTCTGCGCCGCTGGCCTGGTTTGATCAATACAGGCGATGGATGCGGGGCGTGTTTACGCCCACACGACGTCAATCTGTCTATGTCCACGCCCGGAATCCCGAAACTACCCTGCTACTCGACTCTCATGTGAGCCGCTAATCACAGTTCGGCAGTGGCGATATCGCGTCCGACGAACTGCACTCATGACTGCGAAACACTTGCTGGTGTGACACGATCCAGACTCCGTCTCCATTCGCGACGTAAAGCAAGTTGCGGGCCGAGTCCTGCAAAATGCTAGTGACCCCGTCAAAGTTCCGAACGGTCCGCGGATGCGCTGGGTCACTTACATCGAGCACGCGAACCGACTCCAGAACACCGCTTCCGGGACGGCCTTCCGCGTTTCCATCTCCGAGGGAAGCACCCCCGGTCGCAGAGTTCTCGGGCATTTCGGAGATCGCAAGTCCGAAACTCACCATGGTTAAGTTCTCCGGGGGCACTTGGTTGACCACCTTAGGCCGTCCTGGCTTGGTGATGTCAATCACCGTAACCCCTTGCTGGGGAGATTGCTGCACGTACAGAAATTGCCTACTGCCCTCTTGCTGCGAGAACATTTGCCGTGCTCCGCCGGACAGTGGCAGGTGTGCAATCACTTTTGCCTGCAAGTAAGAGGGATAGGAATCACTGTCAGAGGCGACAGCTCCCGGTATAGTCAAAAGTGCTCCGACCGCCAGCACCACGCAAGTAACAGTTCGAATTCTTATAATCGTTTTCATGGCATTCGTCCTTTTATGATTCTGTACACGTGGTCCAGGCCTCATCCTGCTTTCGTCAATTCGAGCTGCCGTTCAGTCGACCCGGAACGGCATTCCCACTGGACTCTTTGCCCGAATGCGCCTCTACAGACGGTTCTGGAACTTTATGGAGGAACTTCAGGTCCAGAACAATTGTTGTTTGGTTACCCGTCGCCGGAGCGCATTGGGGGCCGCTGTAATCTTCGCCCACGGAGCCTGGCATGTTACAGTTGTCACCGCTAGTTGCTGCAATCAATGTTCCGGAGCATACGGCCCCGCTATAGTCCTCTCCGACCGTAGATGGCATGTGACAATCTTTGTTCTGCACGAGAGGTGGCCAATTAGTCTCTTTTATCGCACTCAACAGTTCGGGAAACTCCTCACGGTCGACGCGCGCTGCCCCCATAATCTCTAGCACTCCTTTTGTCTGCTGCACTGCTGGAGTCAAAGGTCCCGATAAATCCGCGGCGCTCACACTCGGGAATAGAAACGTAATTTCGCGAGTCTCATTGTGAATGACAGGATCACCGTAAACTGGGCCGGCATAGGCCTCAGTAGGTGTCGCTATGACGGTGCGCTCCACGCGAGTCAATGTAAGATCTCCAATAACTTCCAACCTGCCGTTCCCTGTCCTCAGAATGCGCGTGGACTTGAATGTCAGCAGGGTCTGATCGGTCGTGTCATGAACGTGGCCAGCCGGCAAGGCACCTTGAGGACTGAGCGCGTGTCCCCACTTCTCATCTGCCGGATAGATACTAAGGTCGACGACCGAGTTGTCTAGGTCGTTTGTGTCCAGTTTTACTTTTCCGATCACGCGTGCGACACCGGTGTTCACTGAATCCGAAGTCGCTCTGGAGCCTTGAAACAATCGGGCACTGGATCTGCTAGAGTCGAGAATCCAGGTATCGCTAGCAAGAGCTAGAGAAGTAACAAAGAAAGCCGCGGACGCAAATGTTATAGCTCGATATTTCATGTTGTATTCCTACGAATTCTCGTTTTATCCGATCTCACTTAGCGCGACATTGGTTTCTTATGCCCCTTCAACGTTTAGGGGAATTTGCGCTCTGTCAGTGTTAACTGGATCGACCCCGATTTATTCCGAGAACTGGGTGTGTTTGTTCGCGAGAGACTCTTCGAGAATCCCACGCCACATCTCATTTAATCCATTTGGGCCAGCCGAGGTCAGAAGGCCCCCCAGTGATTAGGACGGCCTTGCGGTTTTCCAGATGTCTCGTTTGGAATCGGAATGTAGGTGCGGCGAAACACTCCCCCCGCCCAATGGAATTGGTCGACCTGGATCCCGTAGCTGCTGGAAATGACAGTGCAGAGAGAGTGAGAGTTGTGCTATGCGTTTGTAATGCTTTTGTTAAAACTTGCGGATACTCCCGTCCGGAAGACGAAGATTTTAGCGGACGAACTTATAGCCCGTTCCATGTACCGTGCGGAAGTGTACGGGCTGTGCGAAATCGCGCTCCAGTTTCTGGCGAAGTCTGAGAATGTGATTGTCCACGGTGCGGGTGGAAGGATGATTCTGGTATCCCCACGCTTCTTTCAGCAGTTCATCGCGGCTGATCACGCGATCCGGATTTTGCACAAGAAACTGCAAGGTCTTGAATTCCTGCGCAGTCAGCATCACAACCTCGCCGTCGCGCAGCACTTCCATTTTCTTCAAGTCGAGCGAAATGTTATCGAAACGAACCACGCTGATACTTGATGCTCTTGGAGTATGACGAAGTGCGGCGCGGACGCGAGCCAGAAGCTCCCGTGGGCTAAAGGGTTTAGTGACGTAGTCGTCGGCGCCTAACTCCAGCAGCAAGACTTTGTCGGATATGTCACTGGCTGCGCTTAACACAACGATCGGCAGCGTAGGTGATTCAGTCTTAACCTGCTTGCACAGATCGCGGCCGGGAATCTTAGGCAATCGAAGATCGAGAACGATGATGGCAGGCGGAAATGCATGAATGCTCTCCAGCGCAGACTCTCCATCGCCGTGAATCTCTACAGCGTATCCTCCAAGCTCGAACAGGTGCTTCAGTGCTTTTTGCACGGAAGGATCGTCCTTGACTACCAGAACTCTTCCCGGCTCAAGCGTGAAGTTCGTTGGATCAGGCAGTCTGGTGACGCTCGGAGTTGGTGCGATTTGATTCATCAGCATTGGACGAGCACATGTTTAAACGTGAATAATGACTGCCGAGGAGCGTTAACCGAACCCTTGGTCTTGAAAATGCGAAGTGGTTGTTCAGTTTCTCATCAGGACGTCTTCCGCAGGCTTCCGAGACTCGGGTCTAGACTTTAAAGTTGAACAAAGGTCACAGTCCCCAACTAATACGTGAGCGCAGTCGGTCTTGCCGGCCCCAGGCGCAGCATCGAGTTCGGCCGCGAGTTGAGACTTTAGGCCACGTGCCGCGTTCTCGAGTTCAGCTTTTGCCTGCGCCACGTGGCCCAGGATTGTGTACAGCCGCTTTGGGCCTAGCACCAGGAGCCCGAGGACGAGCACAAACAGGATTTCCATGCCAAAACCCACGATTCACCCCTTGGTTACGTTTTGGTCGTTAGCGACGGTCGTTGTTATGCTGGCTGGCTTCTCTTCGTCGGCTTTCATGGCTGACTTGAAGCCACGGATGCCCTCTCCGATTCCTTTGCCCAGCTCGGGAAGTTTCTTAGGTCCGAACACTAGTAAGGCAATTCCGAAAATGATCAGCAGGTGCATCGGTTGAAACAGACCTTCTAACATATATGCTCCTCAATTTCTCGTCCAAAGACGTGCAAATAATGCGTGACTGGTGAAAGGCAGGCGCCGCAACCGGCGTTCGGGTGCGGCGCCCCCGCTCAAACAACAAGCTATCCGCCTAAGGCGCGAACAGTTAGGTTCAGGTTACGGCGCTAAGCGCACTGCGGAATCGGCTGCGACAGCCATCGCTTGCAGTTCGTTAAGGAACTGCTGGCTTTGGCCGATGAAGAGTCCATCCGCAGTGAAACTCTTGATCGTTGCGACCGCGCCACCGAATTTATCGGTCAGCGGACGAATGATCGAAACACGGGGAAGGTTGGGCTTGAATTCGACGGGAACCGGGAAGATCAAGCTGGGCTGAATCAACGGGTTGAGTGGACTGAAAAAGTTGGGAAATTTGAGGCCGGAGATGGGGTCCGCGAATGGCGCCACTGGAGCTTGCACTCCGTTGCCCGCAAAATCGACCCATTCCAGAAAGTGAGCAATCTCGTCGCCGCCGATGCCAAGCGTGATCGCGAGTACTTCCGGATCCGTCACTTTCTGACTCATGGCTGCGTACAGACTCGATCCGCCTTGCTCAATGTACCCGAAGTGAAAAGCTGCTACATTCGCGATCGCCTGAATGTGATCGTTACCCTTAAAGTTCGGGTTGGATTTGCCTTCGTAATCGGCATCACTTCTAGGAATGGCGGTAACTCCACTGAGAGTGATCGCCTGGGGAAAAGTGGCGCCCAGGTCAGGATTGGTTGCGCTTCGGTAGCGGACGAACCAACTGGTGTCAACGTTGAGGTTCATGAGGTTGGTCAGGCGTGAACTGCCCGTGGATCCCTGAGCTGTACTTCCCGGCAAGGTTACGAACTCATCAAAGTTGACCGGTTCGACCCCTCTGGACTCCAGATAAGCATTCAGGAAGGTAGCGTGGCTCACTTCATCCAGCGTATTGCTGGAGATGTATTGCGGGCCGTCGGAATCAAGGTTGAACAAGGCTACTTGATAGGGATTTAGCAGCTGGTTCGGGTCTACCTCAATGGGCGGATTATTGCCGATACCACCGAGTTCCGCATACTGCGTCCAAAGGTCCGACTCGATTAGTTCTGCCGCCGCCAGAAAACGGAGGATGGCGACATCGCCGGCATTGAGGGACCCGCTTGATTGTCCTTTGCTTTGTGCACGGGCCAGAGGTCCAGTCGCTAACAAACCGGCGCCCACTGCTGCGCCCCCTGCCAGAAGGCCACCTTTCAGAAAAGAACGGCGGTCAACTGGACGACTAATGCTGTCTGGGTGAAGCTTTGTTTTCATATTCGTGCTCCAATTCCTTTGCTCATGATTTTGTTCCAGCAGTACTGTGCGTTAGACGCGACGATCAATGACGAGATACATCGAAAATGTCATTTGATTGTCAACTCTTTGGAAGAACCGTTGACAATCTAGCCGCGATAGTTGGAACAGAGACACCGGACAAGTGGCCCGAGATATCTTCATCTCCAATTCATCCTGGCCTGCGATTTTGATCTTGCTGTTTACAAAACTCGTCGGCGCGGCCTTTTATTCCCAAGTCAACGAAATATTCGTACACCGCACTGTGGAAGCTCGGGATCGATTTCAGGAGATGCACAAAGGGAGAGCGGCACTGCAGACTAGAGGGCGGCGGTTGCGCGCCTTCGGGCGGAATTCACTACCCACGCCACTCCGATACTGAGGGAGTAAAGGGCTATCATTGGGGCAGCGAAAAGACACATGTTTAGGACGTCAGCCGTGGGTGTGACGATTGCTGCGACAATAAAAATGACAAGGATTGAGTATCGCAGATTACGCCACATCCACCGGGCTGTTATAAGGCGCATCAAAGCCAAAAAGAACACGAGGATGGGCATTTCGAAAATCAGCCCGAGACCGATGATTATCGTCACAAAAAGCTTCGTATATTCTCCGATTGTTATCATCGGTTGGAAGCGTTGTCCGTAACCGATTAAGAAATCCAGGGATGCCGGGTAGACCATCTTGTAACCAAAAAGACCTCCAGCCGTGAACAAACCAACCGTACTGAGTAAGAACGGCATAACATACCGCTTTTCCCTACGATATAGTCCGGGAGCGATGAACAGCCACAATTGATAGAACACAAATGGAGAGGCTACAAATAGTCCGCCTACAAGCGCCACCTCAAGATAGAGATTGAAGGGCTCAGTTGGGTTTAGGTACACCAACCCGCCGCCGATGCCGTGGTGACGTAGCGCCCCAATAATGGGTTGCTGCATCAAACCGAAAATGCGGTCTGCAAAGGACCAGCACAAGATAAATCCGACAAGGACCCCGAGAACTGAAAAGATGATTCGTTTTCTCAACTCCTCCAGATGAGCCAGCAGCGGCATGGACCTCGTGTGTAATGACAGTACGGAAGCAGCCGCGTTAGCCATGGAAGGCCTCTAGTGTCTCGCGATCGAGTCGAAAACTACCGCTTTGTTGCTTACCGACATCCTCCCGGAACCGTAGGCTTCGTGCCCTAGTCTCGACCAGCGGAGAATTATTCACATGTGCGTTGTTGATTGGACCGTAGGACGACTTCTCGCGAGTCCGTGGGAGCTCATCACCGTGGGCAAAACAGAACGTTATAACCAGCATTGCGGTCAACCCTGTAAGTCCGTAAGACGTTGGTTCCACGATTCTTGCCTCCCGTCCATCTCCTTTGGCGCTTCTTGTCGGTCAACCCGAACCGACATAGGGTCAAAAGGACGTCCTGCGCAAGGGCGCACCGCAGTGGGCCCTTGCGGGGCTGTTTGTTTTATTTGATGGTGACCGTTACTGCGCTGGAATGGCTCAGTGAGCCGGATGTGCCCGTAACCATCACGCTGACCTGAGATGCGGGCGTTGACTGGCTGTTTGAATTGCTTGACTTGCTGCCGCCACATCCCAAAGTAAACAGGGAGACGAACAGCAGCAAACAAAGAAGGCTCATGCCAACCATGCTCTTCCGGTTAAGCAGTTTCCTTTTGCGAGTGGTAATCAAGGTTCCGAACAGCCCGAGACCGGGTAGTAGTAGCCCCATGCGAGGCGCGCTGTAGCCAGTGGGTGGAGGCGTCGAGACAGCGGAAATGGTCAGAGTAGAGGACGCAGCGCTCGAACCGGGAGAGATGGTTGAAGGGCTTAGAGAACAAGTCAACCCGGAGGGCGCAGAACAGGTAAGCGTAATCTGACTATTGAATCCACCGACAGCACCGGCGCTAACAGTGAGGGTAGCTGAGCCTCCCTGCATGACCGTTGTGCTCTGCGCCGAGAGATTCAGAGAGAAACCTGCGGTGCCGGCCGCGGCCGCAGGGATAAGGCTGGCGAACACAGCCGTTGCGCTACCTCCAGACGGGAAATTGGGTTGGCCGGCGCTGCCTCCCGCCGTGAGATAAAGAGTGCCAAGAGTGCCTGGATCATTATTGGCACCGCCGCCTCCGCCAAAGACCATGTCCCACAAGCCTGGATTCACCAGCACGCTACCCGAAGAGTTAGTGAGCTGGCCGAGAAACTTCCCGGTCGTGTCGAACGCACTAATGGTGCCGTCGCCGAAATTTCCTACGAGGATGTCGTTGGCGAAGGTTCCGAAGCTGGCCGAAGCCTGCACCACGCCCCAGGGCGCGTTCAGGTTATTCTTGGCGCCGGCGGCGACGAAAGTGCTCACGAAGTTGCCATTTGTATCGAAGATATCCACCTGCCCAGCGCCAGCGCCGGGAACGGCATCGTGCTTAGGCGTATCCTGCATCGCATAGGCGACGTAGACTTGGTTACCGATAACGTGAATGCCATGCGGGGCAAAACCTGCGGGAAGGTTTGGATCGGTGAAGGTGCCGCCCAACGAAGTGAGAGTGTAGTTCGAATCGTAGACTTCTACCTTGCCGCTGTTGAAGTTGGCCGCCAACAGGTTGGCGCCAAGCAAAGCGAGACCTTTGTAAACCGCGCCACTGGCAGAATTGTCTTTACCGACGATTGCGATGTTGCTGGAACCGTTCCAGTAGACAACGAGGCCGTCCTCGGTGTCAAAAATGAACGAGCCGCCGCTGAAGTACGAACCGCTGGCGTTGGCCACGGTTCCAGTCGGGCAACCAGGGCTGCAATTACCGTTTGGATTGCTTGAGGCCCCCGGTATGGTCACGATCAGCTCATTGTCTTTGTTGCCATTTTGGTCATAGAGCGTGGAGACGCCGCTGTTGTTGTCGGCGATCCAGAAATCTTGCCCGGGAAGAACGGAAATCCCCCAGGGGTTCGACAGTTGAGGGTCTGTGGCGGTTGCTACGCCGCTAACATTGGAGACCAGGTTGGTCTGGGAATAGCCGGCCTGTTGCGCCCATAATCCCGACGGGATCGTCAACGTCATGAGCAGCCCGAATAACAAGAGTGCTTTTTTCAAGTTGTCCTCCTTACTTTCTTTTATGATTCGTACGACGTTGCTGAATATCGTTGTTTCCTTTGCTACTGTGAAGCTGTTGAGGAATGAAGGGGGAATTCAGGTAAACTGACGCACTTCTTATCTTGGAACTCCCTCCACAACCGTATGCATGCTGATCTGGCATTGACTTAGTTACCGCCAGAGGAGGACATAGTGCCTTGATCGTTTATCTGCGCCAGCGCAAACATCGCCCGCGGTAACGCAAAGGTATAGATGCCTCCCGGCGTGTCAACCTCGCTCAGGAAATACCTGTCTCCTACATGCTCGAAGCTCAGCTTTGGCTGTCCAGCGGGAACTCCATCAACAGCTATAGCGAGAACAAACGCTCCATTGTCGTAGCCGCTAATTGCTATGACCGAATGCGCATCAATAGAGGGACGGCCAACCGTGTATGTGCCGGCAGGCAGGGTCGTGCCTCCAGCGACGAACTCAAACGGAACGTTCACACGAACTCCCTCGGTGTCCTGAGCGTGAGCACTTATGCCCAACCCAAGCAGCCAAGTTAGACTAAGTACAACGATCAAATACGACTTCTTCATAATTGCTCCTTGTTGAAATATTTTGAATTGTTTTCATCATTGATAACTGCGCTCGTGAGACTTTATTCCACAAGTCCGTCTGAGGTCATTTATCAACTGTTTTCACAACGTACGAGAGTTAGACGCACCAATTAAAGGCGAGTTGCTGATGGGATGTCATTTGATTGTCAACTCTTTGTAGAGATCTGGTAAACACGTGGCGGGAACATCACTGGGAGTGTGCAGCGGAGTGCTGCGAGGGAGTGTCTGGCTATATCAGTGTGAATCAAACATTGTTGAGGCAACGGTCGACATCGTTGGTGACTGCCGTACGAATCGCCGCATGTGTCTCAGGGTCGGCAACATTGATCGAGTGTGTCCGATCCATCGCGTTGCGCAAGCACTCGGCAACAAGGCCGAGAATCCGGCCTGTCCGTCTGGCTGAAGGGAATAACTGGACTCGCACCAAGTGTGTCTGCTTGCTGAAGTATTTGCTCAGATTTTCGCGAAGCTGCAGCCGAGCTCGCAATAGCCGTGCTTTCACTGCTGTCTGACTCACGTTCAGCACTTCTACTGTCTGATCTATGGTGAGTCCTTCAATATCCCGCAGCACAAAGACCGTCCGCAAAATTGGATTTAGCTCTTCCAGGCACGTGATCAGGATGTCTCGTAATTCAGACGCCCAGTAGAGCTGTTCGGGATTAGGGGCCCAGTCAGTGACCTCTTTTGGAAGCACGTCACCATCGGCCTGAAAATCCTCATCTAGGGACGCCTCTCTTGTGGTGCGTTCTTTGCGCAGCTTCATCAGCGACTGGTTCACGGTGATGCGAAAGAGCCAGGTTGAGAATTTGGAATCCTCGCGGAATGCGGACAGGTTTTGGTAGGCCTTCAAAAATGCTTCCTGAACTGCATCTTGCGAATCTTCCCTGTTATGCGTGATGCTTTGAGCAATTCGGAGAAGTTTGCGATCGTATCGCTTTACGAGTTCCTCGAACGCAGCTACGTCTCCGTCTTTACTGGCGTGGACGAGATCCAGGTCATCGCTTGCCACTTCCCTTACTGCGAATTGTGCCGAGTCCACAGTCATATTCGTGCACTTGACGCGGCAGAGCGCTGTTCTCCAACGCGCTGCCCACGCCCTTTAGAAGTCTGAGCTCACTGCACCACGACTTTGCCGGTCATCTTCGGG
>Ga0187871_10001413_pt1 | contig 20943 bp, 21 predicted proteins | sample June2016WEW_16_1_FD_132988 | JGI IMG/M metagenome (GOLD analysis project Ga0187871, IMG submission 132988) | Peatland microbial communities from SPRUCE experiment site at the Marcell Experimental Forest, Minnesota, USA - June2016WEW_16_10 | ecosystem: Environmental > Terrestrial > Soil >...
CTTCCAGCCGCCATACCAGGCGCTTACCATTACCGCGACCGCGAATACCGCCAGCCGGCTTTCCGTGATATTCGGAAGCAGCAGCGCCGGGATCAGCGCTAACGTAGTGCTGAGGACTGCGACTCCGTAGCGCAGAATGGGCGCGCGCGCGGGTTGGATGCGAAGTAGGGGGAGGGTTACCCGCATGTAACTATGCTAGTACCAACTTTTGAAACAGGCGAGATTACAGGAGTTCATTCCGGATTCCCGGACGAGTAGTCTTGCCACCGTTTGACTGTGTGCCGAACAGACGATGCGCCCATGCACCATCGGCCAATGCCCTTAAACCTCGCTCGCTTTGCATAGGCGGGCAGACTTAGGCAGTTAGCGGGCCGCGGGGAGGTTGAGCTTGCCAACCAGCCTGCAAACGAAGAGACTAACGGCTCATGAATATTGGATTATTTGGCGGGACGTTTGACCCAATCCATCGGGGGCACCTGGCGCTGGCGCGCGCCGCGCGAGAGCGCTGCAAGCTATCGCGCGTGTTGTTCGTGCCGGCCGATGTGCCGCCGCACAAGCAGCTCCAGCCACTCTCGGCGTTCGCGCACCGCTACGCCATGATTGCTCTGGCTACGGCGGCAGAAAAAGATTTTGTGCCCTCTCTGCTGGAAGCGCCGCAAGACTTTGACGGAAGCGTCCCCGGCAAGGGCAAGGCGCGCGGAGCGAAACCGAACTACACTATCGATACGGTGAGGCGGCTCAAGCAGTCGTTCAAGAATGCAGACCGGCTCTTCCTGCTGATCGGCATTGATGCCTTCGACGAAATTGCGAAATGGCATCAGGCCGAGGCGCTGTTTCGGGAGTGTGAGTTTGTGATCGCCAGCAGGCCAGGGTTTTCGCTGGCCGATGTGGCGAATGCGCTGCCTGAGAGCTTGCGCCCGCGGCAGGAAGTGACCAAGCCGTTTCACAAGCAGGCCGCCACCGGGGATCTGGTGCTGAAGGGTGCGACCATCCATTTGCTGGACGAGGTCTACCAGCCGATTTCCTCGACGTCCATTCGCGAGGCTGCGGCGGCGGGGAAGCCTCTGGGCCGTTTCCTGGAGCCTGCCGTCGCGGACTACATCAAGAAAATGGGATTGTATAAAGGTCGTTAGTCGTTAGTCGCTAGTCGTTGGTCGTTCGCCCAGTCGTACCGCCGCAAGCTGCGCTGGTTCCGTCGACTATTGAGCCGCAGCGAAGCTGTCTGTCATTTACAATTAAAACTCCGCCCGGGTTTGGGCCAACGACTAGCAACCAACGACCAACGACTGACCCTCTGCATGAAAAAAAGCGATGTGAAGCGCCAGGTGACGGCGGCCATTCAGGCTTGCCTCGACAAAAAAGCGGAAGAACTTTCCATCCTGGAAATGGAAAAAGGATCGGGAGCATTCACCGACTACTTCGTGCTATGCAGCGGCACGAACCCGCGGCAGGTCCAGGCCATCGCCGACGAAGTGGAGCTGCGCTTGAAGAGCGCGGGGGTGCGTCCCGCGCACGTCGAGGGGTATAAGCAGGGCGAGTGGATCCTGGTCGATTATGTGGACTTTGTCGTCCACGTTTTTTCCGAAAAGGCGCGCAAGTTTTATGATCTGGAGCGATTGTGGAAGACGGCCAAACGGCTTGAGCCTACGGAATTGACGGCAAAGACGCGGGCCAAGGCGACGCCGAAGGCAAAGACAGCACCGCGCAAGCGCGCTGCCATGGTCTCTGCCCGTAGCAAGAGCGTGTAGAGGCGGCGCGGCTATCTTTCGTGAAAATCAAGCTTCCGTGAAAATCAAGATCGCATGGATCGGAAGGACGAAAGAGCCGGCGATTCAGTCGCTGACGGAAGAGTATTTGAAACGAATTTCTCGTTATGCGCCGGTGGAGGGGCAGGCGTTGCGGGATGAAGCCGGCCTTCTGCAAATGTGCGGACGCGCACCAGGCAACGCGAAAAAAACGAGCGCCGGAAGAGCGACGCTGGTACTGATGGATTCGCGCGGGAAGCAATTCTCGTCAGAGGAGTTGGCGCGTTTTCTGGGAGACTATCAGGAGCGCAATCCGCTGCCGCTGGTTTTCGCGGTGGGGCCGGCTGACGGATTCAGCGAAGCGGCACGCGCCGCGGCGCAGCATACGATTTCGCTGGGCAGGATGACGCTGGCGCATGAACTGGCTCGCGTGGTTTTGCTGGAACAAGTCTACCGGGCGTTCACGATTCTTAAGGGCCATCCTTATCATTCGGGGCATTGAATTGGCGCGGACAGCAAGCGTGTACCTTTGAGGGTTGTTCTGATTTGCCTGCCCAGCTAGATTTGTTTAGGCAGAGTTGCGATGTATCGATATATTGGCGTAATCACTGGAGAATAGAAATCATGAGAGATGTGATGGAATTGTTGCGGGCGAAAGAACAAGAGTTGTTGAAAGTAAAGCGGCAAGTCGAGGCTCTGCGAATTGCGGCGCCGCTGTTGGGCGGCGAACAGGATCAGTCGCCTTCGAACGGGCCTGCGATGTCCAAAGAAGCGAACCGGTTCGGTTGATTTCCTCCTGCTCCTGACTTCAGTGTTTTGCTGAAGGCGCCGAAAGAATATTCAGGATTTCCCGGGCGAGGTCGCCCGCCGGCACGTGTTCCATGTTGGCGAGCACCACGACACCAGCCCTCTCGTCGGGGGCAATGACGAAGGCGGTGCTGGTACCCTGTTGGCCGCCCGTATGGCCGACGCCGTCGACTTCGTGTTCATTGTGTTTGCCCCACCCCCACCCCAGCCCATACAAGTCCCGCTCGCCGTTAGTCGGCTTCAGCGGAGTCCACATGAGATCGCGGGTGGCGCGGCGAATCAACCTGTCATTCAAAATTGCAACTTCGAACCGGGCCATGTCCTCGGCGGAAGAGAGCCAGCCGCCACCGGGGATTTTGTAGCTGGAGTCGAGGAAATCGGCATTGCGCACCGCGCCTGAATCCTTCTTGTCATAGAAGCGGGTGCGGTAGGGGATGATGGCGAAACGATCGTCCGCCTGGGTCTCTTCCATCTTCGCAGGGATGAGAACGTTTTGCCGCATGAAGTCGACATACTTCGCGCCCGATGCGCCTTCGATCACGCATCCCACCAAGGTGTAGCCCTGAGTCGAGTAGTGGAATGATGTGCCGGGCTGGGCTACGAGGGGATCGTCCTTGAAGAAATCGAGGCCAGCCTGAATGGGATCGTCGAAGTGTTTTGTGTTGCCGCCTTCGAGGTCCTGCTGGTTCTCACCGGTCTTGTAGTGGCGAATTCCACCGATGTGTCCGAGCACCTGGCGCGTGGAGATGGGCCACGGCTTTTGAGGAAACGCAGGACAGTATTTCTGCACCGGGGCATCGAGATCAAGTTTGCCGCGCTCCCAGAGTTCGAGGGCGGCTGTGGCCGTGAGAGGTTTGGAGATCGACCCCAGACGGAAGAGTGTGTGTTCACTGGCGGGGGCGTTGCTCTCGAGATCGGCGAATCCGAATCCTTGAGCCCACTCATATTCTCCGTTCTCGACGACGGCGACCGAAAGGCCCGGAACGTGGGTGGAAGCCATGAATTTCTGGATGGCGGCTTCGATCTTGGCTTGTTTTTCGGGGGCGAGTTTGGAATTTTGAGCGACGGAGCGAGGAACCGCGGAACACAGCGCGATCACAATCGCGAGTTGAATCCAGTAGGAGCAGAGCGCACGAGCTGATCGATTTCTGGTGGATATCATGAAGGCTTCCTCAGAGACGAAAGCCATTGTAGACCGCCCGAGTGGCCGGCCAGAGTCGCAATGAGTCTGGCGGCGACAACGAACGAAATCTCAAGGCGGCCTAGGGCGTCACATCCTTGACGTGGGTCGCGATATACCAGGTATTCCCGAACGGATCTGTGACCGCTCCGCTGCGGTCGCCGTAAGGCTGGTCTGTGAGTTCATGGAGCGACTTCGCGCCCGCCGCCAAAGCCCGCTGATAAACCGCGTCGCAATTCGGCACATACATATAGAACATTGACTGCATGGGCTGGTAAGGACCCTGAGCCTCGCCCATCTCCATGTAGGAAGTGCCGATCTTCAGCATCAGATGATGGATCACGCCATCCGGTGCTGCGTGCCGGCCCAGTTCCTCGGCTCCGAAAGCGCGCTTCAAAAAGTCCATCACCGGCTCCGCACGCAGCGGATGCAGATATGCCTGCACATCGGGAGCTCCTTCCCACTTGTAGGTCGCACCTTTGCGAGTGGCGATGTACCAGTGGTTGCCAAAAGGATCTTTCACGCCCGCGCCACGCTCGCCGTATTCGTGGTCCTGGGGTTCGCTGATCGAAGTCGCGCCCGCCTGCAGAGCCTTCTTGTAAACCGCGTCGACGTCGTGGACATAAACATGCAAGGCCGCCGTCTTCAATTCCGCAGGGAACGGCTTGCCCGGAATTCCGCCGCCCATCATTAACATGGTGTCGCCGATGCGCGTCTCGGCATGAATTCCTCCCGCTCCGCCGATCGCACGGAAAGCTTCTTCCGCGTCGAACGCGTTTTTCACGAACGCGAGCATGGCATCCCCGTCGGCCGCGACCATGTAGGGAGTGACCGTGTGGAAGCCGCGCGGAATCGGGTTCACCGCCGGCTTCTTGCTTGTGGTGTCGTCTTTCGTCATCCCCTTCATGCGCCGGTGCATCTCGTCGACCGACATTTCCTCTGTCACCGTGGTTACGCTCCAGAGGTAGCCGAAGGGATCCCGAAGCGTGCCTTCGCGATGTCCGTAAAATTGATTGGCGATGGGAATCACGGTTTCGGCCCCGGCTCCAATCGCATGGGCGAAAAATTTGTCCACGTCAGAAACAGTCAGCGACATCATGACAGGCGAATTTCCCAGCGTCTCCGAACTGAACCGCCGGCCTTCGGGCCACTCCTCCGTCAGCATGATCGCCGAGTCGCCGATCATAATTTCGGCATGCGGGATTGATTCTCCGACTGCGAAGCGCATTATCTCCTTCGCGCCAAAGGCTTGCTTGTAAAATTCGATCGCCTTGGCCGCATCTTTAAAGGTCAACCTTGGTTTCGCAGTCGTGTGCAACGAGACAACGGGTTCAGCAACGGTGGCCATAGTCTTTTTCCCTTCCAGTAATTCTGATTTAAGTCTTGCCTTGAAGTCTTCACGCGGCAGGACGCGCAAGTCTGCGGCCATACGCACCAGGGGTTCGACGTCAGCATCCACATGCGGAGGCTTGCCGTCAGTTCTTGCCAGCAGGGCGTCCACGGCACGGTTCAGTTGCTCGATCCTTTTTGAGTCGATCTTGTTTGCGTCATGTCCGCCCGGATTCAGAGAGCGCTTAGGCATCGGCACCCTCCATGCGCGCCCGCAGACTGCTGAGGGCACGGAATTGCAGCTGCTTCACCGCGCCTTCGGTCTTGCGAATCTCCCGCGCCACTTCTTTGATGCTTTTCTGTTCCACAAATCGCAGCACCACCACTCGGCGTTGTTCGACCGGGAGCGTGTCAACCAGCCGAAATAGACTGGCCCGCCGCTCGACTTCTTCGAATGCCACGCTGCTGACGGGCGCGGATTCGATCTGTTCGGGTTCGTCGATCGCTTCTTCGCGACCCTTGCGTTGCCAGCGGTCTGAAATCAGATTCGCGGCAATGCGGTAAAGCCACGCCGCAAACGGAATCCCGCGCCATTCAAACCGTTTCAGGTTCGACAGCGCGTGATGAAATACCTCGGAGGTCAGATCTTCGGTTTCAGCGCGATCCCCCACGCGCCGCACCACGTACGCATACACCCGCTCGAAGTTGTTCTCGTAAAGCTCCGCGAAGCGCGCAGGGTCCTTCTGCGCCGCTTCGATCAGAAGCCGCTCGTCCGCTTGGCGTTCTTTCGTCCGAGCCGTCAGAGCCTTCAACGGATTCTCCGCGCGGAGTAGTGTTACACAGGGATAACGGCTGGGAGGTTGAAAAGTTACGGCAGAAAACCGAGCCTACGCCGGGGTTCCACTTTCCGCGTAGTACAAATCCTCCATCGCCTTCCGCACTTTCGCCGAAACCGTTTCCATATCCCGCATCGTGAGCCCTACGGTCGAGATCGGCTCCCCTACGCGCATCTCCAGCGGGCGGCACTTGATGTGGTAGGTGTTCATCGGGAGCAGTTCGTAAGTTCCCACCAGCGCCACCGGCACAATATCGACTTGGGCTTTGATGGCAAGAAAAAAAGCTCCCGGCAAGAATGGTTTGATTTCGCCATCCGGAGTACGTCCGCCCTCGGGGTAAATCACCAGTGGCATGCCGGCCTTCAGACTTTTCACCGCCGACCGGATCGCCGCAATCGAGTTCGTCGGCTTCTGCTGGTCGATGCAGACCTGCCCCGAGCGCTTCAGTTGCCATCCCACAACCGGGTACGCCAACAATTCCTTCTTGAAGACGATGCGGAATTGAAACGGAAGATAAACGTAGAGAACCGGGATGTCGAGCGCCGAAGCGTGATTCACCGCGTAGACGTGGGGCTTCGACAGATCGATTCTGTCGAGGCCCGTGACCTTGACCGGCGAGAAGAGGGTTTTCATGATGAGCCACGACCAGGCCCGCGAAAACCAGTGCAGACGGCGGCCGCTGCGGTCGAACATGCCGCCGGGGAGTGCCAGCAATCCCAGGACGAGGGTGTAGAGCCAGATCAGGGGATCAAGAATCAAGTACGAGCGCAGGCGGCTCAACCAGCCGTAACGCTCGCCGGGGATGGCGTGCGGACTCCGCCGTGGCGCAACTGTTGGGGAAGTCTCTGCGCCACTTTCAACTTCTACCGATGAATTCAATTCCTGCACTGTATCTATTCTAGGCGAAACCGCACACGGACGCAGCTTTAGACTTCCACCCCGACGCTGCGCATGACTTCGCCCACCAGATAAATCGATCCTGTAATCACGACAACAGTTCCAGCCTTGGCGAGCGTTCGAGCCCGTTCGACGGCTTGTTGCACTTCTTCGACGGCCTCGATCTCGACGCCAGTGCGGGCGGCCGCTTGCTGAATCTCCTCAGGCGACGCGGCTCGCGGATTATGGGGCCGGGTTGCGATCACTCGATCGGCCAGCGGAAACAAAATTTCCGTTATCTCCGAGATTGCCTTATCCCGCATCGCTCCGAAAACAAAAATCAGCGGACGGTCCTCATAGCGCTCCGAAAGGGCCGAACGCAACGCCCACGCGCCGGCCGGATTATGCGCCACGTCGATGACCATCTCCGGCCAGCCCGGCCGCGCCGCGATCACCTGAAACCGGCCCGGCCAGCGCGCCTCACGAATGCCGCGCTCGATACTCTTCGCCGTGACGCTGAACCCCTGCTGGCTCAGTTCAACTGCTGCCGCAATCGCCAGCGCCACATTGCGCAACTGATGCCGGCCCACGAGTGGAGTCTCGACCAGAATCTGTTCTCCCAGAACCTGAAGCGGATAGCGATATAGTTGGCTTCCCATCTCGGTATTCGGCACCAAGTACTGAGCGCTCGCAGGCGAAACCGGCGGCACAAACGGGACAGCGTTCACCGCCCGCGCCCCAAGTTCAAGGATTGTGTTCCCGATCACATCATTGGCCGCGGGCATCTGGGGCAGAGTCACTACCGCGCCGCCCGGACGGATAATCCCTACTTTCTCCCGCGCAATCTCTCCCACCGTGTTTCCCAGGAACTTCTGATGATCGAGTGCAATGTCGGTGATTATGCTGACCCGCGGCTCGACTACATTGGTCGCATCCAACCGGCCGCCCATGCCGACTTCGAGAACCGCGAGATCAACTTTCTCCCGCGCAAAATGTTCGAAGGCAATGGCGGTCATCATCTCGAAAAAGCTAGGATGCCACGGCAACTCGGCGCGCTCGACCAACTTCTCCGCAACCTGATCCACCTCGTTGTGGAGCAATGCAAACTCGTCGTCGCCGATCTCTTTGCCGTCGACCCGGATGCGCTCGTTGAGCCGCACCAGATGAGGCGAGGTGTACAGACCCGTTTTCAATCTCGATGCAAGCAAGATCGAAGCCAGCGTCGCCGCCGTCGATCCCTTGCCATTCGTGCCCGCGATCAGCACGCTCGGAAAACGGCGCTCCGGATGATCGAGCGCACTTAGAAGGACCCGCATGTGCGCCAGATCGAATTTATGCGAGGGCGTCTGCGCGAGTTCGTGGCCGAGCGCGAACATGCTGGCTACTGCGGTTTCGTAGGACATGGAGAAGCTTCAATCCGCTCAGATGCCGCGTCTACCAAACACACTGCGTACCAAACACCCATTGTCATCCCGAGCGAAGCAAGGGATGACAGATTATAGCGGTGGTGTGGGCGGCTGGTGGCTGGTGGCTGATAGCTTCGTCACGCCGCCATAAAATCGAGCGCCCGTGCGATGTACGGCTTGAGTTCCTTGCGGTGCACCACGGCGTCGAGCATGCCATGTTCGAGCAGGAATTCGCTGCGCTGAAAACCTGGCGGCAGTTTTTGGCGGATCGTCTGTTCGATCACCCGCGGACCGGCAAATCCAATCAGCGCGCCGGGTTCGGCAATATTCAAATCGCCCAGCATGGCGAACGACGCCGTAACACCGCCCGTGGTCGGGTCGGTCAGCACTGAAACATACGGCACCTTCACCTTGTCGAGTCGAGCCAGCGCCGCCGAAATCTTGGCCAGCTGCATCAGGCTGATCACGCCCTCCATCATCCGCGCCCCGCCGGAAGCGGACACGATGATCAGCGGAGTCTTCGAATCAGCGGCGTGCTCCACGGCCCGCGTGATCATCTCGCCCACAACCGCTCCCATGCTGCCGCCGATGAACGCATACTCCATCACGCTCGCGATCACCGGCCGCCCCAGCAGCTTGCCGCGCGCATTGATCACCGCGTCTTTCAACCCGGTGTCTAGCTCTGCCTGCCGCAGGCGGGAAGAGTAGGGTTTCAAATCTACAAACTTGAGCGGGTCTGTCGACGAGAGATTTCCGTCGAACGTCTCATACTGATTGTCATCCAGCAGCAATGCCAGCCGGGTCCGGGCATCAATGCGGAAATGCTTTTCGCACTTCGGACAAACGTTCAAATTCTCTTCCAGATCTTTCTTCCAGATGATCTGCCGGCAGTTCTCGCACTTCACCCACAGCCCTTCGGTGCGGACCGTCTTCTTGCCCGAAGTGTCCAACTCCCCGGATTCGCGCTTGAACCAAGCCATAAGTCAGTTGATAGTACCGAGTACCTACCGAGTTAAAACCGCCTTGCTCGGTACTCGGTACTAGGTACTGGACACTCAGTATTCGATGCCCCTTTGCGCCATTACGCCTTTTTCGTAGGCGTGCTTCACCTGCCGCATCTCCGTTACGGTGTCGGCGGCCTCGACAATTGTGGGGTGTGCGTTCCTTCCCGTCAAGATGACATGCACCATCTCGGGTTTCCTCTTGAGGCTCTCCACCACCTTGGCCGGGTCGAGCATGCCATAACTGATCGCGTAATTGATCTCATCCAGCACTACCAAGTCCCACTCGCCGGACTGGATCGCCTTTTCGCCCTCCACCCACGCCTCCTCCACCATCTTTACATCTTCGGGGTCGGGCTTTTCCGCGCCCACTTTCACGAATCCGCGCCCCATCTGTTTCATCACGAACTTGTCCCCGAAAGCTTTCACCGCGTCCAGTTCCCCGTAATGCCAGGAACCTTTCAGGAACTGCAGCATCAGCACTCGCATCCCCTGGCCCACCGCGCGCAAAGCCGTGCCCATGGCCGCGGTCGTCTTCCCTTTTCCCGGCCCGGTGTTCACGATGATGAGACCGCGGCGTACGTCAGTCATGGTTGCAGGACGCCTGATTCTACTAGAAACGGCAGTGGTTAGTGATCAGTGGCTAGTGATCAGCTCAGTGATCGGGGGTGAGTGGTTCGATGTTAGTAGTTACGGATCCTGGATCAGTGCCGGGTTGAACAACCCAGGATTGCTGGCGGCAGGCTTGCTGACCACTGACCACTTTTTTCCGCTCTTTCCACGGAACTTGTGCATCCAACCTTGCGTAATCGGGTGTAAGCAGATCTCTGTCCGCTGGCAGACTGCGGAGGTCTCCGTGATCAAGCATTGTGCAGTGCTGTTGTTTTGCGTGCTCAGCGCCTTCCCTGCGTTTTGCGGTCAGCATATCGCCCTCCATCCCAGAACTGGTCCCAGGACGGGATTCGATTCTGGCGATCAGGAAATCATCCGCCAGATCGTCGACATGGAGCGCCAAGCCAAAGAGGCCAGCCTCCAGCGTGACGCCGAGTTCTCGGTGCGCACGCTCGCCGAAGACTACGTCGCCATCACGCCGCTCGGCCAGGTCACCACGAAACAGGAAACCATCTCTGCCCGGCGCAGCGGACAACTCCGCTACGAGTCGATGAACATTACCGACATGGTGGTCCGGCTCTACGGCGATACCGCGGTAGTCACCGCCCGCGCCGACGTCAAGGGCCACCAACTCGGCGAAGATTTCAGCGGACCCTATCGCTACACCCGCGTCTGGGTGCGCCGCAACGGACACTGGCAAACCGTCAGCTACCAGGCGACCGTCACACAGTGAGATCAGGTCATGCGGTGAAAGCCGCCCAGTTCGTGTTCGTGTGGGAACAGACGCTTCGCCCGTTCAGCCGAGCGAAGCGAGGCGGCTCTTTGGCCGAGGCCGGCAGATTAAGACACCATCTTTAAGGCAGGACAAAGTTTGACCCTCCCGAATCCCTCCAATAAACTGAGAGATTCACTACACCTGTAGGTTCTCAACTTATGGCAGACAGCATTCATGTGAAGCTTCCCGACGGGAGCGTGAAGGACGTTCCCAAGGGCACGACCGCGCTCGACATTGCGAAGTCCATCAGCCCCCGATTAGCGGACGCGGCTCTGGCGGCCAAGACCAACGGCGATCTCATCGACCTCACCCGTCCGCTCGAGAAAGATACCGACCTGCGTTTATTGACTGACAAAGATCCCGAGGCGCTGGAAGTTTACCGGCATTCCTCTGCGCATCTGTTGGCCGCGGCTGTGCTGGAGCTTTTTCCTGAGACCAAGCTGGGACATGGTCCGCCGACCGAGAGCGGATTCTTCTACGATTTCTACCGTCCGACTCCCTTCACGCCGGAGGATCTCGAAAAAATCGAGAAGAAGATGCAGGAGCTGGTGCAGCAGAACCTTCCCTATGCGCGGGAGTTCCTGCCCCGCGATCAGGGGCTGGCGGAGTTCAAGAAAGAAGGCGACTTCATGAAGTGCCACTTCATCGAGCAATTCACCAAGCCCGATGAGAAGATTTCGATCTACCGCACTGGCAAATTCATCGATTTTTGTCGCGGGCCGCACATCCCTTCGACGGGAAAGATCAAGGCCTTCAGGCTGCTCAACATCGCCGGCGCTTACTGGCTGGGCGATGAGAAGAATCAGCAGCTGCAGCGCATCTACGGGACTTCGTTCTTTTCAAAGAAGGATCTTGATGCTCACCTTCAGCAGGTCGAAGAGGCGAAGAAGCGCGACCATCGCGTTCTGGGGCAGCAACTCGATCTGTTTTCAATCCAGGAACTGGCCGGGCCGGGGCTGATTTTCTGGCATCCCAAGGGCGGCATCATCCGCAAGCAGATGGAAGACTGGATGCGCGAGCAGTACCTGAAGCGCGGCTACTCGCTGGTCTACACGCCGCACGTGGCGCGGCGGCAATTGTTTTTTACCTCGGGACACGAGGGCTATTACTCGCAGAACATGTTCGACGCCATGGAACTCGACGACGCCGAATACCGCCTGAAGCCGATGAATTGTCCCGGCCACATTCTGATTTACAAAGATTCGCTGAAGTCGTATCGCGATCTGCCGGTGCGGCTCGGCGAGCTGGGAACGGTCTACCGCTACGAGCGTTCGGGAGTGATGCACGGGCTCTTGCGGGTTCGCGGGTTTACCCAGGACGATTCGCACATCTTCTGCACGCCCGAGCAGGTCGAAGGCGAGATTACCGGCTGTCTCGACTTTGCTCTCGATGTGCTGAAGGATTTCGGCTTCGATAAATTCCAGACTGAGCTTTCGACGTGGGACCCGAACGACCGCAAGAATTTTGTGGGCACCGAAGAACAATGGATCAACGCCACCGAATCGCTCAAAAAGGTGCTGGATCACCGCAAGATCGAATACAAGATCATTCCCGGCGAGGCGGCGTTTTACGGACCGAAGATCGACATCAAGCTGGTGGATGCGATCGGACGCCTGTGGCAGCTCTCGACGGTGCAGGTTGACTTCAACCTGCCGCAGCGCTTCGGCCTGGAGTATGTCGCGGAAGATGGTTCGCGCAAGCAGCCGGTGATGGTCCATCGAGCGCTATTCGGATCGATCGAGCGTTTTTTCGGCGTGCTGATCGAGCACTACGCCGGCGCATTCCCGGTGTGGCTGTCGCCGGTGCAGGTGGCCATGATCCCCATCAGTGAGCGCCATGCGGAGTACGCGAACAAAATCGCGGATCAACTCAAAGCCATCGGCGTGCGCGTGACCGTAGACGCGCGCAACGAAAAGATGAACGCGAAGATCCGCGAGCATGCCATGCAGAAGGTGCCATTCTTGCTGGTGGTCGGAGATAAAGAAGCCGAGGCGGGCAAGGTGAATGTCCGCACTCGCGGCAAAGAAAAGACGGAGGACATGGCTGCCGACGAGTTTGTAGAGAAAATCAAGAAGCTGATAGGAGAAAAAAGTCCGAGCCTATAAAGGTTCATGTGGGGACAGCCGCCGCCGGCTGTCCGGCGAGCGCCAGCTCGCCTCGGTCCGGCATGAACCTCACCGATGTACCATGTCTCCGTGCATGAACTAGCAAAGCGCGTGTTGGCCCACTTCCGGCAACAGGAGCTCCTGCGGCCCGGCGACCGGGTCGGGGTTGCGGTTTCCGGGGGGATTGATTCAGTAGCGCTCCTGCGCCTTCTGCTGGAACTGCGTCACGAACTCGGAATCGTTCTCTCGGTCGTTCATTTCAACCACAAGCTGCGCGGGGCGGAATCCGATGCGGATCAAGCATTCGTTGCGAACCTTGCGCGTGAGCATGGGTTGGAGTTTCACGTCGCCAGCGGCGATGTGGCGCAGCTGGCCGCCGAGGAAGGTTCGGGCGTGGAAGCCGCTGCGCGCGAGTTGCGCTATGGATTCTTCCGCGGCCTCCTGAGCGAAGACGAAGCCACAGATTCAGCCCTGAACAAAATCGCAACCGCACACACCCTCGACGACCAGGCAGAGACGGTGCTCATGCGCCTGATTCGCGGCACCGGCCTCAGAGGCCTGGGAGGAATCTATCCGCGAATCATGGTCGAGCAAGAAGATGGCAATGGCCACGGCGAAATCATCCGCCCGCTGCTCGGCGTCCGCCGTAACGAACTAGAGAACTACCTCAGAGAAATCAAGCAGCCCTGGCGCGAAGACTCGAGCAACGCCGATACTAAGTTCACCCGCAACCGGATGCGCAGTCTCGTCCTGCCGCTGCTGGAGCGGGAGTTCAATCCCGCTGCGGTCGAGAATTTCTCAGAACTCGCCGAAATCGCCCGCGACGAAGAAGATTATTGGGAGAACGAAATCTCGGGTTGGCTAGGGACGGTGGTGCAGTGGTCGCAACCGGAATGGACGCGCGGACTGCCGGGCTTCGACGCTTCGCAATCGTTGGTGCAGATTCAGCCGTCGAATCCCGAATTGTTGGAGCGGCTTGAGCAACCCGGCCCCGCCATTATGAACGCCTCTCTGAGCCGCCCCTGGCTGTTGACCGAGCCTCGCGCTGTGCAGAGAAGGGTCGTTAAGGCGATCGGCGAGCATGCCGGCATTCCGCTCGAGTTCAAGCACATCGAAGAAATCCTCCGCTTCGCAGCCGATGACGGCCCGTCGGGCAAAGAGCTGTCGCTTCCCCTGGGATGGAAGCTGCTTCGCGAGCCCGAGGCCATGGTTTTCCTCACGCCCGACCTTCGCGGGCAAGAGCGCATTCCAGACTACGAATATGAGCTGCGCGTGCCCGGACGCGTCTCAGTGCCGGAACTAGACGCAATCATCGAAGCGCTAGGCTTCGTTCCGGAGTCAACCACTCCAGAATCGCAGCCTGCGGAGTATAATCCGCAGCAACTTCTTCGTGCCGATCTGTTGCCGAAGCAGCTAGTTGTGCGGAACTGGCGTCCCGGGGACCGCTTCTGGCCGGCGCATACTAAGGCGCCAAAGAAGGTCAAGGAGTTGCTCCATGAACTGCACGTCTCCCAACCCGCGCGCAGGCTCTGGCCGGTCATCGCGAGCGCAGACGAGATCGTATGGATGCGCGGTTTCCCGGTCCCCGCGAGATTACTCGCGAAACCAGGCGAAAAAGCGGTGCTGGTCCAGGAGACGCCGTGGGAAGTTGAGCAGAATGCAATTTAAGAGGTGAGCCACTTCATGAATGAACCGAGAGTCGAGCCACTTCGCCAGGTCATTGCCGCCGAGCAGATCCAGAAGCGGGTGAAAGAACTAGCTCGCCATATCTCCGATGACTACCGCGGACAAACCGTACAGGCGCTGGCCGTGCTCGAGAACGCGTTCATCTTTATGGCTGACCTGGTACGGGCGTTGGAGGTTCCAGTGGTCTGCCAGTTCATCAAGCCCAAATACAGCAAGCAGCAGGGCAGCCAGGCGGGCGAGATTGTCGAGATTTTCTTCAGCCACGAGCCGGATATTCGCGGCCAGCATATCCTGCTGGTTGAGGGCCTGGTCCATTCCGGCGTGACCAGCGAGTTCCTGATGAACGACCTGCGGGCCCGAGGGGCAGCCTCGGTGAAACTGGTGACGCTGCTCGACCGCCAGTCGGCCCGCCGCGTAGCCCTCCAGCCCGACTATTTCGGCTTTCTGGTCGATGAAGCCTTCCTCGTAGGCTATGGGTTGGGCGCGGTGGAGCAGACCAACCGCAATGTCCCTTACCTGGCTGCAATCCCCACCCCAGCAATGACTTAAGTTATGCCGCGGGCCACGCGCCTTTTTCCGCGGGAAAAGGTAGAATAAGCCTCTAGGTAATTTCTTTATCGAAATTGACCGTGCGGCATCTAATTTAGTGGCGGGAGCCTCGGGTTTCGCGCATACTCGACGAAGCCCGGTTTCTTCAGGAGCCTTTGGTGAATTCAACAGTTAAGACCGTACTTTTCTGGGTGGGGATTGGTGTGTCTGCCCTCGTGTTGTGGACCGTGATTCAGCAGGGCCGCAACGGGCAGAAAGACGCGGAGATCAACTTCTCCCAATTCATGTCTGACGTGGATCAGGGCAAGGTGCATGAAGTCACCGTGGACGGCATGCAGCTGCGCGGAAAATTCAGCGACAATTCAGCCTTCCATACTACGGTTCCGGCGAATTATCCCGACATGATCAAGTCGCTGCAGACCAAGGGCGTCGCCATGACGTTCCGGGACGCCAATAGCGGAAGCTGGCCGCTTCAGCTGCTTGGGACATGGGCTCCGCTGATTCTGCTGGGCGCGCTGTGGTTCTTCATGATCCGCCAGATGCAGACCGGCGGCAACAAGGCGTTGTCGTTTGGCAAGAGCCGGGCGCGGCTGCTTTCCATGCAGCAGAAAAAAGTCACGTTCAAAGATGTTGCTGGCGTGGAAGAGGCCAAGGAAGAGCTGCGCGAGATTATCGAGTTCCTGCGCGAGGCCCAGAAGTTCCAGAAACTCGGCGGCAGAATTCCGAAAGGAGTGCTGCTGGTTGGGCCTCCGGGAACGGGCAAAACGTTGTTAGCGCGAGCGGTCGCTGGCGAAGCGAACGTTCCCTTCTTTTCGATCTCCGGCTCGGATTTCGTGGAGATGTTCGTGGGCGTTGGCGCCAGCCGCGTGCGCGATCTGTTCGAGCAGGGCAAGAAGAACGCGCCTTGCATCATTTTCATCGACGAGATTGACGCTGTGGGAAGGCACCGCGGCGCGGGTCTCGGCGGCGGGCACGACGAGCGCGAGCAGACCCTGAATCAGTTGCTGGTTGAAATGGACGGCTTCGAGTCGAATGAAGGCGTCATTCTGATGGCGGCGACCAACCGGCCCGATGTGCTCGATCCGGCATTGCTTCGGCCTGGACGCTTTGACCGGCGCGTGGTGGTGAGCCGTCCCGATGTGCGGGGGCGCGAAGAAATCCTGCGCGTGCATACTCGCAAGATTCCTCTTGCTGAGGATGTCGATCTCTCGGTGCTGGCCCGCGGTACACCCGGATTTTCAGGCGCGGACCTCGCGAACATGGTGAACGAAGCGGCATTGGCTGCGGCGCGGCAGAACCGCAAGGCAGTGCTGATGTTCGACTTCGAAGTCGCCAAAGATAAAGTTCTGATGGGCGTGGAGCGCAAGTCGCTGATCCTTTCCGATGAGGAAAAGAAAGTAACGGCGTACCACGAAGCCGGCCACGCGTTGGTGGCGGCGAAGCTGCCGGGCTCAGATCCCGTGCACAAAGTCACGATTATTCCGCGCGGCATGGCGCTGGGCGTGACTATGCAGTTGCCCATCGATGACCGGCACAACTACACTAGGGAATACCTCAAGACCGATCTCGCAATCCTGATGGGCGGGCGTCTTGCCGAGGAGCTGTTCCTCAACCAGATGAGTACGGGCGCAGGAAACGACATCGAGCGCGCCACCGAGATGGCGCGTAAGATGGTCTGCGAGTGGGGCATGAGCGATCTTGGTCCACTCACCTTCGGCAAGAAAGAAGAGCAGATTTTCCTGGGCCGCGAGATCAGCCAGCACCGCGACTACAGCGAAGACACCGCCATCAAGATTGATGGCGAGGTCCGCAAGCTGGTGAATCAGGGCTACGAAACCGCTAAGAATATTCTGGAAAGCAGCCGCGACACACTACAAAAGATTGCGGCGGCACTGCTGGAGCGCGAAGTGCTCGATGCGTCCGAAGTAATGCTTCTGGTGGATGGTAAAGAGCTGCCTCCGATGAAGTCGCCTTCCAAGCCCGACGACGGCGTTCAGCAAGTGTTGAAGCCGGAACCCGGACGCGGAATCGTAAAGGGCGGAGAAAGTCCGGCACGAGCTTAAGTCGATTTAGAGTTTTATACAGAGGGCGGCCGCGAGGCCGCCCTTGGTTTTGGCCGAAATTATAGGGGCTCACTAATAGATGCGGATTAGCGGTTTCTGAGCTTCAGTCACATCGCCGATGCGGCGCGCCGGGACGCCGACATCCCGCAACCCAGAAACGAGTTTCCGAGACCCATCCTCGGCAATCGAGATGAGCAGCCCTCCGGCAGTCTGCGGGTCGAAGAGTAGAGCCTTGAGTTCGTCGTCGATTGGGGCTTCGTAGCCTACCATGCACTCGGCGAAATTGCGGTTGTTGTTCAGGCCGCCCGGAATATAGCCGGCGCGGATACACTCCAAAGCTCCCGGCAGAACGGGAATGTCCTTCGAAAAGAATCGCAGCGCAACATTGCTTGCCAGGGCCATTTCGCGCGCGTGCGCGATTAGTCCAAAACCGGTAACGTCGGTCATGCCATGTACCGCAAAATCTTTGTTGCCGATCACTTCCGCCGCACGCTTGTTCAGAGTGGTCATCGACTGCACCGCAGCATCGATCCATTCGGGCTCGGCTTTGCCTTTCTTGATCGCCGTCGAGATCACGCCCGTACCCAGCGCCTTGGTGAAGATGAGCGCATCGCCCGGCTTCGCTCCGGCGTTAGTCAAAACTTTCCTTGGATCGATAATTCCGGTAACCGCATATCCAAACTTAGTCTCTTCGTCGCGAATGCTGTGGCCGCCGACCACCGTGCATCCCGCTTCGACCATCTTCGAGAGACCCCCGGCGAGGATGCGCTCGAGAATCTCGAGATCAGCCTTCTCTGGAAAACACACCAAAGCCAGCGAGGTGAGCGGCTTGCCGCCCATCGCATAAACATCGCTTAACGCATTGGTCGCGGCGATCTGCCCAAAAACATACGGATCATCCACCACCGGCGTAAAAAAATCTACGGTCTGCACCAGCGCCTGGTCGGCCGAAATTCGATACACTCCCGCGTCGTCGGCATGGTCAAAGCCGACTAGAACATTCGGGTCGTGCTGCCGGGGTAATCTCCCAAGCACCTTGTCCAGCAGCGCTGGACTCAGCTTAGACGCACACCCCCCGGCCTTCACCGACTCCGTAAGACGGAATGGTTTCGTATCAGCCATGAAGTAATTGTACCGAGTCGCGCGGCTCGCCGAGGGATGACACAGCAGGCGCAGCGAGACAGGAATCTGCCTACTTCACCGCAACATCCACCACCTGAATCTCAGGATACGCATGGTTCCATTGCGCGGAGATACCCTCAAACGTCAGCCGGAAAGCCGTACTCTGCCCCGGCCCGAGCGGAGACGCGCTGAAGTCCACAGCTTCAGGATACGGACCGGTAGTCTTCAGCACCTGCATCGGGATATTCTCCCGCTGCGCGAGCTGTCCCATGTCGTCTTTGAAATTGACTTCGACCATGACGTGAGTCACGGTCTTGCCGCCCGAGTTGGTGACGGTCCCGTCGACGTAGCTTACCGTAGCTCCGACAAAGTTTTCCGCGGCGCTCATCTTCAAATCAGAAAGCTTCAGGTTGGCCGCGTAGGCCGGAGGTCCCGACGCGCTCTTAGGCCGGCTGCGCAGAAGCACCGCCAGAATCACCGCGATCACCATCACCACCGCCACAGCGATAGCAATAGTCCGCCGGCTGGAATCAGGTTCTTCATCGGCCCGAGGCTGAATAAGCCCGCCCATGAACGGATTGTAGATGGTTAAGTTTTGCTTGTCGATTTACTGAGGGCTTTCCCCTCGGGGTCATCCCGAAGACCCGCGTTCTCACCAGCGGGGCGAGGGATCTCACGCATATCGTAAGACGAGCGCGAGCCAAAATCGCACCGCTACCGCCACGCCGAATTGTCCACAACCGCCCCAATCCGGTAGAATAGTAGTTTCGATCAAGGCCTCTGAAAGGATCTACAGCAGTCATGGCACAACAATGTGATATCTGCGGCAAGAAGCCGCAATTCGGAAACCGCATCAGCCACGCCCACAACGTCACCAAGCGGCGCTGGAACGTGAACCTGCGTCCCGTGCACGCCCGCGTGGGCGCCACTACCAAGCGCATGCGCGTCTGCACCTCCTGCTTGCGCAGCGGCAAAGTAGTCAAAGCGTAGAAACCAGGTCATAGGTTTTAGGTGTTGAGTCTAAGCCATCAGGTCGCGCACGAATCTGCCTAACACCTAAGACCTGACACCTGCTCCTGGCCCCTCTTACTGCACGCCCAGCAGCTTAATGTCGAAGATTAAAGTAGCGTTAGGCGGAATGTCCGGAGGAGACCCTTCAGCTCCATAAGCCAGCGCAGGCGGAATGCGCAACTGCCGCTTGCCATTGACTCGCATTCCCGTAATTCCTTCTTCCCATCCCTTGATGACCTCGCCGTTGCCGATCGTGAAATCGATAGGTTTCCCGGCGTCGACTGAACTGTCGAACTTCTTGCCTGTGGCGAGCCAGCCCGTATAGTGCACGCGCACGCGGCTGCCTTCCTTGGCCACATCGCCGTTGCCCACGCGAATATCCCAATACTGCAAGCCGGAGTCCGTCTTCACCCCATCGCCAGTGACTTTCGTGGGAGCGTCGGTATTTGGAGCCGCAGACTTCCTGGTCTCGCTTTGCCCAACCACAAACACTGCCGTCACCGTCAGAATGATGCCAACCGTCGCAAGATACTTCGCCACGCTTTCCTCCTGCAAAAACATGCTAACCATATGAAGCTGACAGATGCACCGGGGTTTTCTGTTCCACCCTGTGATCCTCCGTGACCTCTGTGGTGAAGGTTCGTTTTACACCAGCGCGATCACATCAATCTCCACCAGCACGTCCTTGGGCAGCCGTGCTACTTCAACGGTAGAGCGGGCCGGCGGCGCGGAGCTGAAATACTTTCCATAAACCTGATTCATGGCAGCGAAGTCATTCATATTCTTTAGGAAGACGGTAGAGCGCACAACCTTCCCCAGCCCGCTGCCCGCAGCCTCCAGAATCTCCGACAGATTTCGCAGCACGCGCTCGGTCTGCGCCGCCACATCGCCGGCAACCATTTGCTGCGTAGCCGGATCAATGGCGATCTGCCCCGAAGTAAACACAAATCCATTAGCTTTGATCGCCTGCGAATAAGGCCCAATAGCCTGAGGAGCGTCTTTAGTAGAAATGATTTCGCGCATAAATAGTGGTCAGTGGTTAACAGTGGTCAGTGGCTAGTGATCAGTGTTCAGTAAGTGCCACCAACGTAGCCATTAACTCAAATTGACCAGCAAAGGTCAACCAGAAGAGGCTTACTAGCCACTGATCACTGAACACTGACTACTGCTCTAAAGCTTTCCCAGAATCAGCCGATAGAAAGATTAGGAGATGCTCATCGCCGAGCAGCCGAAAGCATAGCACTCAACATGGAAAATGAAATGAAATCAACCCTGACTAACGAACGCGTCCTAGGCAGTCGAGGACGCCTAGCCGGCGACGCTCCAGATTCCAAGTCTACGTTCCAGCTCGGTCTGGCTAAGATTAACCAGGAACTCTGGCTCGTGCTTTCTCTCTTCGTGATCGCCGGCCTGTTCAACTGGCTGGTGGCTTCTCACCGGATGATCCTCGGTCTTTACACCCTGCCCACTATTTTCTCGGCGTATGTTTACGGACGCAGGCACGCCGTGCTCACCGCCTCCGCCAGCATCTTCCTGGTCCTCATCCTTTTATGGAAGGACACTGGCCTCTTTGCCGGGACGGCCCCCTTTGCGCTGAATTATGAGCAATGGTCCGAACTCATCACCTGGGCAGGACTGCTCCTCATCACCGCCTACGCGATGGGCACTTTGTGTGACAAGCAACAGCGTCACATGCGCGAACTCCGCCAGACTTACTTCGGCCTGCTCACGATTCTTCAGCAGTTCATCTCCAACGACAAATACACCCACAATCACTCCTACCGGGTGGCGCTGTACTCCTCATCGATTGCCACCTGCATGGGCTTTGACCAGGATCGCA
>Ga0187871_10001415_pt1 | contig 20927 bp, 14 predicted proteins | sample June2016WEW_16_1_FD_132988 | JGI IMG/M metagenome (GOLD analysis project Ga0187871, IMG submission 132988) | Peatland microbial communities from SPRUCE experiment site at the Marcell Experimental Forest, Minnesota, USA - June2016WEW_16_10 | ecosystem: Environmental > Terrestrial > Soil >...
CCAGGCGCCCGTAGCTCAATCGGATAGAGCATCTGCCTTCGGAGCAGAGGGTTGGGAGTTCGAGTCTCTCCGGGCGCACCAGAATTTTTCCTGAGGCAAAGAGGCAACACTAAAACGCGCTGCCGCCGCCTCCGCCGAATCCTCCGCCCGAAAATCCTCCCCCGCCGCCGAAGCCTCCACCACCGCCTCCCCATCCTGATCCCGTGGAACTCGCTCGCGGTGCGGAGACGAAGACCTGGTGCATATCCGTCGCCATGCCGTGCATCGACGACGAAAATAAAATTGGATTGAAGCCCATGCCGTAGCCATATCCCGGCCCCACGTACCAGGTTGGCGGATCTTTTATTATGCCGCTGAAGGCTTGCGCCCAGTGATGTTCCACGCCGAGGGCCATGGCGTAGGGAAGAAATTTTTCGAAGGTGTTGGAGGGCATCGTCTTCAGCCGCTCGCGGTCCACGCGATTCATGAATTCCTGGAATCCGAGCACCGCGGTGTGAACCCGCGATCCCTGTAAAGTCTTGGCCGTCATCACCCGCGCGAAGAGCCACCAGATCACGACAGAGATTGCAAGACACAAAAAGAATAGCGGGAACGAACTGAGAAAATTGACCCAGCCCAGGAACTGGAGAATAGCAAACGGAGCCACGATGCAGACCGCGGCCCCTGCGCTGTAGACATTGGCCGAGTCAGGGTCGAGCGCATAAATTCCCTTCAGCTTCAGCGCCGACATAATATCTGCCCGAACCACGGGCACGGCGGTATAGAAGCGGTTCTTCAGGCTCGAGAGGCGCGTCTCCGGGACATCTCCCACGAAAATGTTTTCAAGCATGACTTGTTCGTGCGGAGCGAGGCCTTGCCAATCCTCGCGCTTCTTGAGCAGATGGAAGATGTAATCTTTGTGATGGAAGAGCAGGCCTTTGTCGTCCGTCTCTTCAATCTTGATAAAGCCGCGCACCGCAAGATCGACGATCGTCGATGTAATGTCGCGAGGATGGATCCGGTCGTCGAGCAGCGTTCCGCATTCCGCGGGAGAAACGCCAGGCGGCGGCTCGTACATAGGTGCGACGGACATGCCGGGGTCAGGATCGCGGCCTTTGTACCACCATAGAACGAACATCACGACCAACGTGACCAGCGGCAGAAAAACCGCCGGGTTGCCGCCGATGAACCAGAAAAGTTTGGTCAGACGTCCCGGCTCGGTGAGGATGCCCTTCGGAATATAAACGTCGATCGTCATCCCGCCGCGCATGGGCAAAGGATTCGTCGTTTCGAATTCCACGTCGGAGCCGTTTACTTTCGCGGTGGCGTCACGCTCGGTCGATCCGTAGACTCCGGTGAAGGCCTGTGCGCGCAGGGATTCGCTGGCGTCAGCAGGGAAGTGCACGCTGGCCGCGGCGTGATCGATCGGCACGGGCCAGTCGTTGCCGGTCACATTCCAATAAAATTCGTCGTAGCCGTCGAAAAAGCGCGTCCCGTTACGCACGCGGTAGGCGATCTCCACAGTGCGCGCGGCGTCGACGGCGTTCGGGATGTAAATCTTGAGATCGCGATACGCGCCGGAAGTGGAAGACTCGTACTTGAGCTTGCGTCCGTTTTCGTCAGTGATGCTGGTGACGTCGACAAAGAGTTGGTAGTTAGTGCCGTCCGGCCCGGGATATTCGATGGGAATAGTGCGGTGAATGCCGTGCCACTCGCCCACGAATTTCAGGGTGATGGTTTCGTTGATCAGAGCGCTCCCGTCGGAGTTGACGGTGATGGTGTCCTGAAAGTTTGAGACGCGCCACGACTTGGCGGCAGCGGGCAGGGCGAGGACGAGGATGGTCGCGAGGAGCGGCAGGAGCCTCACACCGCATCTCCAGGGACGCAGCTTGGTTGTCATCCTGATCAAGCGTTTTTTGCGCAGTGAAGGATCTGGGCGAGCCGCGCGAAGCGTCGCGTTCTTTGCGACGCAATAATCGCGCGTTTGGCTCGCTTCCTTATCAGACCGCACCATACTCAGAACTTTACCGCGACCGGCTCGCGATCGGCGGCGTCGGTGGTTTCGAAGAACTGGCGCGCTGTGAAGTTGAACATGCCGGCAATAATATTTGTGGGGAACGACTGGATCTTTGTGTTGAGATCGCGCACCACCGCGTTGTAGTAGCGGCGCGAGTTCTGGATCGAGTCTTCAGTCTCGCTCAGCGACGACTGCAACTGCGTGAATTGTTCGGAAGCCTTCAGCTCCGGATAATTCTCAGCCACGGCGAACAGACTCTTCAAGGCTCCAGTAAGCTGATTTTCGGCGACGGCCTTGCCCTCGGGCGTGGTCGCCTGCATGGCCTGCGAACGGAACTTGGCAATATTCTCAAACGTCCCTTTTTCGTGCGTGGCGTAGCCTTTGACGGTCTCAACCAGGTTGGGGATAAGGTCATGCCGGCGCTTGAGTTGCACGTCAATGTCAGACCAGGCAGAGTCGGTGCGCACGCGCAGCTGCACCAGGCTGTTGTACATGCCAATGAGGACGACGGCGATGACGACAAGGATTATGAGGAAGGCGAAGATCATGGGCGTCTCCTTGGGAAATCGTCTCCTTGGGAAATCAATGGGACGTTAGCACAGGGAGGGCGCGGGCGCAAACGAAGTCTGTCAGGGTTATCGGCAAGCTCAGGGCGAGCTGTGGGCTGCATCCTGTCGCCGCTTTGCGGCTGGAGGGTTTGCGGAAGGAGTTAAGAAAGGCCAGTTGTAGAAACGCCTTGCGGAGCCAATGCCGCATTTGGCGGGCAAGGGGTCCTTCGACTGCGTAAATGCTTCGCTATCGCGAAGCATTTACTTCGCTCAGGATGACAAATCGCTCAGGATGACGAATCGGTCAGGATGACAAATCGCTCAGGATGCCGAGTCGGTCAGCGGCCTACTAGTTTTTGCAGCTCCTCGGGATACCGTTCGCCCTGCACCGCGATCTTTGAGGCTGCAATGTCCAGTTCGCGGAGATCATCAGGCGAAAGTTGCAGGTTCACGGCTCCAATGTTTTCTTCGAGCCGATGCAGCTTGGTCGTCCCCGGGATGGGCACGATCCACGGCTTCTGCGCCAGCAGCCAGGCTAGGGCGATCTGCGCCGGGGTCGCTTTCTTCTGTTGCGCGAATTTGCCGATCAGGTCCACCACCGCCTGATTCGCCTTCCGGTTCTCCGCCGTAAAGCGAGGGACTTTGTTGCGGAAATCGTTTTCGCCAAACTTCGTATCTTCGCTGATCTTGCCCGTGAGGAAGCCTTTGCCCAGAGGGCTGAAAGGAACGAATCCGATGCCGAGTTCTTCGAGCGTTGGAATCACTTCGGTTTCAGGCTCTCTCCACCAGAGCGAGTATTCGCTTTGCAGCGCGGTGACGGGCTGAACTTTGTGAGCGCGGCGGATGGTCTTCACGCCAGCTTCAGAGAGGCCGAAGTGTTTAACTTTGCCTTGCTGAATCAGCTCTTTCACCGCGCCGGCAACGTCTTCGATCGGCACGTCGGGGTCAACCCGGTGCTGGTAGAAAAGGTCGATGACATCGGTCCTGAGGCGCTTGAGCGAAGCCTCGGCAACCTGCTTGATGTGTTCCGGCCGGCTGTCGAGTCCAGCCTGTTTGTTGGTAATCGGATCGAATTTGAAACCAAACTTGGTGGCGATCACCACTTGGTCGCGGAATGGTGCGAGCGCTTCGCCCACGAGTTCTTCATTGGTGAATGGTCCGTAGACCTCCGCGGTATCGAAGAAGGTGATGCCGCGTTCCACCGCTGCGTGGATAAGAGTGATCATCTCTTTCCTGTCGGGAAGCGGAGTGTAAGAAAAACTCATCCCCATGCAGCCGAGGCCGAGAGCTGAGACTTCGAGATTGCTTTTTCCGAGTTTGCGTTTTTGCATGGTGACTCCTTCTGCCTCTTGATTCGTAGTTAAATTCTAGCAGCCTAATGTTGATTGCCCACTACGATGACGATTTCATCTTTCTGTATATGAGCGTCCGGCTTTACCAGAATTCGCCCTAACTGTGCGCTCTCAAGGGCATGAATAACGACTTCCTGTGGAGCACCCGGCGGAGTATAAATTCCCTGTCCGTTTGCAACGAAAATCGGGTGTTCATCATAGTAGAAAACTCCAATCCCCGACCACGGCCTGTCTGCCATATAAGGTTGAACCCGGTCACCCACTACCACGCATCCTCCAGCCTTAAAGGCATCGGCTATTTCAATGGCGTACGCTTGCGCATCTGGGACGTTCTCCAGAATGCCCATCATTGTGACCTTACAGTCCTTGCCCTGAAGAAAAGTTACGATAGCATCTTTCTGTTGAGCGGATAGGTGGCGCTCGGGCGGGGCAAAGTTATTTACCGTCTGTGGAGCGGCAATTACCGATTCTTGATTGATGATCGAACCAGATGGATTCGTGACATTATAAGTCGGCGCCGGTCGGGGGATGGATTCTCGGGCCGGTGCCTGCTGTGCGGGCGCTGTAGGTTTAGCATTAGGAGGCTTCGCGGACCCATACTTCTCTGCAGTATGATTGTTAGAGTCAGGCGACTGCTGTGGAAGCGACGCCGAATCGTGAGTAGCATCCTGACTCGTCGCATTTGTTTGCTTCGGTGCATCTTGTCCCTGATTCGCTGCCTCAGAATGCTTGGGCTTCGGCCACACACCCCACCCGAATGCCAGTGTCGCTACTGCCACAACTGCGAACATTAGTGTTCTGACAACCCTCGGCTTAAAGAAATGAACCACCGGATAAACAAGCAGCGCTACCATCAGCAGCAATAAACTGGCGACTGTCCACGGGGTTTTCTCGACCAGAAATATAATTATCGCCATGACACCCGACAAGCATGAGAGCGCAATCCCGAGTCTGTCACCGGTCGTGTATTTACCCTCGGGCTTAACCACTCCGGCTCCCGCGGGGTTACGTTCTTCGGCCACTGCACGCCCCCCGTTTAGTCAAGTCGTTCTTATAATCTCGGCTAAATTCTAGCAGGCGTTCGAGTTAGACGATTGCCGCGATATATTTAGCTCGTAGCTATACAAAATGGGTCGAAATTCTTGTCAAGGGGTCAAAAACCGCGAATTCCCGCCAGGTCATTGACCGGAAAGGAAATATAAAGTTGGCAAGTGTGGCGCTTTTACCCTGTGCAACATGTCATACTAAATATAGAGGGTAAATAAAAATAAAGAAACAGCGGGCTGCGTGAGCGTGGGCCAGAAACGCCTTCGCAGGTGAGAGTCGCAGTCGGTTAGGTTCCCTTCGACCCCGCTCAGGATGACAATTCGAGACGCGCAAACGTCGCGGCCTTTTGGCCGCGATTTCTATTTGTGGCAAAAAGGAGTGAGGCGAACTATGAAATACCGGAAGATTATGGGAGGGCGGATTAAGAAACCCAGCGAGCGTGGAGCTTGGGCTGAGCTTTACTTTATGGTGCTGGCTATGACTTACGGGCTGAAAGTGTCGAGCCCCTATGGAGGGTTCGGTCCCTATGACGTCGGCGTGGAAAATGGTGCAGGGCCGATCCTGCGAACGCAGGTGAAGTGCACGTCTTATCAGTGGAGAGGCCACTACGTGACCAACATATGCGTAACAGCAGTGCGCGGGAACGGGCCCAGGCGCATTCGCGGCTACACGCCGGGTACCGTAGACTTTTTCGCCATATACCTCCTCCCGGCCGATGATTGGTACATCTTGCCTTATTCGGTCATCGGGAATCGAACCATGCTCTTACATCTCTACCCTGAGTCGAAGCGCTCCAAGTACAACAAGTATCGCGAGGCTTGGCATTTGTTGGTGGATGCTTGCCAGCCCCGCGCCAAGAGTTCAATCGACATTCACGCATCTTGCGACGAGGAAGCGGAAGCGCGGGTCACGAGAGAAGAGATCGAGAGGGCGGCGGTTCGAAGAATGTTCCGCGGAGTGTTATAAAGCCAAGCAGAAAATCCCCACTTCTCGCAAAAGACGCGAGAAATGCCGCACCCCAGTTTCGTTGTCATCCTGAGAGAGCGCGTTCTTTGCGCGAACGAAGGATCTGGGCGAGCCGCGCGATGCGTCGCGTTCTTTGCGACGCATTAATCGCGCGTTTGGCTCGCTTCCTTATTGTTGTGGCGCGAAATATCCCTTGCGGGCGCGGACTTGCAGGTCTTTCTTGAGGGCAGAGATTTCGATGGAACGGAAGCGGCCGTCCGCGTCAAAGTCGGCGGGCTTGTAACTGACCACATACTGGCTGCGGAGTTCGTCTTCGATGGCGGCGAAGGAGTGGGTCATGTCCTTCATCTTGAACGGGAAGAAGGCGCGTCCGCCGGTCGCTTCGGCAAGCTGGTCGAGAACTTTGTCGCCGCGGAGAATCAGGCCGCTGTCGTCGGTGGAGATGGCGTAGATAATGACTTCGGCGCGCTGCGCCATTTCGATGGCTTGAGCCCGGGTAACTTCGCTCTGGTTATCCTCGCCGTCGCTTACCAGCACGATGGCTTTGCGCACGGGATGATCAGGACGGTCCTTCAGAAATTTCTCTTTGCAAGCCTTGTAGATGGCGTCGTAGAGCGCCGTGCCGCCGCCATCCTGCAATTTGTGCACTCCGGCGGAGAGCAGCTTGACGTTGTCTGTGAAATCCTGCGGCATCTGACTCTGGGTATTGAAGCCCACGATGAAAGCCTTGTCGAAGCCGACGCGGATGGAGCGCTCGAGAAAGTTAATCGCGGCATCCTGCTCGAAATCGAAACGGCTGTGCACCGATCCGCTCACGTCGATGAGCAAGCCGAGGTGCAGAGGCAGATCGGTTTCGCGGCGGAAGTTAAGAATGGACGAGGGCGGCTTGTGATCGTCGAGAATAGCGAAATCGGCTTGGTTGAGATCGCGGACAAATTTGCCGTGCTTGTCGGTGGCAATGAACAGAACGTTTACTTCGTCAACGCGTTTGTGAATGGTGAGCAGTGATCCAGACTGGGGGTCATCCTCAGGAGCGGGATCAGACGCGGACGGATAAGCGCTGACCGCGGCCGTGGTCGTAGTGTAAGTCTGGGCCGTGGCCGGAGATGCGCAGACCAACGCGAGCGCCGCCAGGAGCGCCACGATCAGCCGAGTGTACTTCGTGCCAGAACCGTCCAATATTTTCACTCTTACCCATGGCCAGAGGGCGCTCTAATACATTAGATGCACGCCGCGGGCCGAAGGGCGGTGGGCCATCTTGCCATAATCTTACTGGACTGACTCTAGAAGGGTGAGAAGCCGCGTGCCAAGTTACAAAAGGAGCACTCGTTTGGTCATGGCTGAAAGACCTGCGCTCGTCGGCGGTTTCGCCATGGGAAGTGGACCCTAGGGAAACCACTCTATTTCCGCACTTTGGAATTACAATTCTCGATGAGAAGTTTAGCATGGAGTGTGTGCGGCGAGTCAGGGACGAACGCCTAGAGGACTGAAATGACGATCAAGATGAGGATGAATTGGGTTGCCGCATTGCTTTTGACGATTTGTCTGTTTGCGACTCCGGTGCTTGCCGCGGTGAACGACGAAAAGGAAGCGGACAGGGTGCAGGATGCGGGAAGAGTTTTGAAAGAAATCCTGAACATTCCTGACAACATTCCGCAAGAGCTTTTGGACAAGGCAGAGTGCCTGGTGATTTTGCCTTCGGTGAAGAAGGGAGCTTTTGGGGTGGGAGCCAGTTACGGCCGCGGCGTAATGATTTGCCGCAGCGGGGCGCACTATACCGGGCCGTGGGGACCTCCGGCACTGTACGCGCTGGAAGGAGTGAGCATCGGCATGCAGTTGGGCGGGCAGGCCACGGATTTTGTTTTGCTGGTGATGAATCCGGCGGGGGCGCGCTCGCTGTTGTCGAGTAAAGTGAAGTTGGGGGCGGACGCTTCGGCGGCGGCCGGTCCCAAGGGCCGCACCGCGGAAGGCGCTACTGACGTTGTGATGCAGGCCGAGATTCTTTCCTACTCGCGTAACAGAGGTTTGTTTGCGGGAGTATCGCTTGAAGGATCGACATTGCGCTCCGACGGCAATGCCAATGAAAAGCTTTACGGAAAGAAACTGGACGCTAAGGAAATTATTGTCGAACACAAAGTATTGATTCCAGCTAGCGCGAAAGAGTTGGTGTCGTTGTTGAATGCGAAGTCGCCGACGAACAAGTCGGATCCGAAGTCGTTGGAGTAGGTTGCAGCGGAATGGGCGACGACCACCGGGGCTGAAGCCCGCGATGATTTTGCGGGCTTTACGCGGCGCTGAAGCGCCGCTCTTCCACGGTACTGCGCACATTTGCGAGTTTTCCGCAGCGCTGAAGCGCTGCGCCACCCAAATTCAAATGCGATCTCCAAAATCACAGGCAACACCTCAACCACAGGCAACACCTCAACCACAGGCAACACCTCAAGTGTTTTCCAACGCGCTGGTTCGTTGTGCTTGGGCGCAGAGTGAATTGATGATTCGCTATCACGACTACGAATGGGGTGTGCCGGCGCACGATGACCGCACGCTCTTTGAATTTCTGATTCTCGAAGGGGCGCAGGCCGGGCTCAGCTGGGAAACGATTCTCAACAAGCGAGAAAATTACCGGGCTGCGTTTGATGGGTTCGATGCCGAACGCGTGGCCGGCTACAACAAGCGGAAGGTGGCGCAACTGTTGAAAAATCCGGGCATCGTGCGCAACCGGTTGAAGGTTGCGTCAGCGGTGGGGAATGCCCAGGCGTTGCTGCGAGTGCAAGAAGAGTTCGGCAGCTTCGACCGCTATGTCTGGCGATTCGTCGATGGCCGGCCGCGGGTAAATTCGTGGAAATCGCGCCATCAAGTTCCGGCGAGCACCGCCGAATCGGACGCCATGAGTAAAGCGCTGAAGAAACGCGGCTTCAATTTCGTGGGATCGACCATTTGCTACGCGTTCATGCAGGCTGTGGGCATGGTGAATGACCATGTGGTGCAGTGCTTTCGGCATGGGTAAGCCGTTTCGTGCCCGGGGCGAGAAAAGTCTTTACCACAGAGGGCACGGAAAATCACGGGGGGTAGAGCCACTTCTCATCTCTGTCCGAGCGCTTTCTCATAATGAGACAAATTCCGCTATCGAATTCATTTTGAATGCCTTAGCTGGGCGACTACAATGCATTGGTCTCCTTTTTCCGAAAGCCAATGCATACGGACGTTTCGAAAATCTTTCGCCGATCTTGGGCGTTCTTTTTGCGCTTGCTTGTGCTACTCGTGGTCGCTTGCGGGGCCTTCTCGCAGCTTCCGGCGGCTGCGCAATCTTCTGCTCCTCAAGGGCAGGGACTTAAGCCGATTCTCGATTACATTTCGACGGCTTGGGACACGCTCACGCGTTCCATGACGGATTGCCAGAGCCTCATCGACCCCAAGATGAAAGTTGCTGCTGTGCTGTATTTGCCAGCGGGGATGGCCGTGCCGCCCGCACTGCAAACGCTTTCGAGCGATTGCAATGTGCGGATTGAGCATCTGCCCGTGGCGATTCACAGTCTGGGCGAGGTGGATACCAGCAAGATTCAGCCTCACGGCCTGCTCTATCTGGAGAATAAGTATGTTGTTCCCGGCGGGCGCTTCAACGAGATGTACGGGTGGGACAGCTACTTTATTATTCGCGGGCTGTTGCGGGCGGGGCGCGTGGAGCTGGCGCGGGGCATGGTGGACAACTTCTTTTTTGAGGTTGAGAACTACGGCGCGATGCTGAATGCGAACCGGACGTATTACCTGACTCGTTCGCAGCCGCCTTTTTTGAGTTCGATGTTTGTGGACGTGTATGACGCGCTGCAAAAGTCGGGACACGCGGACCCGGCGTGGCTGGCGAAAGCTTACGCCGACCTTGAAAAAGATTATGAGATGTGGAACCGCGATCCGCACCGGGCGGGGGACACGGGATTATCGCGTTACTACGATTTCGGGGAGGGTCCGCCAGCCGAAGCGTTGCAGGATGAGAGTGGCTTTTACCGGAAGGTCGCGACGTATTTCTTCTTTCACCCCGCCGAGGCGGACCACTACATTGTCGAGAATCTGCCGGGAGTGACGGAGCCGGTTGCGGGAGCCGCTTATACGCAGCAGGTGTGCGAGGTCCCGTCTACGATGGCGCGCGCGGAGTGCGAGAAGAGGCGGGAATTCAAACTGAGTTCCGACTATTACAAGGGCGACCGGTCGATGCGGGAGTCGGGATTCGACGTCACCTTCCGCTTTGGGCCGTTCGGGGCGGCGACGCATCACTATGCGCCGGTGTGCCTGAACAGTTTGCTCTACAAAACGGAGAAAGATCTGGAACAGATCAGCCGCTGGCTGGGCCACGCGGCCGATGCGGAAAAGTGGAGCAAGCGTGCCGCGGAACGGAAGAAACTGATTACGCGCTACCTGTGGGATGACAAGGCTGGATTTTTTTTCGATTACAACCTACAGACGGGGCAGCGATCATCCTATCGGTACGCAACGACTTTTTATCCTCTGTGGTCTGGGTTGGCGACGGCGGAACAGGCGAAGGCCGTGGTTAAGAATCTTGCGGTGCTCGAGAGGCCGGGCGGTCTGGCGATGAGCCCGGAGGAAACGGGCGCGCAATGGGACCTGCCGTATGGCTGGGGAAACATTGAGATGCTGGCCATCGACGGCCTGCGCCGCTACGGATTTAATAGCGATGCTGACCGGATCTCTTATGAGTTTCTATCGATGGTGGCGGAGAACTTCCGGCGCGATGGAAATATCCGTGAGAAGTACGATGTGGTGACGCGATCTTCCGAGGCTCACGTGGAAAATGGGTATGCGATGAATGTAGTTGGGTTTGGCTGGACGAATGCGGCTTTTTTGGAATTGCTGCATGGATTGCCGAAGGATATGGTGGAGCGGTTGGCGAGAGAGCAGGCGGGGAAGTAGTGGCGGTTCGAAAGTGATAAGGAAGCGAGCCAAACGCGCGATTGTTGCGTCGCAAAAAGCGCGACGCATCGCGCGGCTCGCCCAGATCCTTCGTTCGCGCAAAGAGCGCGCTCTCTCAGGATGACAATCCAATTAGGGAAGCGAGCCAAACGCGCGATTATTGGGTCGCAAAAAGCGCGACCCTTTGCGCGGCTCGCCCAGGTCCTTCGTTCGCGCAAAGAGCGCGCTCTCTCAGGATGACAATCCAATTAAGGATGGGGTTCTTGTTTGGTTTGCAATTGTTCGGCTAACTTTAGTTCGTTCTCGGCTTCTTCTTTTTTGCCCATGTCGCGATAGGCCTGGCCTAGCAGGTGATGCGTGATGGGATTGTTTGGATCCATGGTCTCTGCCCGCTGCAGGGCGCGGACGGCCAGCTCGAATTCTCCTTTCTTTTCCAGAACTTTTCCCATCAGGATGTAGGGGCCGGTAGACGTGGCATCGAGCCAGATCGAACGCTGGAGGAGTCTCTCGGCGTCGTCGAACTTCTGAATGCGCGAGTAGGCGTCGGCGAGTTTGTAGTAGGTTGCGGCGTGGGCGGGGTTGATGGAGAGTTCTTTCTTGAACTCGGCGATGGCTTCGGGGACCCTCGACTTGTACAAAAATAATTCGCCAAGCAGAAAATGAACCAGCGGAAGCTTGGGGTCGAGCGTTGCGGCTTTCTGGGCGTACTCTTCGGCGACCGGATCGAATTCCTGCCGCAAGAGCATGCGGGCGGTGAACAGGTAGCTGGCGGCGGAATCGGAAGGCACGTCGAACATTTTCGCGAAGGCCGCGCGCGCGTGCGGGTAATCTTTGGTCTGGATGTAGCAGGTTCCGAGGATATAGGACGCGTCCACATTCGCCCGGGGAAACCAGCCTTGCACTCTTTCGAGAAGTGGAATCGCGTCCGCGGGATGGCCTCCTAAATAATAAGAAAGGCCGAGCAACTGCACGGCCTCGCCGTTTTTCGGGTCGGCGGCCGTGGCTTTTTTGAGGGACTCGACCGCTTTGGCGTACTCTCCCTTTTTGTAGTAGGCCGTACCGAGTTCGAGATCGAGGCCTTTTAGATCTGGATTACTTGCCTGGAGGGTTTGCAACTGAGAGATGGCGTCATCGATTTTGCCTTGCTGCATGAGCAGGCGGGCTGGCGCGAAATCGTTAGCCGGCTGGGCCGGCGCTGTTTGCTGCGCGGCGGCGAACGTAGTGAAGGCCAATACGCAGGCGGCGAGGTACCGGCTGGCGGCATGACGTGTGAGCGCTTGCGTCGGGATTTGTTCGTTCTTCATTATTTGTTGGTTGCGTGTTTCAGCTCTTCGAGATTTTCTTTGGCCAACGCGTGATTGGGATTTAATTGCAGCGCATGTTCGAAGTGCGACTTGGCTTCGGAAAATTGTCCCATCTCGGCGAGAGCGCTTCCCAGGTTCGCTTCGGCGTCGGCGTCATCGGGCTGCAACTGTAGCGCTAGACGAAATTGTTCTGCGGCTCCGGCGAAGTCGTCTTGCGCGGCTAGAGCGTTGCCCAGATTGTAGCGAGCGGGAAAATAATTGGGGCGCATTTTCAGGGACTCCGAAAGGTACGCGACTGCTTTGCGGGGCTGGCCGGAGGCGAGCAACGCGGCTCCCATGGCGTTGTTCGCGGCAGCGTCGTCGGGGCGAAGGTGGAGCGCGGATTCGTACTCGCGCACGGCGTCATCAAGCTGGTTAGCGGCTTGCAGCATGGCGGCTAGATTGTAATGCGCTTCGAAGTTGGCGGGATCTTTTTCAATGTTGTGGCGGGCCAACGCTTCCTGAAGTTGCATGCGGGGATCGCCCTTAGCGGCGTCGTAGTGGACGGGCAAGACTTGCAGCCAGAGGTGGCACATTTCATCGCTCGAACGATTGCCGGCGCGCACGCGAATGGGAGGATGGTTTGGGTTCGAAGGGTTATCCGCGGAATTGTCGTAGATGTAGCGCAGGGCGACGACCGTGCCTTTGGGCAAGAACACGGGCTCGGCATAGCGATAGACGGCCTGCCAGCTCAGATTCCACAGAGGAATGTGGATCAGCGTTTTTTTTGTGCCGTCGGGGAGGGTTGCCGAGGCTTGGATGTCTTTTCCCAAGTAATGCGCATGCGGATAAATTGCGAGAAGATCGACGTCGACGGGCAGGGTGAACTGGTCGGTGATGAGGAAATCTTTCTGGCCGGGAGGAATGTCGAGTTTGCCGTCATCCTCGAGTTGGAGCAGCATGGGAAATTTTGTGGCGGGCTGGGAGGTGAAGTAGAGGCCGAGGCTGGGCTGGATGACTTCAGGCTTGCCGGAGGGCTGCATGTGCGTGTTGAGAATGAGGTCCGTGCCTTTGTCTAAACGCAGTGCCATGCCGGCGGGTTCGAGGTAGGGAACCGTGCCGGGCTTCCAGAAGAGCAGGTGGCTGTCGGGGTCGAAGACTTGCGATTCGATGCGGATTTCCATTCCGCCGAAGCCGGCGCCGGGTTCGGTTTCGCGCAGGCGCGATGATCCGCTGCGGTCGACAAGAATGTTGGCGTGGTGCACGTATCGCTTGTCGCCGGGATGAATTTCGATGGCCTTCATCCAACGCGTTTGGTCGATCGGAAGGTGGAAGATGAAATTCCAATAGGTGTCAGTGCCTTCCGGGGGCAGGATCAAGGGCTTCTGCGCGGTGAGAATCAGGTCGGGCGTTCCGAGACGCCAGCCTTCGGTGAACTTTGGCTGCGGCGGAAGATCGGCCGGGTTGCCCTCGACTGCTCCTTGCACCACCCAGCTTTGGATGAGATCGATTTGCGTGGTGGTGAGGCGGAGTTCGTCGGCGAATTTCAACGGCTGAGGTTCGGGCAGCCATGGAGGCATGGTTCGCGCCTGAGTTACATCGGCAATCTGGCGGGCGTGTTTTTTTACGTCGGAATAATTCAGCAGCGGGAAGGGAGCGGCTTCGCCGGGATGGTGGCAGGTGGAGCAGGACTCAAAAATTATGGGAGCGATGTCGCGATTGAAGGTCACTTCGGTATTGGAAGCTGCGGACTTCGTTGTCGCGGACTTCGTTGTCGCTAACCTCGTTGTTGAAGGTGCGGGTGAGTTCGCGAAGAGCATTCCCATCGCGCCGGTTGCAATGGTGAGCGCGATCGACCACGTCAAGGTTTGCGGCAAGGAGTTTAGTCCAGGTCTGAGATGCAGCATCCCACTCCCCTGACCTGATTCGCGGCGGGCGTTTTGCCCAGCGGGAGATTTTTGGCCTGGAATGCGGAGCTGGCGTTACGCATAGGATTTCTGCACCTCCGGGTCAACTAAGATTCTAGGACTGCGGGAAGCGGCTGTCCATACTGGCTGCTCGACGAATCCGTCACGGGCCGCAGCTTGGTGGGGAGTGATCCAGCGAGTGCCGCAGCTTTCTTGCTGACGGGAGATCGGGATTGAATTCGAGGACGCGAAGGATGCTGGTGCGAGCCTCGTCGAACTTTCCGGCTGAGCAGTAAGCACGCGCGAGATTGAGTCCGATGCTGCTTCGGGCGGGGGCGCGCTGGAATGCGTTCTGCCAGAGCTTGATGGCATCCCGCAGATCTCCGGCTTGGGCTTCGATCACAGCTAGATTGGTTGCAGCGTCGACCAGAGTCGAATCTTTGGCGAGGGCTTTTTCGTAGAGTTCTCGCGCACGATCGGTCGATCCTCTTCGTTGTTCGGCGTAGGCCAGCGCGGAAAGAAGGGCGGGATCGTCGGGCAGTTGCTTCACCGCTTTCGAAAGCAGTTCTCGCGTTTGGGGCTCGGCCGCCGACATTCCGCTCACTACGATTGAATCCCAGGCCAGGGCGAGGTCTCGCGGATCGGGTTCAGTCTTGCTATCGGGGAATGGAACCAGACGCGGCAAAGAAGAGGACGCATCTTCTTTATATGCGCTTTTATATGCACTCTGGAGCAATTCAGGGGAAACCTGGGGCCGCCGCGGTATGCGATGGTCGGTGACTTGGGTGTGCGCAACGTCGGTGCTGGCCGACGCCGGCATGTGGCAGGCGGTGCAGTCGGGGTGATCCGGATGGTGTTTAGCTGCGAAAGCCTGGCCGTGACAGGCGAGGCACTTGCCGCGATAGAACGCGACCCGGTCTTCTGAAGAGGTTGACTGATGCGGGTTATGGCAGCTGGTGCAAGACATGGCGTCGCCTGATTTTTTCTTGCACTGGCTTTGCGCCAAAGCTTCGACCTGGCTGACGGCGCCCAGCCCAGTCCCTTTGGCATCGACGAGAAGGAAATAGCGGACGTAGTCGGAGAGGGCATCTCCGGGGCGAAACTCGTAGACGTGGCGTCCCGGGCGTTCGATGGCGGCTTTGCCTTCGAGATGGCACTGCATGCAAATGTCATCGCGGCGCGCGGCGGTCAGTTTGGCGGGGTTGACGATCGCGCCACCATCGACGTGCGCTTCTCCGGGACCGTGGCAGCGTTCGCATGCCACTCCGTTTGCAGTGAACGGAGGCTCGGGATAACGGTTGTCGGTACCGGGCGCGGGAGGCTGCATCCCACTTACGTGGCAATGCAGGCAACTGGTGTAGGCGGGAAGATTCAGCGGGATCTCGCGCGCGTTCTGGTAGGCGGGGGCCATATCCCAGAGTTGCTTGTTGGCATACCAGTTCACGGGAGACTCGAAGAGGAATCCGCCGGTATTAAAGAGGTAGCTTCGGCCGCGGCGTCCTGAGCCGATGTAATAGAGGAGTTCGCGTTTGCCGCTGAGTTCCGGATCGCCGGGACGGTCGAAACTTAACCAAGCTCGTTCGCCCCAGGCTCGTTCACCCCCGGCTCCTTCGCTCTCGGAGTAGATGCGGTAGTGCACGCCGGATTCTTTGTGAGTGAATTCGGCTGAGGTAAGAGCATCGACGGCGGGGCCGCTGGCGTGGGCCATGGATGTGCGCTGGTAGGACTCATAGATTGCGGAATGGCAGCGGGCGCAAGCCAGGTTGCCGACATAACCGTCGCGGCCGGCTTTGGAGGCTGGTGCGTGAGTTTGCGCGGCTGATTTCTGGCAAGAAGAAGATGCGACCGAGAGGACTAACGACAAGACGAGTGCCGCTACCGCTTGCCTGCCAGGCCATCCCCAGAAGATCACGCGTCACCCCCTCGCCCCTCGGCAGGCGGGCGAGACGCCCGCCCGTCAGCCGCCGGGACGGCGGCGCTACCCTCGCCGCACGGCTGATTCGATTAGGACAAGCCTCATTGTATGCGAGACAAAATAAAGAGGGAGTCCCGAAGGACTCCCTCTCGCATCACTTCACAGATCGGTTAGAAGGTGAACTTTACCGCGAATTCGATCTGGCGCATGCCTGTGGTCGAACCCGGCGAGGCATCGTTTTCGATGTCGGTAATCTGGCCATTACCGGGGCAGTCGATACAAGCACCCGTACCGGTCTGGTTCGCATTGAAGCCCATGACTGGGTGATTGAACACGTTGAATAAATCCATGCGGAACTGCGCCTTCACGCGCTCGGTGACGTCGAACTTCTTCATGACCGAGGCGTCGGCGTAGAACACGCGCGGACCGCGGAAGCTGTCGAAGCCGATGTTGCCAAGTTGTCCGCAGCCTGGCATGGAGAAGCCCGCGCCGGCGGGCCGAGCCAGAGTGCAGGTGTCGACTCCAGGGGCAAGCGAGGCCGCCGGATAGGCGAGTGTCGCGATCGGAGTGAAATAAGGCCGTTCGTGGGTGACGGGGTTAAATGCCCCCGGGCCTACATGGAACGATCCATTTTCGTCAGGACGGCACAGGCCCAAGTCGTTGACCTGACCGCAATTGGAAAAGCTGGGGGTCCAGGGCAAGCCACCGCTCCAGTTGGTGGTACCTGAGATCTGCCAGCCGCCGACGAGCAGATCCTGAGCCCGGCCTGAGTTTCCGAGAAAAGCCCTGCCTTTGCCGAAGGGCAGTTCATAGACTCCACTCGATACCCACGCGTGATTGCGGACCTGATCGTCTGGTCCGTAGGAATACGAATGGCTGTTCACGTAGTAGCCGCTGTCGTATTTGTTGGCGTGCGCGTAGGTGTAATGCGACAGCAACTGGAATCCATGCGAGAAACGTTTGTCGATCTTTATCTGCAGAGCGTTGTAGATGCTGCTGGCGTCGTTGCCCAGGTAGTTGCCCTGATCGGTAGAGCAGCACATGAGGAATCCGGTTGAGCTGCTTGGATCGGGGTAGCTGGTGTAGGTGAAGGCATTGTAGTAAGGCCTGCGTTGTACTTGTGGGACATTCGGCGCGAAACCGGCTGTGCACCCGGTGTTGACGGTGCCGTTGCAGGTTGTTGCATTGAAGGGGACGACCGCCGTGCCCGCTCCGATAGCCGGTGCATTCACGTTGTAGGTGTTGCCGTCGCCGGCGAACCCGTGGGTTCCCTTGTTGCCGATATAGGCTACTTCAAGCGATGTGGAGTTGTTCAACTGCCGCTGCACGGTCAAATTCCATGCATCCAAAGTTGGCAGGCGCTGGAAGGTGGGACGAATGTGGGGCTGCGTGCAATTCTGTATGTTGGTGACCCCGCCGATGACCACAGAACTCGCCTGGTAACAAGCCGGCCCCGCCAAGGGCAACAGCCCGTTGGCTGGAATCGCCGGGAAAGTAAATATGGGTGGTCCCGCGTCGAGTTGGAACGCCGGGAACAGATTCTGGACGGCGTTCTGTGTCACCTGGCTGGCTAACACAGGGAGATTTTGAGTTACGGCGTGACCGAAGTTGGAACCGAACACGCCCATATCAAAGCTGCGGCCATAACCGAGGCGGACTACAGTCTTGCTGTCGATTTGGTAAGCGGCCCCAACTCGCGGCGCAAAGTAGTGCCAGTCGTTGTTGATGTTTCCGTTGAGTCCAATGCCGCCCACGCCGGCTACGCGATCGACGCCTTGTACGATGTTAGAGAAGCCGCCCTGCTCTTTGCCGTTGACGTATTCGGGGAAATAGATTTCCCAGCGGAGGCCGTAGTTCAGGGTCAGCTTCGGCGTGATGCGGTATGTGTCCTGCCCATACATGAACAGCCGATGTTGCCGTTCCGCGGCGTCCGTGCTGGTGCTGACGTAGCGGCTGAGATTGGTGACATCGCCGAGCATGAAAGTGGCGAAGTCGAGGCCGCCGCTATCTCCGGTGGATGTGGCGTCGTGGCTGAAGGCGTAGTCGCCTGTGCGGTTGGAGTCGCTGGGCACACGCAGATTCCGGGCGTAGCGGAAGTCAGCGCCAAACTTGAACTGGTGGTTGCCCTTGAGTTTGGTCACGTTGGCTACCCATTGGAACTGCCGCTCACGCTCGATCAACGGGCAGTTGCAGCGCGCAACTCCCAAGCCATCCCCGAAGTCCGATCCGGTCCCATCCATATCGAATTCGCCCAGGCCTGAGGTGAAGTTGTCACCCAGGTTCGCGTTGGGGATGCCGAAGGCGGTCATTGCCGCTTTGCCGGCATCGGGTTTATTGGTGAGGGGGTTGTATTGGAAATAGCCGAAGCGGAAGTCGGCCAACAACGTGGGGCTGAAGGTCTTGGTAACGCCGGAAGCCAAGCTGTAGTTGTGAACGTTCGAACTTCCTGAGAGGCCGCCGGGGCCGTCACCGACACCGCCTACGGCACCCAGGCTGGGCGCGCCGGACAGGCTGAAATAATCGAGGCTGAAGCGGCCAAATATCTGGATGGTCGGGCGGAAGTTATAGTCGATGCGGGTATCGAAGCTGTTCTGGTTGTAAGGTCCGGCGCCAGAGCCGACAAAGTTGTTCAGGCAGCCATTTTCGCCGGTCGCTGCGCATGTGCCTTGGTTTGCCAGCGGGAAGGCCTTCAGCATATTCAGGGCAGCGGGCGAAATGCTGCTCTGTCCGGGCGCGAGGGCAACCACCGGAATCAGATACTGATTCGGAGTCCCGCCGGGGCCGGTCCCGGTGCAATTTGCGGGGAGTTGATCCCCGAGCGCTCCGCAGAAAGCCAAGCGGTTGTTTCCAGTCGCGTCGCCGGTCATGGGGTCATAAAGGTACGGCGAGCCGTGATTGGCAATGATGGAGGCGTAATCGCTGAAGTCGCACATCCCTGCCGCGCAGCTGCTCTGCAGGAGGGGAGTGGGAATCGTTTCCTGGTTGGTAATGCCGGCTTCCTGGCGGGTAGCCTGGTAATCGGCAAAAAAGAACAGCTTGTTCTTGATGACGGGGCCGCCAACGCCTCCGGCGAACTGCTGCCAGCGAGACGACGGGATAAATTTGCCAGTGATCGGATTGGGCGCGTATTCAGTGAACGGATCGCGTGCGGCAAGCGCATCAGTACGCCGGAACCAGTCGGCGTAGCCGTGGAAGTCGTTGCTGCCGGACTTCGTCTGAACGGTCACGACTCCCGCGATGGCTTTGCCGAACTCAGCATCGTAGTTGCCGAGCGACATCTTGGCTTCCTGAATCGCGTCCAAGTTGGGGTTGACGACGATGATGCCGAGAATTGGATCCTGATTGTCGGTGCCGTCGAGTTCGAAGGCAGTGCCGCTAAAGTGCTGGCCGTTGACGAAGATCTGCTGTCCGCCTTGGGGATTTTCGGTGGCGGCGTGGCTCCAACCTACGAGCTTCTGTGTGCCCGGCGAGAGGAGTTCGAACGAAGTGAAGTTGCGGTTCAATACCGGCGCCTCTTCGATGGCGCGGGCGTTGAACTCGATGGCTACGTCTTCACGGTCGGTCTTCAACTGAGGAGACTCGGAGGTGACTTCCACCTGCTCAGTCGCCGAACCCAGCTGGAACTGACCGTTGACGTCGGTTCCGGTATCAGCGGAGACGATGACGTCTTTGAACTCGAGAGTCTTGAAGCCCTGGGCCTCGAAGCGAACCGAGTAGACGTCAGGGATCAAGTGCGTTACCGAGTAGTTGCCGCTTTCGTTTGAGGTAGTTTCGTAGGTGGTGTCTTTCGTTTGGCTTGTGACTTTGATTTTCGCGTTGGGAACGGCAGCCCCGGAGGGGTCAGTGGCCGTACCAAGAATGCTTCCGAAAACCGCTTGGCCGAATGCGATTGGCGTGCAAAGACCGCAGAGAAGCGCGAATGCTGCCACAGCCGCGAGAACAGACCTCTTCATGAACTTCCTCCTGGTACAGGGCAAACAGGGTGAGACCCCGAGTGGTTGCAGAGATACACTTGCGTTGTGTACCATGCACGTCGTAGTACAAAAGCACTATTGGATTAAGTATCATTAGGTTTTATACGGTTACCGGGTGTAAAGTACTGGCGTTGCATCAAGATACATCGATCGTTACTTCCTCTGTCACATGGCATTAACGCGCAGTTTCGCCGCCGGGCGGGATCAATGCTTCCAGCAAATAGATAAACTTATTAATAGTCATAGCTTGAGAGGCTCGGAATCTCTGTGCAAGCTGCTGCGCTACCTCGCCGAACACTCCCTGGATCATCCCGGCCTGGCCCTCAAGGAGTACCAGATCGCAACCGAGGTGTTGGGCCGGCCTGGCGGCTTCGATCCGCAAAGCGATTCGACGGTCCGGGTGCAGGCAGGACGCCTGCGCATGAAGTTAGAAGAGTACTACTCGCGCGAAGGTCCGGATGATTCGGTCGTAGTGGAGCTGCCGAAGGGATCGTACGCACTTACGTTCCATGTACGCACTCCGTCTGCCGCATTGACGGAGATCCATCACAGGGGCGAGGTCGTCGAACGGAAATCGATTGCGCGGCCTTCGAACCGCGGTTGGGCAATTGCAGTTGTGGGGCTCTCGGTTTTGCTGGCGGCCGCTTTGTCGGTGAGCGCCTTGCTTTTGGCAAGTCGTAGCCGGGTGCAAGCGAAGGAATCGATTCCGGCCGTCTACCAGTTATTCTGGAACCGCTTCGTGACCGGCCCGCAGCCGCCGTGGCTAATCTTCAGCAATGGGAGCTTCGTCGGCCGGCCAGAGACCGGTATGCGCTACTTTAACGCATCGGCGGATGCGCGTGCGCTGATCCTCGATCATTACACCGGTGTAGGCGAGGTGCTGGCGGTCCATCAACTGGACCATGTTTTCGTTTTGTTCAATCGGCAGCTTCGAGTGAAGCGCGGCAGTCTGTTTTCTCTGGACGATGCCAAGAACAACGATCTCATCTTCGTCGGTTCCCCGGCCGAGAATCTCA
>Ga0187871_10001417_pt1 | contig 20910 bp, 18 predicted proteins | sample June2016WEW_16_1_FD_132988 | JGI IMG/M metagenome (GOLD analysis project Ga0187871, IMG submission 132988) | Peatland microbial communities from SPRUCE experiment site at the Marcell Experimental Forest, Minnesota, USA - June2016WEW_16_10 | ecosystem: Environmental > Terrestrial > Soil >...
AGTCTTTTAGAATGTGGTGGCCAGGGACGGAATCGAACCGCCGACGCCAGCCTTTTCAGGGCTGCGCTCTACCGACTGAGCTACCTGGCCGCCAATCGGCTATTGTAACAGACGCTCCCCGCGGCATGTTCCTACCGCGTCGCTAGCGCAGCCAGTTCTTCTCCCGTGGTCTTCTCCACTTCGGCGTGCAGACTGTGCCCGTGCGCGTCCATGGTCACGATCGCCGCGAAACCACGCACCTTCAGCCGCCACATGGCTTCGGGAATGCCGAATTCCATCAGGTAGACAGCCGGCACCTCCTCCACCGTGCGCGCGTAATACTGCGCCGCGCCGCCTATGGCGTTCAGGTACACCGCGCCGTACTGCTGCAGCGCGGCCAGCGTCTGCGCGCCCATGCCGCCCTTGCCGATCACCGCGCGCACACCGTATCGCTTGATGACCTCCGCCTGATACGGTTCTTCGCGGCTGCTGGTGGTGGGGCCGGCTGCTTTCACCACCCAGCGCTCGCCCTGCTTCAGCATCACCGGACCGCAGTGATACAACACGGCGCCATGCAGATCCACCGGCGGCGGGTTCTTCATCAGGTAGGCGTGCACATTGTCGCGGCCCGTGAACATCTCACCCGAGATCAGCACCACGTCGCCCACCTGGAGCGCGCGCACGGTGGCCTCGCTCAGCGGCGCGGTAAGCACCACTTCGCGCCCTGAAAGCGGGAATCCTTCGGCCTTAGCCATGCGCTCGACCGGACGGCCGGGATCGCGGTACAGCCACTCGGTGATGGCGCCGTCGGTGGCATCCAGGCGCACGCCCAGACGCCGAAAAGCCCAACAATCGTACGCCACCGAGACGAAGAAGCTGGCCGGCAGCCGGTTGGCCGCCGTGATCTTGCATCCGATCAACGACGCCTTGCCGCCAAAGCCCATGGCGCCGACTCCCAGCCGGTTGGCCTCGTCCATCATCTCGTCTTCCAGGTTGGCCAGCACGGGGTTTGGATTCACATCGTCGAGCGTACGGAACAACTGCCCCTTGGCCAGATCGTAGCCGTGCGCGCGGTCGCTGCCGATGCACACTCCCAGCGCTCCCGGAGCGCAGCCCTGACCCTGTGCCTGCCACACCGCGTGCAGGATACATTTGCGCACGCCTTCCAGGTTGCGGTCGGCGCGGCCCAGATGGTCCAGCTCGCAGGGCAGGGAATACTGGATGTTCTTGTTCTCGCAGCCGCCCCCTTTCAGGATCAGCTTCACTTCGATGTCGTCCCGCTCCCACTGATCGAAATGCATCACGGGTGTCTCGGCGCCCAGGTTGTCGCCGCTATTCTTGCCGGTGAGCGAATCCACCGAGTTCGGGCGCAGCTTGCCCAGGCGCGTGGCTTCGGCGATGGCTGCCTGAATGGCGCGCTTGATCTCCATCTGATTCACGCCCACCGGCGTATGCACCACAAACGTGGGCATGCCGGTATCCTGGCAAATGGGGCCCTCGTCGTCATGGGCCATGTCGATATTCGATAGGATAATGTTCAGCGCTTGCGACGACTGGGTGGCCGGTGTCTCCGTCCCCGCGGTCAGCGACATGGCCGCGCGCACGTCGGGCGGCAGGTTTGTGGATGTCTGGGTAATCAGCTCCAGCAGGCTGTTGGTCAGGAGTTCCATACCAATATCTCCGGAACTTCCATTGTATCGAAGATCGGTTTCTAAGCCGCGACCCACAGCGATGGGTACTGCCTGAAAGGTGCGTTGACGATTTTCGGCGGGGATTGACGCGGTGAGGCGGGATGTGCTTCGGCTATTGAACAACGACGGTCTTTTGGCTGCCAACCGAATCCACGGCCTTCTTGCCCGTGATGCCTTCCAGTGCCGCCAGGATGCCCCTGTATTCGTTCTTGTCCGCCTGCAACACCAGACCGCCCTTCTTGTTCTCGCCCGCGTCCCAGACGATTCCGATGTAGTGTTTCTTGGAATGGCTCAGGGCAATCAGTCCGCCAAGTCCAAAGGTTACCAGCCCGACGCCAACAGCCGTCCCGACACGCCGATGTGCTTCAGCACCATATGTCAATTCCGTGACGCTGGCGGTCTTGATAATCAGCGGTTCATCGGCCTGATGCTTGCGCGTGAGGCGGATTTGATCCTGATCCAGGAAGAGCTTCAGGTCCTCGCCGGATTTGACGGTCGGGAAAGAACCTCCAGAATAGATGACAGGGTAACTGATTTGCTTGTTTTTGTCGCGGGCAAGCGTGGTGCTGGCCAGCGTGAAGCACAGCAGAACCGCAAGGGCCTGTTGAGGTGCGCGCATGGGCGGAAGTATAGCACCATTCTCAGCAAAAAATCGAATCTGAGATTTGTGCCCACAGCGTCTCAGACCGCAACTTCAGTGCCTCAATGCTGTCGTTAGTGAGCATATTACATCCCGATGGCCTACAGATGACGATATCCAGCCCTTTCACCGATTGACTCATAGCACCAGCGGTAAGCACAGTATGTGCCGCCAGAAACGTCAATTCTTCCACGGGGCGCTTACGGTAATAACTCTCGGTAAAAAATGGGGCAGGTGTGTTGCTATCGCCGATCTTGGCCTTGTTCAAAATTTGAACCACCAGGGGAAGTTTTTCTGGTATGACGTCTATGCGCCAGAGTCCAAGCGGCCTGCATGTGGCCACTAATATTGATCCACCGCGAAGAGTCTCAGAGTTTCCGATAGATTGCTTACACTCCCCCGTAATGACTGGGCCGCTAGATGAATAAATAGCTTGGATAACATGATCGGTAATAGACGCAGAATATTCGTCCAGTTGGTCAATACCGTTAGCGATTGCCGCTCCGGTGATGATGCTTAGACGGTCACCCGCGCAGCAGTGGGCAATCCGTCCGTTTTGCGTAACAGTGATCTTACGCGTGAGCGACGTGTCTGGGTACTGAGAAGAATTGCCTGAATAGGTAGCGAGCTGATCGCTGGCAAGCAGAATCCCGTTGCTGCCGACCATTCCAATCTGAAATGTCATTAACGGTTCATCTGGATCTGGAATATAATGCCATCTACCCACTTGCTGTTCGCGTCCTTTCCGGGGTACACTACCCCTAGCGAAAGGTGAAACGCGCTGCCTGCTCGCCAAAGTTGCTGGCGCGATGCTCCTAAGCGATTTTGTTCTTCTTGCGTGTCGCGGCTGCTTTTGTAGCAGCCGCGCGGCGCTTTCGTGTCCTGGCCGCTTTCTGGCCCGGTGTCAATTCCTCCATTTGGATTTATCTTACGCCAAATAGCGGCCACTACGCCAATAATTCTTTCAGGTCCCAGACGTGATCGGTTAGGCCAGCTTCCATGGCGGGCGTAACGCGGATGGTGGTATGAATCCGGCAGAAGTTGTAGAACGCAAACCAGAGGCAATAGGCGCTCCACAGGTTGTCCCACTTCTTTGAAAAGGCATTCGTGAGGCGTGTCATGCGGCGCATCTGCATACGGATGGTGAGGTTTTGGCGCTCGATATGGCTGGTGCAAATCCGCTTCTTTTCGGGGGTGCCCATGACTGGGACCTTCTCCGAACTGATGACTTCGGCGGGCGAGTACCGGCGCTCGCCGTCCTCGGGTTGGCCGTACACTTTGATGTGCATTGCGTAGTCGCAACGGTCAGAGAGCGTTGTGGTGATCGCGGACACGTAGGGCTGGAATCCATCGGTGGTGATTTGGAAGCGCTGACCCGGCGCGGTAGCGTGACGCAAGCCTTCGATGAAAACGTCCGTGGTGGCCTGATTGCGGCGACCGAGAGCGAAGTTAAGGACCAGCTTGGAATGGCGTTCCATTGCCACGTAGCAATAGGCATCGCCCTTGGAATCGTCATCCTTTTCGGACGGCAACTTGTGGGCTTCTTTCTTGGCGACGTACCCCCAGATCTCATCAGCCTGCACGTCCTTTACCGGGACGTTAACGATCAACCGGCCCATGAGCTTTTCGCAGCGTTCCCCGGCCAACAGCAGGGCCTTCATGATCGTGTTGCCATCCACGCCGGTAATCCGCATGGTCGAGCGAATCGAGTTGCCTTCGAGCAAGAGCTTGAGAGCGATAAGCATTTTGTCCTCCGACAGGTACATCTCGCCAAGGGTGAGGCGATGGGGTTCGGTGTAGGTTTTGTGGCACTGCGGGCAGCGAAACCGGCGCAAGCCGTTGCGATGCGTTCCGAAGCGTTGACACTTCACTTCGCACGCTTCGCATGTCATTGAAATCTGGGGTTTTGTTTCGCTCTTCATAATCAAATTATACAACGAGCGTGCGCTGTTATGCAAGGGAAAAATAAGGGTTTTGGCGACTATATTTATTGCGTTTTCAATGGGTTAGCGGTATCCTGAAAGGGAAGCGCGGACGGTTGGATTCTGCACTTGATTCCGCCCGCACCTCACGCAAAAGGGGAACGCGTCCGGCGCTCCCCCAAGCCCCCCTTCCAGGTCGTTCCCGTGGTGGTCCGCGATTCCTTATTCCCATTGATCGTTCCTCAATTCCAGGATATGTAGTGATCTAGGTGAGAGCGGTAGTGAAATCTTATGACCCGAGGAACCAATCGGATAGGAGCGGTGAGTTAATGCAACTCACCAGTGAGTTGCTGATTTGCTCACCGGTTACTTGGCGTCGGGGTACCCGATTTTTTTCAGAATGGCCGTAAGCGTCGCGTGGCTGTATCTAACGTCGCCTTTGTTCGACATGATGGACTTGAGCGTTGAACCTGAAACCGCCAATCGTTTCGCGGCCTTCTCTACACTCCTGATGCCTTCGTGTTTCATCCACGCGCGCACTTCTGCGCGGTATCCCTTGCGGCTTTCGGCCTGTGGCGCGAAAGTGGTTTGCGACGCGGATGTTCGCAAGGACACAAGATACTTAAAGCCCTCATTTATCCAATGGTTGACACGCCCCTGAATACGCGCGACGTTCTGGGGCAGTATGAACATATGTTCCAGCGCGACCCCAGCGTAGGCTTCGCCCGCCAGGAATCCGATACCGGTGAGCATATCCCGGAAAGCCTTCTGTGAATCCATGTCCGCCACAAGACGAAGATGAACTTCGGCATAAATATCCACTATCTTCAAGGTTGATTGCATCCGCTCTTCGGTGTTAAATGGCTGAACGGCCATCTCTTTCATCAAGTCCGCGATCCGGTCATGAATTTCTACCTGAACGGCAGGAAAATCCTGGTGTGGCTCAAAGAAATCGACGGCCTTCCTCAGCATGTTGCGTATCTCTGTGGCTTGTTCGTCGGTCATCGCACACTTGCGCGCGGCGCGATGAAGGGCTTACGATGGGGGTGTCTGAAGTCCACATCGAGAAGCCCCGGCCACCGCGCCGGGCTTTTCGTTTTCAGACACCCATTCTAACGGGTTGCGATTTCTAACGGGGTTGCGATCTACTCGGCTTGCTTGCGTGGCCTGCCCCCGGCGCGCGTCTTGCGGCGCGCAGCGAGCTTGCGGAAGTACTCCGGCCCGCGCGTTGCAGCAAGAGAACTACCGCCCTTGCGTCCCATGACGGCGGCGGCGCTCATGCGCTGCTGCCCGATCAGATCGTCCACCAGGGCGAGTGCGGCGCGGAGATTTTCGCGGGAACAGGCAGTGCGGTTCTGCGGAAGGTCGGGAGTGGTTTCAAGGATCAGATCGGTATCGGCGATCAGATTTCGGAGGGCTTGAAGCGAACTTCGGTCGAATGGCATGCTTTCAGCGTAAAGCGGGTTTCGGCCCGTTGCAAGCGTTCGCTGTTTTAGCTTCAACGCACCTTTCAGGCACTACCCAGCGATGGATGGCATGCCTGCATTCCGCGCTATCATGTAGGCATGCGGCAGCAGTCACGATCCATCCAGTACACCATCCGTGGCATTCCGCCCGAGGTGGACTCCGCTCTCCGCAGAAAAGCCCGGCAGCGCAGGCAGAGCCTCAATCAGTTCATCGTCGATGAGCTGACCATGGCGATAGGCGGGCGCAAGTGCCGGGCGGACTTCACCGACCTGGTCGGCCGGTGGACAGCGGATCCAGCCTTCGACGAGATTCTGTCTGCACAACGCCAGATCGATCCGGACAAGTGGAAATGAGAGTTGCGCTGGACACCAACCGGCTCACCGATCTATTTCAAGGCGATGCCGCCCTGGCGGAGTATCTGGGGATCTGCGATGAAGTCTGGATTCCCCTCATGGTTCTGGGCGAGCTGAAGGCAGGGTTCTACGGAGGCACGCAACAGAATCGGAATGAGGCTCTGCTTCAGGCGCTACTGGCTAAGCGAACCGTCCGGGTTTTGCTGCCGAGCCGGGAGACGGCTGAGCACTATGCGCGCCTGTTTGTGCAACTGAAACGTGCAGGCAGTCCGGTTCCCGACAACGACCTCTGGATTGCGGCGCTGGCGCTCGAACACGACCTTGGGCTAATCACGCGGGACCGGCATTTCGAGCGCATCCCCCAGTTGTTGCGAGGCTAATTCTCAGCCCGCCTCCAGGATCTCCTTCACCTTGGCGGCCAGATCGGCGGCAGCGAACGGTTTGGGGAAGACCCAGAACCCTTCACCTGTCGTCCGTATCTCCATGCGCGCGTCGGCGGGCATGCCGGCGACCATGAGCACGCGCATATCAGGACACCTTTGGGTGAGATATACGGCCGCATCGTGTCCACTGATATCCGCCACGTAGACGTCGATGAGCAATAAATCGGGCGGGGATTCGCGCGCCATATCCACCGCGATACCCAAGTCGCCGGTAGCCCGAACCACGTATCCTTCGCGTTCCAGAATCTCCCGGATAATCGCGCGCACTACCGGCGCGGAGTGAAAGAGCAAGATGGTTGAGCGATCGGCCTGCATGCCAATCCAATTATAACTTTGTCCTACGGCTTCAACCGATACAGCATCCGCGGAAACGCAATCGTTTCCCGAATATGCTCCAACCCGCACAGCCATGCCACGCAGCGCTCGATGCCCATACCGAACCCTCCGTGCGGCACGCTCCCGTACTTTCGCAGGTCGATGTACCAGTCGAACGCTTCCGGCGGCAGCTTCTGTTCCGCGATCCGGCGCAGCAGCAAGTCCGCATCGTGGATGCGCTGCCCGCCGCCGATAATCTCGCCGTACCCCTCGGGCGCAAGCACATCCACGCCCAGCGCCACTTCCGGCCGCGCCGGATCGGGCGCCATATAGAACGCCTTCACCGCCGATGGATATCCATCCACCATCAGCGGACGGTCGAAGTCCTGGCTCAGCAGCGTCTCATCGGTGCCGCCGAAGTCGCCTCCCCACTGGATCTCGCTACCCTTGCTTTGCAGAATCTTGACTGCCTCGTCGTAGTTCATGCGCGGAAACGGAGCCTTGATGGCCTCCAACTTACTGACATCCCGCTCCAGCACTTTCAACTCCGCGCGCCTGTTCTCCAGTACCCGCCAGGCCACGAAGACCAGCATATCTTCGGCGAGCTGCTTCACGTCCTCCAGCGTGGCGTAGGCCATCTCCGGCTCCACCATCCAGAACTCGGTCAAATGCCGCCGCGTCTTGGATTTCTCGGCGCGGAATGTCGGTCCGAACGTGTAGACCTTGCCGAACGCCATGGCTGTGGCTTCGTTGTAAAGCTGTCCCGATTGCGTAAGGTAGGCCTTGCTGTCTTCGAAGTAATTCACCTCAAACAGCGTAGTAGTGCCTTCGCAGGCGGCCGGCGTGAAGATGGGCGTATCCACCAGCGTGAAGCCGTGCGTATCGAAATACTCGCGCACCGCGCGGATCACTTCGTGCCGCACGCGAATGATGGCGTGCTGCCGCTGGCTGCGCAGCCAGAGGTGCCGATGGTCCATCAAAAACTCAACTCCATGCTCTTTCGGCGTGATCGGATACGGATCGGACTCGGGCACGCGCTGCACCACTTCCACATCTTCCACGTCCATCTCGTAGCCGCCGATGGCGCGCTGTTCGGCCCTGATCTTGCCGGTAACCATGATGGAGGATTCCTGGGTCAGGTCCTTGATGCTTTCAAACAGCGCCTCTGGCAACGCGCTCTTCACCGCCACACACTGCATCAGGCCCGTGCCATCGCGCACGATGGGGAAGACAATCTTGCCGGACTTGCGTAGGTTGTACAACCAGCCGCGGATCTGTACGGTTTCGCCGGCGTGCCGCGATGCGTCCGCGATAGTGATTCCGGGTGCGCTCAAGGAATGAAACTCCTCACAAGTCCTCCAATCGATCGAATAGCTCGGCCGCCGTAGCCAGTGAACATTCCGGCGCTTCCTTCAGCTCCAACAGCAGCGGGTACTGGTCCGCGCGCGTGCGCAGCAGGTCCATGGTCGTCTTCCAGTCGATCGACCCGCCTTCGGCGATCAGTGGGAACAAATGCTGATCCGCATTGCCGTCGTTGTCGTGAACATGCGTGGAGCGGATGCGGTCTCGCATCACGTTGAACGCCGCTTCCACGCCTTCGCCGATGTGGGCGTGTCCCACGTCGAAGACAAAGTTCAAATCCAGGTGCGTCTGCTCCAGGAAGAGCATCAACCGCTCCCCGCTCGACAGCTTGTTGGGTATGTTCTCCAGCAGCACTTCCACATCCCGCTGGCGCGCGAACAGGCTGATCTGCTCCAGTGCCGAAAACGCCGCGTCCACGGCCCGTTCGGAATATTCTTCGCCCGAAACGCCGATGTGCTGCACCATATATTTGAAGGGAATGGTTTCCGCGATTTCCAGCGCGCGCTTGATTTCATCCACCATTTCCAGGCGCTTGCCCTTCACCGGCTCGGTGATAGTGATCACCGACTGCGGCCCCGAGCGGCCCCAGAATTCGTCGTTGTACATCGGCGCGTGCACCGAATGCAGCTTCAAGTCCGAGTCCCGGAACCAGTGCCCTAACTCGGCGATTTGAGCGCGATCGCGATAGTCCAGATGCTGCCGCGCGCAGAAGATCTCCACGGCCGGAATCCCCGCGTGCTGCACCTTGTCGAGCTGCGCGACCGTCAGCCGGTGATTCACGAACAGGTGCGTCGAGAGAACGTGATACATGCCTAGTATCCTTTGGCGGTGCCCTCGGCCCGCGGATCCGCCGCGCCTTCCAACCACCCGTCGCGCGCCTGGATGGCGGCCACTTCGCCCATGCCGCCGATTGTTTTTGTCTGGTGGCCGCGCGCCGTCAACAGCGCTATCGTATCGGGCGAGAAACCGCGCTCCATCAAGATCTGATCCGGCAGCCATTGGTGGTGGATGCGGGGCCAGTCCACGGCGTCCTGCACGTTCATGCCGAAATCCACCACGTTTACCAGCACCTGCAAAACGGTGTTGATGATGGTGGGTCCGCCCGGCGATCCCAGCACCAGCTCCAGTTTGCCGCCGCGTGCCACGCCGCCGGTCACGATGGTGGGCGTCATCGAGGAGAGCGGCCGCTTGCGCGGCTGAATGGCGTTGGCTTCCCCCTGCACCAGGCCAAAGCCGTTGGGTTCGCCCGGCTTGGCGGCGAAATCGTCCATCTCGTCGTTGAGCAGGAAACCCAGTCCCGGTATGGTCACGCCATTGCCGTATCCGAAGTTCAACGTATAGGTGACCGCCACCGCATTGCCGTCGGCGTCCACAATCGAGTAGTGCGTGGTTTCACTGCTTTCGCTCCCCGGCGCCTTGCCTCCGGCGTGGATCTGCGAGCTAGGTGTGGCATGCTCCGGATCGATCGACTTCCGCAACTGCGCGATGTAAGCAGGCGCCAGCAGGCTGTCGAGCGGCACCTTCACGAAGTCCGGATCGCCCATGGAGACGGCCCGGTCCGCGAAGTACCGGCGCATGGTCTCGGCCAGGTAGTGCAGTTCGGCGGCCGACCCCGCGCCCGATTTCTCATATCCCGAGCCTTCCAACACGCCCAACATCTGCAGGATGCCGGGTCCACCAGAGCTGGGCGGCGGCGCGGTGATAATGTTATAGCCGCGGTAAGTTCCAGTGAGCGGAGCACGTTCCGCCACGGCGTAATCTTTTAGATCGGCCAGCGTGACCAGCCCGCCATGCCGCTCCATATCGGCGGCCAGCAGCCGCGCTGTTTCGCCTTCATAAAAATCGCGCGCGCCTTCCTCCCGGATGCGCTCCAACGTGCGGGCCAGTTCTGGCTGCACAAAGGTCTCGCCGGCTTCGTATGGCTTGCCGTCACGCAGGAAAATGCGCTTCGATTCCGGGAACTTTCCCAGTCGACCCCCCGATCTTTCCAGCGACTTCGCCAACCCGTAGGAAACCGGAAAGCCCTTTTCGGCCAAAGTCGCCGCCGGCGCCACCACGTCCGCCCAGGGCTTCCGGCCGTACTTCTTCGAGGCGTACTCGAAGCCGCGCACCGAGCCCGGAACTCCGGCCGCGCGATAGCCCACCACGCTATCCTCCGTGGCCTTTCCCGAGGCATCCAGATACATGTTGCGCGAAGCCTTCTCCGGTGCGCGCTCGCGAAAGTCGATAAAGGTGGCGCGGCCGTCCGCAAGTCGAACCAGCATGAATCCGCCGCCGCCGATGTTTCCCGCCGAGGGATGCGTGACCGCCAGCGCGAAGCCCACCGCCACGGCGGCATCTACTGCGTTGCCGCCCGCTTCCAGTACTGCGACCCCCGCTTCGGTGGCGTGCCGCTCCACCGTCACCACCATGGCATGCCGCGCGTGTACCGGTTGCGCGCCGAAGGCGGGCAACGCCAGCGCCAGCCAAAACACACACACCAGTTTTCGCATAGACACTTGATTCTACTATGAGGCGCGCGTCCTTCGCCGTTTGCACTCGAACAGCACGATTCCCGCGGCCACGGAAACATTCAACGACGGAATGTGGCCGTCCAGGGGAATGCGCACCAGCACGTCGCAATGCTTGCGCACCTGCTCGTGCAGGCCCTTGCCTTCGCCGCCGAATACCAGTACCGTCGGCGTGTTGTAAACGATCGCATCGTAGTCCTCTGCGCCGCGCTCGTCCAGGCCGTAGATCCAGTACCCCAACTCCTTCAACTGTTCGAGCGCGCGCTTGACGTTGGTGGCGCGTACCACGGACGTGTATTCGAGCGCTCCGGCGGCGGCCTTGGCGACCACGTCGGTGAGGCCCACCGCGCGCCGTTCGGGAATGATCACGCCGCCCGCCCCCGCGGCGTGCGCCGTGCGGACGATCGCGCCCAGATTGTGCGGATCTTCCACGCCATCGAGAACTACAAGGAGTTGCGCAGAAGGCGCCACGTCGTCCAGTTCCGCATAACGCTGGGAGGCCCCCATGGCGACCACGCCTTGGTGCGCCGGCGTGCCGGCCAGACGGTCGAGCCCGCTGCGCTCCTCGAATCGCACGGATACAGACGCGCGGCGCGCCAAGTCGATGATCTGCTGCAACCGCGGCCCCGCAGCGCCCTTGGCGATCAGGATGCGATCCAGCGGACGGCCCGCTTTCAGGCTCTCCAGCACAGGATTGATGCCGCTGAGTATGGCCACTTACCGCTCGGGGACCAAATCCAGCCCATTGTTGAAGCGATGGAACCGTAGAACGGTACGGATTTGATTGGGGTGATTGGCGCGCTTCTCGTCTTGCGCCGGGTCGACAAGTCTGACTGGTGTTGCCATCTACCCAGTATAGTAGGACGGGCCTCGTAGCCAGTCTGCCTGGGCAATGTCCTATACGCTGCTCAGCGGGGACGCGTACCGGATGCGGATGTCATGGTGATAATAATCCGAATTGGCAAACTTCTCCTGGAAGATGCGCTCCCAGCGTGCGTTCTCCTGGCAGTTGCGGCATTGACCGCAATTGCACCTGCCCGAGGCGCGCCTGGACTTGGCGGGGTGGGACTGTGGAACGGGATCCACACGCGGCGGCGCCGGCACCACGGACCTTCTCGGTTCCGGAAGACCGTCGCATTCCGGTGCGCTCCGTGGCATGGTCTCCCACGGGAGCAGTTCGTGCGCGGCGCGCGTCCCGCGCCGGCGTCCGGAGGTCGAACGCAAGGCGCTGAAGGCGTATAGCACCTCGCCGAAGGTCGCCAACTCGAAAGCGGTTGACTGAAGTGTTATCGTTTCGTTAACCATTGGAACTATGATCCTCCTACGGCCAACCAGATAATTAACCGTGAACTCCGATAATGATATCCCGATTGAAATTCCACTTCAATATGTAAGATTAACCAAGGATAACTTTATTTGAAGGCAACCCTCATATTCGGGCTGTTTACCAGTGTTCTGGATGCCTGGCAGCCATCTTTGGCAATAGAAAGAACGCTATATTTGGATAAGAAACCCTATTCGCGCGCGGACATTTGAGGGGCAGGCATTCTTGCCGAATGCCGTCCGGTTTTTGAGATCGGGCAAGCGCTTCTACTTCGCGTCCCGCCAGTTATCGCCGATCCCCACGTCCACCAGTAACGGCACGTCCAGGCGGTAGACCTGTTCCATCTCGCGCTTGGCCAGCGCAGCTACCTCCGTCGCTTCGTCCGCCGGAGCCTCAAACACCAGCTCATCGTGCACCTGCAGCAACATTGCCGCCTGCCCGCCCCGCCGTTCCATCTCACGATCGATGCGCACCATGGCCAGCTTGATCAAATCGGCCGCGGTCCCCTGCAGCGGCGAATTCACCGCTGTCCGCTCCGCAAATCCGCGCGCGTTGGGATTGCGGCTGTTGATATCCGGAATCGGGCGTTCGCGCCCCAACAACGTTCGCGTCACGCCCGTGCGCCGCACTTCCGCGATGGTGGCGTCGATGAATTTCCGCACGCCCGCATACCGCGCGAAGTAGCTTTCGATGTACGCCTGCGCCTCGCGCTGCGTGATCCCCAACTGCGCCGCCAGCCCAAACGGACTGATTCCGTACACGATCCCGAAATTCACGGCCTTGGCGTTGCGCCGCGCCTCCGGAGTCACCATCAGCGGGGGCACCCCCATCACCTCCGCCGCCGTGCGCGTGTGGATGTCTTCGCCGTTTCGGAACGCCTCCACCAGTACCGCATCGCGGGACATATGCGCCAGCAGGCGAAGCTCGATCTGCGAATAATCCGCCACGATCAGCTTCCATCCCGCCCGCGGCACGAACGCCGCGCGGATCTCGCGCCCAAGTTCGGTGCGGATCGGAATGTTTTGCAAGTTCGGGTTCGACGACGACAGCCTTCCAGTCGCCGCGCCAGTTTGGTTGAAACTCGTATGCAGCCGTCTGGTCTGCGCGTCGATCAGCGCCGGTAGCGCATCCACGTAGGTGCCCTTCAGTTTGGTGAGCTGCCGGTATTCCAGCACCTTGCGCACGATCTCGTGATCGCCAGCCAACTCCTCAAGCACGTCCGCCGCCGTCGAAATCGTCTTGCCCTTGCCATACTTGAACGGAGCGGGCAGCCCCAGGTCCTCAAACAAAATGCGCCCCAACTGTTGCGGCGAGCTGATGTTGAACGGCTTGCCCGCCAGCGTGTGGACTTCCGCCGTCAGCCGCGCGATATCGCGTTCCATCAACTCCGAAAGCCGCCCCAACTCGCCGCGGTCGATGCGCACACCCACGCGCTCCATGCGCGCCAGCACGCGCGCCAGCGGCAGCTCGATTTCTGCATACAGCTTTTCAAAACCGCGCTCCACGACCGCCGGCCGCAGCGCACGGTAGATCTCCAGCGCGATATCGGCATGCTGTTCCGGGGCTGCCCCCAGCTTCAGATCCAGCCGGCGGCGCGCCTGCTCCTCCAGCGGACAGCCCGACGGATCCGCGTCCAGCAGGAACGCATATAACATGATGTCGTGCTCGAAACCCGCGCCCTGTATGCCCAGCTTGTCGAGTGCCAGCAGCGCGGACTTCACATCGCACGCGATCTTGGGCCGCGCCGCATCTTCCAGCCACGGCGTCAGTGCGGCCATCTGCGCGGGGGGCGCCAGTGGTGCGGAGCGTCCCTCGCCGGATTTCCAAGCCGCCCCTATGGTGCTAGGCGTAATATCGAGATCTAACTCGCCGGGACGGGATTCCGCGATGGCCACCGCCACCGGCGCGTCCGCCGGAACCGCCTGCAGCCATTCCGCCAACGCCGCCGCCGATTCCAGCGCCTGGTAATCGCGCGCGCGGGTGTCCTCGCTGGGACCCAACTCCTTCAGCAAGCTGTGAAATTCCAGCTCCTTATATACCTGCTTCAACGCGTCCGGGTCCGCCTCCCGCGCGCGCACCGATTCAAGGTCGAACTCGATGGGCACCGCCGTATCGATGGTTGCCAGGCGCTTGCTCATCAGGATGCGCTCGACGTTGTTCTGCAGGCTCTCGCGATACATCTTCCGCTCGACTTCCGCGGCGCCTTCGATGGCGGCTTCTACGGAACCGAAGCGCTCGATCAGTTCCCGCGCGCCTTTGTCGCCGATGCCCGGCGCGCCGGGAATGTTGTCGATGGCGTCGCCCTTCAGGGCGAACAGGTCCGCCACCTGCGCCGGCGCCACCCCCAGAAATTCCTTGACCTTCGCCGGGTCGTACCATTCATCGTCCTTGGCGGGATTCAGCATGGAGACCCGCTCACTGACGATCTGCATCATGTCTTTGTCACTGGAAACGATGGCCACCGCCATGCCTGCCTGCTCCGCGCGCCGCGCGATGGCTCCGATGACGTCGTCGGCCTCGAAGCCCGTGTACTCCAGAATGGGAATCCGCATGGCTTCCAGAATGCGGCGGATGTGCGGGATCTGCTCGCCCAAATCCGGAGGCATCTCCGCGCGGTTGGCCTTGTACTCGGCGAACTCCGCCATGCGCGCCACCGGCGCGCCGCTCTCGAAAACCGCCGCGATATACTCCGGCGCGTAGCTCTTGGCCAGCTTGCGCAGCATGTTATTGAAGATGTACACGGCCTCGGTGGACAGTCCCGCGCTGGTGCGCATGGGAGGCGCGGCGCTGCGCGCGCGCGCATGGTACGCGCGGAAGATGAATCCGAAGGAGTCGATGAGGAATAGCCGTGGCTGGTGCGGCACAGGGTTATGGTAGCTTACGGAAGGGGTGCCGGTCAGTCCGCGCGAAGTAAACCACGTGCCTGTGGCACCATAGAAGCAGGAGAGGGTGCATGCATCCGCTGAAAAAAGGCAAAGTCGCCTCGCAAGCCCACGTCGGCCTGCCGGAAGGAACCTTTGAAGAAGAGCACGGGCGCAAAGGATTCTACGGCAAGAGCGCGCATCTTTATCACACGCACGCGCCGACGGGATGGGTGCGGTTCGAGGGCAAGCTGCGTCCCCATTGCTTCGACCTGAACCGGCTGGAGCCGTCCGACCTGCACGACCCGCAAGGGCTGCCGGTGGCTTTTTTGGGCAACCGCGACGTGAAGCTTTACGTGTCGCGGCGCGCGGCGCCCATGCCGTTCTACTTTCGCAACGCGGATGGCGACGAACTGATCTTCGTACACCGCGGCGAAGGGACCATCGAAACGGATTTCGGACCGATGCGGTTCGAGCGCGGCGATTACATCGTGGTGCCGCGTGCGGTCACCTACCGTATCGATCCGGACACCACCGATAACTTCTTCCTGATCGTGGAATCTCATGGCGAATTCGACCAGCCGGACAAAGGCCTGCTGGGCCAGCACGCGCTCTACGATCCCGCGGTGATCACCACACCCGAGCCCGCGCCGCGCCTGGACGACGACCGCGAGTGGGAGATACGCATCAAGGTGGACGGTGAAATCTCCAAGGTGTTCTATCCGTTCAATCCCATGGACGTGGTGGGCTGGAAGGGCGATCTGGTGGTATGGAAGATCAATATGCGCGACATACGCCCGATCATGAGCCATCGCGCGCATCTGCCGCCCAGCGCGCATACGACTTTCGTGACCGCGGGCGCGGTGATTTGCAGTTTTCTGCCGCGGCCGCTGGAGCAGGACCCCGACGCGCTGAAGGTGCCCTTCTTCCATCGCAACACGGACTACGACGAGTTCATTTTTTATCACGACGGCGACTTCTTCAGCCGCGACAACATCAAGGCCGGCATGGCCACGCTGCATCCGCGCGGCATCCATCACGGGCCGCATCCCAAGGCGCTGGCCAATCAGGGGAAGAAGGGCTTCACCGATGAGAGTGCGGTGATGCTGGATGGACTCAATCCCATCGACGTGCTGCCGGCGGGTGAGAGCGTGGAGTGGAAAGAATACTGGATGAGCTGGATGGAGAAGAAGGATTAGCTTTTCCTAATGCAAATCCGGCAACCTGGGGATTGCCGGCCTACGTCTATCGCGAAGAGGATGGTAGGAAAAAGATGAGCTATACTTCATGGCCGCGTCAGATGATGGCGGTCGCACTTTCGTTTCTGTTGTTACCGTTCGTACAATCCAGCTTCTTCGCACAGCAGCCTCCGCCCGGCGGCTATGCGCCGCTCGATGCCATGCAACTCGACCAACTGGTCGCGCCGATTGCGCTCTATCCGGACTCGCTGGTGGCGCAGGTGCTCACTGCGTCCACATTTGCCGGGCAAGTCGGCGATGCCGACAACTGGATCCATCAGAACGGCGGCATGCCGCCCGATCAACTCGCCGCGGCCGTGGACACGATGCCTTGGGACCCGAGCGTGAAAGCTCTCGCGGAATTTCCCACCGTGCTTGACAACATGGCCCGCAACAGCGGCTGGACCGCGGCCCTTGGAAATGCTTATTACAATCAGCCCGGCGATGTGATGAATGCGGTGCAGGCCATGCGCTTCCAGGCTCAACAAGCCGGCACACTCCAGAGCACTCCGCAGGAGAGGGTGTATTCGAGCGGCGGCTTGGTGGTGATTGAACCTGTAAATCCGGCGCTGGTGTACGTTCCTTATTACAATCCGTGGACGGTGTATGGCGCGCCGATTGCGGCCTGGGGCGGTTATTATTGGGGTCCACCAAGCGGCGTGGTGTTGCGCGCGGGCATCGCCGTCGGCTTCGGCGTCGGCATCGGGATCGGCCTCTTTGCGCACTACGGATGGGGTTATCACGCCTGGAGCCCGAACTGGCACGGCGGCGTGGTGGTATATAACCATACCACTTACATTTCACGCAGCACCACGGTGATCAACCGGGGCCATTTCGGCGGATACAACCGCGGCGTATTCGAGCATACGGGCAGGGGCGTGCCGGGCGGCTATCGTCCAGCGGTGACCGCACAGACGGCTGTTTATGCACATCCCGGACCGGCTGGAGCTTATCGTCCCGCGGCCGCCCCCAGCGCTCACCCGGCGCCCGCCGCGGCGTACCATCCGGCATCCGCGCCGGCCTATCATCCAATCGCCAGCCCTTCGCATCTAGCCGCCGCGCCGGCGTATCGGCCGCCGGCCAACACGGCTCGCCCGGCGGCGGCGGCGCCAGCCTCGCATCCGCAGGCTAAGCCTGCCCCCAAGGCCCCGCCGAACGGTGGGTCAAAGCCGGCGGGCCACAGCGCACCCAAGTCGGAGCATCACGAAAAATAGCCGGCTGCGCATCGATCCGTAGCGGCGACGGGGCGCCACGGCGAATCGCCGCCTTGCCGCTCGAATGATTCTAGAACGTGAGTGCCGCGGAAGACTGGGCGTTCGTCGGGAGGGCAGCGGACCTCCTACCAAAATCCCGGCCGGCAAGCTGCGAGCCGCCTGAAAAGGCGGCTGCGGCCAGAATTGGCCGCCCTCCAAGCAAACCGACCCAAACGTAACCAAATTGCCTCCCGAGAGTATAATGCTTAGGAGGCAAAATGGCCGATGCCCGTGGCGCGTCCGCGCTCGACGGTATCCTGCACGACCTGCGCTACGCGTTCCGAGCGCTACGCCGCGATCCCGGATTCGCGGCCTTTGCCATCCTGATCGTAGGACTTGGTATCGGCGCGAGCGCCACGGTATTCAGCGTCGTCGACGCGCTCCTTCTGCGCCCGCTTCCGTTCCGCGAACCGGAACGGCTGGTCTGGATCACCAACCACGATAGCGGCGGACTGTCGGGCCAGACCACGCAGGTCGACTACCTGCGGGATCTTCGGTCACAGAGCAAGTCTTATGACGATCTGGCCGGCTACTTCGCCTTTTACGGTGTCGGCGACAATCTGCTGAGCGGCCACGGAGAGCCGGAGCGCCTCAGTGGGGTGCCGGTGTCGGAGAACTTCTTCCAGTTGCTGGGGATTCAACCGCAGCTCGGCAGATTGTTTACGCCCGCGGAATGCAAGTGGAACGGGCCCAAGGCCGTGCTGTTGAGCCATGGCCTGTGGGTCCGCAGGTTCGGCTCCGATCCCGGAATCGCGGGCCGCACGCTCACCATCAACGACCAGCCGGTAACCGTCGCGGGGGTGCTGCCGGCATCCTTCGATCTGGCCTCGGTCTTCACGCCCGGCAGCCATTTCGATCTCTATTTTCCGTTCCCGCTCAGCAGCGAGACCAACCGGTGGGGGAACACCATGGCGATCATGGGCCGGTTGAAGCCGGGCGTCGCGGTGAGCAGCGCGCGGGCGGAACTGAAAATCCTGGCGGCGCAGATGACGCGTGCTCATCCGGAGCGCAACGATTTTGAAGGGAAGCTCGCTCCGCTGGCGGAATACGTGAGCGGCCGCATCCGGCCGGCGCTGCTGGTGCTGGCGTTCGCGGTCGGGGTGGTGATGCTGATTGTGTGCGCGAATCTCTCGAATCTGCTGCTGGCGCGGACTGCGACGCGGCAGAAAGAGATGGCCATCCGTACCGCGCTGGGGGCCGGACGGCGGCGCCTGGTTGGCCAGATGCTGACCGAAGGCGTGGCGCTGTCGTGCTGTGGCGCGCTGGTGGGCGTCATCCTGGCCGCGGCAGGGACGCATATCCTGGCCGGCATCCAGTCGCTGAGTATCCCGCTGTTGTCCAACGTGCGCACGGACGGTACAGTGCTGGCCTTCTGCCTGATGGCGGCGATGCTGACTGGCGTGGTCTTCGGCCTGGCTCCCGCGCTGCAGGTCCCAGCCCACACTTTGCACGACGTACTAAAGGACACGGCGCGCGGTTCCACGGCGGGCAAGAGCCGTAACTGGATTCGCGGTGCGCTGGTGGTTGCGGAGATCGCATTTGCGTGCGTGCTGCTGGTTAGCGCGGGGCTGCTGGTGCGGAGTTTTCTTCGCGTACTGGACGTGAATCTGGGCTTCCAGCCGGAACACGCGGCTACGGTCCGGGTGGATCCCGATGCGCGCTACTCCACGCAGGCGCAACAGAATGCTTATATCGACGAAGTGCTGCGGCGGGTTCGAGACCTGCCCGGAGTCCAGGCCGCCGGATTGAGCGATGCGCTCCCGCTAGGCCGCAATCGCAGTTGGGGCGCGCCGGCTAAGGGACAAGTTTACCCGCCGGGAAAGTTTCCCGACGCATTTGTGCGCATCGTCAGCGATGGCTACATCAAAGCGATGGGCATCCCGCTGGTCGCCGGCCGGGATATCTCGGAACGGGATACGCCCGCGACCGAGCCGGTGATTGCGATCAACGAAACGATGGCGCGCACTTTGTGGCCGGGGCGGAATGCGGTCGGCGAGATCATGTTCGCTTGCGGCGAGCGGCGGGTGGTGGGGGTGGTCGGCGACGTGCGGCACCTGGCGCTCGAACAATCGTCGGGCATGGAGATGTACATACCGATGCGGCAATGCCGGGATTTCCCGTCGGTGGATCTGGTGGTGCGAAGCAACCTGCCGCCGGGGGAACTCGCACGCGGCGTGCGCGCGGCGCTGAAGCCGATCGCCCCGAATGTTCCCGGCAACGATTTCCGGACACTGCAGCAACTGGTAGATAAGGCAGTCTCGCCGAGGCGTTTCGTCGTACTGCTGCTGGGCGGATTCGCATTGTTCGCGCTGCTGCTGGCATCGCTCGGAATTTACGGAGTGGTCTCCTACGGGGTGAACCAGCGCACGCAGGAAATTGGAATCCGTATGGCGCTGGGTGCTTCCGCATCCAGGCTGCAGGCCGGGATTATCGTGCAGACATTGGGACTCGCCGCAGTGGGGATGCTGATGGGAGCGGTTGCATCGCGGGTGCTGGCGGGAGCGCTGGGGGAACTGCTGTACGGCGTAACGGCAAACGATCCGACGACGTTTGTGGGGATGCCCGTTGTACTTACGTTGGTGGCGGCAATTGCCGGATATCTGCCGGCGCGGCGCGCTTCCCGGATCGATCCGTCTATCGCCCTACGGGCGAATTGAGGTCACGGTGTGCTTGTGGTTTTGGCTTTGACCCGGGCGGCAGGCTTGGCTGGCGCTTTCGGCTGGGGATTCCAGAAGCCGGGATCGGCCGCCGCGAATTCCTTGGAGACGTAGCTCATCCGCGGATCGAAGGCGAACAGCAGACTCTCGACCGACTGCACCACTTCCTCGGCGAGCGTCTCGTAGTGCTGGCGGTTGCGATCCCCCATGGCTTGGCGCGACGCGGCTGCGCGCGCGGGGGCCGTGTCCATGCGCGCCAACGAGTCCATCGGCGAAAAGATCAGAAAGGTACCCGACAGTGCGCCCGAGATCACCTGATAGGTGAGGTCCGGCTGAGTGGAGCCGGACTTCTCGTCGCCCTCGATCGCCAGCTTGGCGAGCTGCGATAGATCCGCGTCGTGGCCATACTTGATGCGGATCACGGCCACCGCCATGTGCCGGCACTTCGGCAAGGCTGTCATGGCCTGCGCGGGATGGTAGCTGAGGTCGCTGCGGAAGACCGCCAGCAGCGTTCGCGAACCGGTACGCAGTTCGCCGTCCTGGGCGTTGGCGGCTTCCAAATCGGGTGCCAGCGGCGAATTGTCCAGCTCCGCGCGGGCCTTTTCCATCCCGCCAAACGAGTCGTAAGGCTCCAGAAACCAGGCCTCCGAGGGTCCCGTTTCCGAGGTCATCCCCAAATAATGCATGGTGACGTTCCCCTTTTGATAGATGCGGGGCCAGGCTTCTTCGGCCTTGGCGTGCGCGGCTTCCCGGCCTTCCTTGATCTGCTCCCTGATCACCATCAGGACTCGGGGTGCGGACGGCTCCTCCTGCGGCTCGGACACTTGTGCGGAAAGCGGCGCGATGGCCGCCAGGCACAAACCGATCGCGGCGGCGGAGAGAATGTTCGACTGCA
>Ga0187871_10001418_pt1 | contig 20901 bp, 19 predicted proteins | sample June2016WEW_16_1_FD_132988 | JGI IMG/M metagenome (GOLD analysis project Ga0187871, IMG submission 132988) | Peatland microbial communities from SPRUCE experiment site at the Marcell Experimental Forest, Minnesota, USA - June2016WEW_16_10 | ecosystem: Environmental > Terrestrial > Soil >...
ATTTCCCAATGTGATGGTGTCCCAGGTTGAATCCGTCTTTTTGAGGCTCAGCAAAGCCGACGCGTTCCGCAGGCTGGCTTCGCCCGCGATCTGGACATTAAAAAGCTGTGAGGTGAAATCAAACCCTTCAACCGGCTTCTGGCCATCTTTCCCCCAGCCGGAGAGCGCCATCTCGGTCCTCCCGATCAAAAATTCAGCTTTTGCAGCCACGGCAAGACTGTCTATTGTCGGCGCGTCGTTCGCATCGATGAAAGAGTAGAAGTTGAAAAGCGTCTTGTAGGGAATATGAATCTTGAGGCCGTAGGTGCCATCGCGTTGTCCCTCCTTGGTGAGGAAGGTCTTGTTTTCCACATTGACAAGATCGGTCGGGTTCCATAGATTGCACGGTCCCCATTGCAGCACCTGCCTCCCCATTCGCAGGTAGACGACCTTGTTGATGTTGGCGTCCACGAACATCTCCGGTATATCAAACACCAGACCGCTGTCCGGCTTCCCGAAATTGCCCGGATCGAGCGACGCGTACGAGGGAGTCGGCACATAAGAGCCCTGCAGATCGGCGTACGCTTTTGCGCCGCCGAGGAGCCGCGCGTCGATAAAACCGTTGCCGACGATACGGGTATCGAAGGTCACCAGGTGAAGGTCGGGGTTATCGAACCAGGAGCGGCTCAGGGATGGATCGGCATAGGCATACACGGCGCCGGAAAAAGCGACGCTGTTTTTCTCTTCGGCGCCGGTCTTTGCCGCTTGGGTATTGACTATTTTGGCGCTATCGATCACCGAGGAACTGTCGGCAAAGAGGGCGTTCTCGTCGACTTTTTCTTCGGCGAACAGGGTAGACTGGATACACAGGAGCAGGGTGAAAAGAAGTGGTTTTTTCATGGGAGGACCCGTTCGATTACTTCAAAGCGTCAATGAACGAGGATAGTTTCCACCGGTATACTTTATTATCCTTGAGCTCTTTTTTAACAAGACCGAGATATGCTACCGGTTTTTTCCCCGTTATATCAATGCAGGCTGGAATGATTTTTTCCGCGGGGGTATGCGCGGCGGTGATGATGTAGGCGACATCCGGTAATTTATCCTTGTTCATCATAAGAAAGGTCCTTATTGCCGGCGTGATATTCCCGGCCCAGACGGGCGTACCCACTACGACGAGATCGTAGCTTGCCGGATCCCTCGGGAGCGGCTCAATCGAGGTTTGTTTCTTCCCCATTGCATCTTTCCCTGAGGAAAAGAAGGCGAAGAAACCGTTGCGGTTTTTCCTGTCGACAACCCTTTCTAAATCCGCATTCAATGCCGATGCAACATCGCGGGACACGCGCTCCGTAGTGCCGGTTTTTGAGTAATAAACGACGAGGATCTTTTTACCCTGCGCTACGGCCGTCTCTCCGGCAAAGGATGTACCAGAGCATAAAACCGCTCCTGCCAGCACCCCTAAAATGAGATGTTTCATCGATCCCTCCGATAATCGAGACCTTGCGATATGATCTTTTTTCATATTTTTTCTACCTAATTACTCAAATTCTCCAGGTACGCCTTCGTAAATATTTTGTCCTCCAGCTTGCCGGTAACGATCCCCGATATCTTGACGATGGTCTTGTTCCCCTTTTCGAACTCATCGATAAAGATCTGCTCGATCGGGACGTATTTGCCGAGCACCGGCGTGTATTTAAGGTAATACGCGGTGTTCATGAGCGTCCTGGAACTGGAAAAGGACTGTTGCTTGAGCGAAAGCCGGTTATCCTGCCGCACCCAGATGGTGCGGAACGGGTAGGAGACATCGGTCACCTTCGCCTTGACCTGGAAGCGCCATACCGGAATGCTGCCGAGTTTATCCGCCGCAATGATCTCCTTGCCGGCCTGATCGGTTTCCGCCTGGTAGAGTTCGGTGAGTCGCCTGGTTTCGAAGTCCTCTCCTTTCGCGTCCGTGCCGGCGATGCTTTCGTCCCGGTTGATATGCTGGAAGGTGCGCGTATTGACCCGGTACATCCAGAAGTTGTCCTCGACGCGCAGGTACCCGTTCCCCTTCTCCGACTCCGGAGCGGAAAAAGCGATGAGAAAGGCGTCGTCGCGATCCCGGCGGTAATAGGCCATTTCGAAAAGTCTCGTCCCCTGGTCTACTTTCTGCTGCGTCATGCTGACCATGGCGCGAACATCGAGGTTGATGGAAACGTTATCCTGCATGGTTTTGAGAATATCATTGATCGGCGGTTGTGCAGCGGCAAAGGATGCCGTCAGCAACAGCGCCGAAAGTGCCGATTTACGCATAGTCATATTCCTTTATTCGTAGTGCCGCATTGCATTCGCGGCGGTAAGTTTTGCGGCGCGACGCGCCGGGAAAAACGCCGTTGCCAGGGCGAGCGCCATGATAAAAACGATAAACGCCGCGACAGCGGCGGCGGTGGGGGCGAAAAACAGGTGACCCTTGACAAGAAGGATGCCCATCGGGTTGTCGGCCACGTCGATCGTAAAGGACGAAAGGCCCCACATCGCCGCGAACGCGGCAATTGCCCCGATGATCGCGGCGAAAAAAGCGAGAAACAGCGTTTCGAGAAGGAACATATGCAGTACCTGCGACCGCTGCATGCCGATGGCGCGCACGGTGCCGATTTCGCGCGTGCGCTCCCGTATGGTCATCCGCAGTGTGTTGACAACCCCGATTAAAATAATGAAGAAGAGGATAAGCCCGGCCACGAGGGTAATGAGATTGAGCGCGGATTCCACCTGAAGAATCGCGGACGCGGTCTCGTACATCGACTGGACGCTCACCATGATCCCCTTGAACGTTCCCCGTCCCATTTCCTCCGACATTTTCGTGTATTCGTCGGTCGTGGCGCATCGCTTCATCAGCATGAACTCCGGGGCGAGCGCGGCATAGATCGGGTCCGACGAATCGGGCAGGGTTTTCAAAAGGTCCGGCGCGGGGGCGGCAGGAAGCGGCTCATAGTAGGCGTGGTAGAACTCCCGTTCATTGACAAGCACGCCATTGTCCGGGAATTTCGCGGCCGCGCCGGCAATGGCGGTAACGATGAACGTCGCGTGGCCGCTGTCCGGACCGTACTTGCCGCTCCAGGAAAACGCGAGCGTATCGCCGATGTTGGCGCGGCGCCGCGCGGCAAGTTCCTTCGCGACAATGACCCCGCGGTAGCCGAAGGCGACGGCCGAGTCTCCCGCGGAAAGCGCGACGTTGCGTCGCATGATCACTTGTGAAGCCGAATCGGTCCTGAATCCGAGCACGGTCACCCCCCCTGCGACGCCCCTGAACGATCCGGTTCCGGTCATGACCGCGAGGCCGGGCTTCAGCAGGTCATGGAGACGGTCGGCGATGGCCTTGGCGCTGCGTTGCGGGTTCAATACGTCAATATGCACGGCGGCGATATCGTGGGGACCATACCCGGCCAGCGTCTTGAGCGCGTGCAGTTCGAGGAAAACCGGCATGGACATGAATATATTGGCCGGTTTGAAAATACCGACCACCCTGAGCTGCGCGCTCGACGACTGGTTGTTGACGCCGGTAAAACGAACCCGGAGGATGTCGCCCAATTTTACCCGAAGCGCCTTTGCCTTCTGCTCGGCAAGGACGACCGGATACCCCGCGCTCGTATCCTTCAGCGCGCCGAATGATCCCTGGAGCATCTTGAAATTCGCGGTAAACTCCTTGAGTTCCTCCGGCGTCAGGCTTCCGTTCAGATCGACGCCCACCATAACTACATTATCAGCGGCCCCGTTGCCGATTGCACGTGAAAAGACGCCGATCGACTCCTCAACACGCTTCGCCTGAGGCGCCGCCCTCTTTACCGCGTCGAGAATGCGCCTGTCGTCGTAAAACACCTGGCTCATCATGTCGCCGTTGCGCATGTATGACACCGCCACATGTCCGGCGGTATAGCGGACAACCTGCTCGAAGAGCACCTTCGAGATGCCGTGCGAAAAGGCATTGGCCATGATGAGGACCATGGCGCCGAAGGCGATGGCGACGCCCAGAAGGATGTTCCGGCGCTTCTGCCGCACGAGATTGCGAAAGGCAATATTGAAAATGACCGGCATGGCTGCTCCTATTCCCGTGAAACGGCATCGAGCGGGGTGATGCCGCTCGCCACGCGGATCGGGTAGATCACGGCGATGAGGGTGACGATGACCAGTTGCACGACCGCCAGGGCGACGTCGATGACCGACAGCATCGGTTTAAAGGTATCGCCGCCGTACAACAGCTGCAGCATATCGTTGTCCGTAGTGAAGTTGAAGGCGGCCAGGATGTTGACAATGACGATTCCAGCCGCGATTCCGGCGCCGCCGAAGATTGCCGAAAGCGCCGTCGTTTCACCGAGAAACATCAGCCGGATGAACCCCTTGCGCGCGCCGACCGCGCGCATCATGCCGATCTCGCTGGTCCGTTCGATAGCCGCCATCGAGAGCGTATTCACGATAATGATGATCGCCACGAAAAAGAGAAACATGACAAAGACAAAGAGTGAACTCTTGATGAGCGTGGCCATGGAGCCGATAATGCCGGTCGCCTTTTTCCAGGTGATCGCGCGGACCGGCAGCTTCTTTCCGGAAAGCGTTTTGTTGAGATCGGCGACCGTTTTATCGAGGCTCCTGCCAGCGGCGATGCGGAGCAGCACCAGGTTCCAGGCGCCCGCGTCGGGGTCGATCTCCGGACGACGCACCGTATCGCGGGCGACCGCGAGGCTCCCTTCGGCAAGGGCCGCGGACGAGACGTCGCGCCTCTGCGGGGCGACGATGGTATTCTGCGTAAAAAGATTATCGAGGGATTCGCCGCTTTTCGAAAGAAGGTCGAGGTCCTCCTTCTTAACCGGCGCGGAGGTCGCCAGGGCGGAAAAATAGCCGAGGCACTCGCGGTAGGATTCGATGTCCATGATGGGGAAACTGCCCCATATGGTATTGAGCGACCGGTACTTGACAACCCCCCGCACCGGCACGCGTACATCGGTCGTGGCGTTCTCGTCGTTGAATCCCATGAATACGACGCTGTGCTTGACCGTCAGCTCCGAGAGGCGCGAGGTTATCCCCCTGCCGAGTTGCGCCGTGTCGAGTTTCGTTCCTTCGGGAGAGAAGAGGATGTTATAAAAATCGCCGAACAGCTTGCGCCACCCGGTGGGCACCAGCACGCCCGGCTCATTGCCTTCAAGAAAGCGGCCTTCGATCAGCTTCAGGTTATCGCCGAAGAATTGCCGGTATTGCCGCATATCCACGCCGAGCACGAAGGCGCCCTTGGCGATTCCGCCGTCCTCGTTCAGCGCCATGGCGGTATTTTTTCCCATGGGGAGCCATTTTGTAACGTATGGGATGGTTTTCAGGGCCGAATCGATCGCCGGGTAATCGGTAATCGGCGCTACGGCCTTCGCCGCGAATTCAAGGAAGACGTTATCCGACTCCTCCTTGTCCGAGACGAGCAGGGCGTCGCCGCAGAAACCCTCGACGATATTTTTCTGCAACCCGGCATCCATTCCCGAAATGACGCCGTTGCCCACGGTCATGAGCAGCGCGCCGATAAACAGGATCGCGCCGATGATCAGGCTCTTACCGCGATGGCGCATGATGTTGCGCCAGGCGATTTTAACGATGAGACTCATAGCGCGCTCTTCTCGGCGACAATGCCGTCCTTGATCTTTACCATGGTTTTTGCATACGTCAGCACATTGACGTCGTGGGTCGAAAAGATGAAGGTTGTCCGTTCGCGGGCATTCATCTCCTTCATGAGGTCGAGGATCTGCGCGCCGGTGACCGAGTCGAGATTTGCGGTCGGCTCGTCGGCAAGGACGATGTCCGGGTTGGTGACGAGGGCGCGAGCTATGGCCACCCGCTGGCGCTGTCCCCCGGAGAGTTCTGCGGGCCGGTGTTTCATGTACTCCTTGATGCCTACTTCATCGATCAGTTTTTCCGCCTTGCGCCGGATTTCCGCGCGCGAATCCTTTTTCTTGAGGAGCAGAGGAAACTCCACATTTTCAAGGGAGTTCAGGACCGGGATCAGGTTGAAGGTCTGGAAGATAAACCCGATCCGGTTGAGACGCAGGTCCGTGATCTCCCGGTCGCCGAGGCTCGATACTTCATCGCCGTGGACCGTGACGCTTCCGGCAGTTGCCTTGTCGATGCATCCGATGATGTTGAGGAGCGTGGTCTTGCCGCTGCCTGACGGGCCCATGATGGTCATGAGGTCCCCCTCCTCGATGGTCAGATCGATGCCGCGCAGGGCATGCACCGTGGTGGTGCCCAGTGCATAGTCTTTGGTAACCCCATTAATTTCTATAATGTTCACCTTTTACCTCCCGTAAAATCTGCATCCGCCGCAAGCGCAGCGGTAGTATATCCGCGTCTCTTGCGAAGTGATCCGGAAATATAAATAGCACGTATACCGTAGAGTGCATCCTCACCTGTTTCTCATCTTTTTCTAACCGGGAGCTTTTCCGGACGAGCAGCATCCATGGCTATTTGAGCCCATCCTTTCTGTGTGCCTTGATCGTGTCGAACAGCTCCTCTTCGTCCTTTGGCGGAATGGTTTCCCGCGTTTTCTTGATAAGGGAGATCGCTTTTTCCGGGCAGGCGGGTACGCACAGTCCGCAGCCGATGCATTTATTCAGATTGATACGCGCTCTACGGGAGGGTTCCTTGAATTCAATAGCATTGACCTGGCAGCGCTTACCACAAACGCCGCAACGGGCGCAGGCATCAGCATTGACATTCGCGTAATAGTTACTGGTCCAGAAGTCGACCGGGTTCGGCAGCATTTTCTGGACCCGCAGCATTCCGCAGCAGCAGCCGCAGCAGGAGCATACGAATTCCGCTTTTTGTTCGTTAGCGGGCTGCAACACGAGCCCCTCGTCCTCGTTCTGCAAGAGCATGGCCAGCGCTTCGTCGGCGGATATTTCGCGGCCATGATTCCGACGGAGCGTCATGGCGGCCATGTCTCCCATGCCGAGGCACGTTTCGAGCCGGGAGGTCTGCTTGCAGGGCTTGCCGTGAACCCGCTGCGCTTCGCGACAAATGCACTTGAGAATGACGAATGGTCCCCCGGAGGATTTTACCAAGGACCTGATTTCGTCGTAGGAAGCAATATGATGTGCAACCGTGACGCTTTTATTGATCGGGATAGTGCGCATCTGCGAAGGTTTGACTGATAAAAAAGATCTTCCATAATCCATGGTTTGCATATACTCCCCGGCGACGGCAAGGAATGCGGGCGAAGGATTACCATCCTGCGCTTCATACATGCCGACGACTACGGGCATGACATACCAATGCGGAACCCCGTCTCGGAGCTTCCAGCCGATGGCGCCCTTCTGAAAAGCGTTTTCGAGAAGTGCAACCGTTTTCTCGACAGAAAAATCTTCGGCGGCGGCGCTTGCAAGAACTTGATAGTGCGGTGTGGGCCGATAGGAGAGTTTGAGCGCGACCCTTGCCTCATCAGGCGTAAACATTGTCTTGAGAAACCCGAGGTCGGCGCCGGACATGGTTCGTGGAAATCCGACCGCCTGTTTATCGAGATGCTGCTGCAGAAGGCGGTAAATGTCCTGTTTTTGCACAGGAATGTTCATTATGATATTTCCTTTCCGACCGGTTGTTTTGCCCCGGTTGTTTTGCCAACCGGACCGCTTCTCCGATCACCGCTTCCCCGACCTCCCGAAGCATGGCAGCGATCTCCCGGTCACAGAGGGCACCGAGCTTTTCGTTTCCGATGAGCGACGCGAGGCCATGGACGAAAATCCACATCTTCATGAGCAGGTCCCCGAGCGCGGCATCGGATAACCCGGCCAGGGAGGGATCGTTCCTCATCAGTTCTAGCGGATCCGAGCCAACCTGCACATTGTCCGGCAGCAACTTATGAAGGTCGCTCGCCAGCACCTCGAAAAAAAGCCGTTTCTCCTTGCGGGCGAATTCGATGTACCCAAGCCCCATGTCGAAAAAAGGTTCGCCCGACCGCTTTTTTGTCTGATAATTGTGCAGCAGTTCAAGCGCACGGATGACTACCTCCCGCCGGAGGAGATCCATTTTGCGGAAGTAACCGTAAATGGGCGAGGTGGAAGTCCGCAGTCTTTTCGCCATGTTCCGCGCCGACAAGGCGGAGAGACCTTTCGCGCGGACCAGCGCAAAGGCGGCTTCGATGACTTGGTCACGGGTAACTGATTTCGGCGGCGGCATGGATTTTTTTAAAATAATACAGTAGTTATAATACGATTGTTTCGTAACATTTGTTATGAATATACTTCGGCGGACAATTGAAATCAAGAGTACGAATTTTCAATGGATGGTCCTGCCTGGGAATCTTTCAATACGACGTGTTTGCAGGATACTTATTGCAAAGAGTCGGACAGCCGGGCAAGCCACGGTTCGACCTTCTCCCATGCCTCGTCCACCGAGAGAGCCTTGAGACTGGCCGATGGATCGATGCCGCTCTTTACCGCCCGAACGCCGACATTGTTGGCGGTCCAGAGCGGGAATCCGGCCATTTCCTTGCGAATCACCAAGTGGCCCTCGCCCACCGGGCCGTTGCGCCGCTCATCGGTGGGACCGAAGAGCGCCACGGTCGGTACGCCCATGCAGGCGGCGATATGCATGAGACCCGAATCGTTGCAGAGGAAAAGCGAGCACTGCCGGATGAGCGCGGCGGTGAGGCGCAGACTGCACGGCTCAACGATCCTATGCGGCTCCTTCATGATCGAGGCGGTGATGCGCTTGATGGTACCCTCATCCCGCGAACCGAAGATGAGCGCCTTTGCGCCAAGCGCGGTGCAGACGCGCAAGCCAAGTTCGCCGAACCGCAGGGGATCCCACCGTTTTGCGGCCATGCCGTGCTCGCCGCTTGATCCCGGATGCACGCCGATACACCGGGTGGGGCCGCCCATGGCATGCGCCAGGTGCAGGCCCGATATCCACTCCTCTTCGGTAAAGAGAGGCGGAAATGCGGGAGATCCCGCCGGGGGCGTCTTACCGGAAAATACCGAGGCGAGCCTGAGATTCTGGACAACGTCGTGCACATCTGGATCGACCCGCAGGAATCGGGAGTTCAGGAACGACAGGCTTGCCCCCTGTTTGAGCGGATAGCGGAATGCGTACCGTTGCTTGACGCCGCAGAGAAAGGGCAGCAGGTTGGATTGCCAGTTGTTCGCCGGGAAAAAGCTCAGGGAAACGTCGAAACGCTCGCGCGTGAACTCGCCGATGAGGTGCATCCTGCGCCCAAGTCCCGTGTCGCGGGTGGGGTCGATGCTGTGGATCGCGTCCCAGAGCGGGTCATAACGAGCCAGGTCGAGGATGGCGTGCCGGAGCGCAAGGAGGTGAAGCTTTAGCTCCGGCGCGCTGTCGCGAAGAAACTTGAAAGCCGGCCAGGCGAGCAGGTAGTTGCCGATGCCGATGGGACACAGGCAGAGGATCTTCATACCTACTCGATAGTCTCGCGAACATGATAGGACGAATGCGGCGACATGCGTACCAGCATCTCCGCGAGAAAACCGAAGGAAAAAAACTGTATGCCGACGATGACGGCTCCAAGCGACAATACCATGAGCGGACGGAGGTGAAGAGCGCCGTTCACGACCCACTGTATCCCGAACCAGGCAAGCACAATGCAGCCTGCCCCGATGAGAAGCATGGCGATAAGGCCAAAAAAGTGAAGCGGGCTGCGGAGGTAGCGGCGCAGGAACAGGAGCGCCAGAAGATCGAGAAATCCTCGGAAAAACTTGTTGAACCCGTACTTGCTTCTGCCGAATCTGCGCTCATGGTGAATCACCGGGATCTCGGTCACGCGCCAGCCCTCCCAGTGGGCAAGTACCGGCAGGTAGCGGTGCTGTTCGCCGTAGATTTCGAGGTTTTTCGCGGTTTCCGCGCGGTACGCCTTGAGACCGCAGTTGAAGTCGTGAAGTTTCACACCGGCAAGGATTGACGTGCTGTAGTTCCAGATGCGCGAAGGAATCGTGAAGGAGGCCGGATCGTGACGGATCTTTTTCCATCCCGAGACAAGGTCGTACCCTTCGTCGAGTTTCGCCAGCAGCGCCGGAATGGCAGCGGGATCATCCTGAAGATCGGCGTCCATGGTGACGATGATCTCGCCCCGAGCATTGGCGATCCCTACCGAGAGTCCCGCCGCCTTGCCGTAGTTCCGGTTGAACCGGAAGGCGCGAATCTGCCCGTATTGAGCCTTGAGCGAACGAATCGCATCGAAGGAACCATCGGTGCTGCCGTCGTCGACAAAGACAATTTCGTAGGAATAGCCGTGCGCCTCCATCACCGTCGAAATGGCTTCGACAAGCGGAGCAAGGCTCTCCTGCTCATTGTAGAGAGGAATGACGATGGAAAGTTTCATGCATACCTCTTAAAGGGAAAGGGGATGAGGCATCCGGCAGAAGTATCGCAGAAGAGATTTCGGCTGATTCAATGGGTCAAATCGCACGATTATCCGCTAAGTGAATAAAAATATGATACTGAGAGGGCCAAGACAAGGAGAGATCGGGTTTCTGAAGGAAGACGCACATATGAAAGTCTTCCGCAAAAAAATTATGAAGAGGAGAGCGCAACATCATCAGTTTGGCCACGAGGGGATGGTTGGCTATCATGAAAAAAAAACAGGAGAGCCGAGTACGAAAATCTCTTTGTTAAAGGGCAAAATTTCCAAAAAGTTGTTATTCTGCGCTGAGCGGTTGCAATGGCAAATATTATTTAACGGGCTTGTTTAACAAGGAGGATTTGCCTTCGTGGTCCTCTGGTCGGGTCATGTCAAGGTCACTATAGTCGAGCCCGGGATTAACTCCATGGCTATGAAATTTGATTTACTCCGCCGCAGCGCAGATTATTTTATAAACAAGGGATTTTATAAATTCGGAGATCCTCAGTATTTGAAAAATCAAAGTAACGGCTTCAGAGCTGGTCAAAGATATTCTGTTTCATGAAACTATGGTTTGTGCACGCGCAGGCATCACAACTGTTGAAAGGTTTGAAACGTGCATGAGGTGAAAAAATTATAAAGGATCTCTCTTATGAGAAAATTTGCGGTGGCAATAGTATCAGGAGCGGTCACCATGATTTTGGGGGGATGCGGTGTTACCAGCCCGGTAGACACGACTACCGCTTCCGTCACTGCAATAGACTCTATTACCGCCGGGCAGTCGGAACAAATTCAAGGATCGATACAGGCGGACAGCACCCTTACGCTATCATTCAACATACTTAATTCAGTTTGGGATACGGTTAATAACGGCACCGTATATTGCACCTTTACCAGCGTTGCGGACAAAAGCACCATTAACCTCCATACGGATGCTGATTTGACAATAGTCACCACTTTCACAGCTGCATCAGGCATATATTACCTTCAGATAAATGCCTCCACCGGCACCTCAACGTATTTCACCGAAATGGTTATTTTTAAGGTGGTCGAAGGAGGAGCGCAGACAACGCTTAACGAACAAACGCTCATGCTCGGCGCACAACAATCTTCATTTCCTTCGCTGCTCGATGCGGATAGCATGACCGCTTACAGCGACACCATCACGAACCCTGCCGTCGAAGCTAACATCGATGCCATCTTCAGCTATTCAACCGCCGTGGATTCTACCGAATTCATACTCACCTCCCCATCGGTTGCGTCGGCAAGCCCTTATTCCGGTTGGACAATAAAAGCGGCAAGCCAATTCAAGGACGTCACGGCGACGGTGGACTTCGCTTCCATTACCAATCAGAGCCAGATTGATAATCTGTGGGGCAACGGCGCGGGCGTAACGACCATAGCGTTACACCAGGGTCAGAGCATCGTTATCCTGACCAATACTGGAGCATATAAATTAATCATGATTTCTGGGATTAATGGTACCGGTGGTACTGCGACGATGAATATAGATGGAAAATATTGACCGGACCCGCTTACTTATCGGATCACGTGGGCGCGGGTACCCGACTGCGCGCATGATATTTGCATTCTTTTAGCTCATAACGACAGCTTATTACGAAGCCGTTATCTTCCTTCTCTTCCGGGACCTAACCTTGAACCATATCGGGGGAATGAGCGCATACCCGGTCCCGGTTCCACAACTGCCGCATGCGCTATTTGCGCTGCTGGTCGAGAGAGAACTCCCATCATCTGTGTATAGGGTACTTACTTCTGCCGAGGATAAAGCTCTTTGATATATTCGCACATTGTCTATGACACCAGGAGCGCCATTTGCCCCTCCAGTTTGGAAAACCCGATTAGGATTGTTGCCCACATATAACTGCCCTGAGCCGTTACCTATCAAGCCACTGCCGCCTAACGCATTATCCAGGACGCCGTTGATATACAATTTTGCGGTTGCTCCATCATAGGTGGCGGTAATATGTGACCACTGGTTCAAGGGGAGAAGAGTGTTTGAAATCAATGATGTCCCCTGTTTCATAATTCCGAATAGATAAAACGATACCGACATGGTGGTATCCATTGAGATAGCTTTGTCTTCTAAAGAATCCGTCCACTTATCGATGAGTCTACCGCTACTTTTTTGGCTGGGATAAAACCATAAAGAAAATGTCAAGGCGGAATTGAAATTTGAATATGCAGCAGTGCTGTCGGCCTGAACATAATCGGTAGAATCGTTTAAAAGAATACCGTACCCCGTGACTCCATATGTCCACGTAGCTCCATGAATTGTGCCTGTATTATCATGTCCGCTTGAATCATGAACGATAGTCCCGCTTCCCTCATTAAATGCCCAATACGATATCAAGCTATCGGTTGATACTTGCGCATTGCTTAACGTGCACATGAAGACCAAAGCAATTGCAGTACGTATCATGGGACTCTCCTGTCAAAATAGAGTTGTTGAATTTCCGAGAATTGTCAAATAACTCCCAATCTGAGAAAGGCGTTATCATCATCGGAAATTAAAATATTATTCGGAAAACCCGGTAAGCGAATACTATCGCGATGGCAACGGTAATTCCGATCGTAAGCTAAATGAATTTTTAAACCTTATGCTTTATAGCCGCCTGAAACGGCAGCGATCTACCGGGGGAGGGGTCGACCTGACTCCGATTTTGATAGACATTCAGAAACCCGATTATATTTTTAGAGAAAGAAGCGTCGGATATTTAACAACGAACAAAAAACTACCGGCAAAACAGGCATCGATTTATCGACTTATAGATATATACCGAGAGGAGGACCTTTAATATGGCATCAACTGAGCACCTTGCCATTCTTAAAGAAGGCGTGCTGAATTGGAATAAATGGAGAGAAGAAAACCGCAATGTTAAACCAGATCTTCGGGGAGCTCATCTTGAGGGAGCCAACCTTATGGATGCCGACCTGTGGAACGCTCATCTTGAGGGAGCCAACCTTATGAACGCCGACCTTCGGGGAGCAGATCTTCGCGGAGCCGACCTTCAGAAAGCCAACCTTGACAGAGCCAACCTTGCGGGAGCTGACTTGCAGGACGCTCCGCTTGATGGCGTCCACCTTGATGGCGCCTATCTTGATGGCGCCCACCTTGATGGCGCCCACCTTGATGACGCTCACCTTGATGGCGCCTACCTTTATGGCGCCTGCCTTGAGAAAGCCCACCTTGCGGGAGCCCACCTTGATGGCGCCCACCTTGTGGGGGCTCAGCTTCAAGGCGCCCACCTTGCGGGAGCTCACCTTGCGGGAGCCATGCTTGGAAGAGCCAATCTTTGGAGAGCCAACCTTGACGGCGCTCACCTTGATGGCGCCCACCTTGAGAAAGTCAAACTTGATGGCGCCCATCTTCAAGGAGCACACCTTGCGGAAGCCAACCTTGCGGGGGCTGACCTTCGGGAAGTTCGCCTTGAAAGAGCCAACCTTGATAATGCCTATCTTGGAGGAGCCAATCTTTGTGGCGCCCACCTTGCGGAAGCCCACCTTGAGGGAGTCAATCTTCAGGGAGCCGACCTTCAGAAAGCCCACCTTGCGGGAGCCATGCTTGGAAGAGCAAACCTTTGGAGAGCCAACCTTGATGGCGCACACCTTGAGGGTGCTCACCTTGAGGAAGCCCATCTTGAGGACACCTATCTTCAGGGCGCCCACCTTGAGGAAGCCCACCTTGAGGAAGCCGACCTTCGGGAAGCTCATCTTGAGGAAGCCCACCTTGATCGCGCTCATCTTGGACGTGCCCACCTTGAGAAAGCCCACCTTATGGGAGCCCGCCTTGCGGGCGCTCACCTTATGGGAGCCAACTTTTCGGGAGCCCACCTTGATAACGCCTACTTTGAGGGAGCTACCCTTCGGGGAGCTCACCTTAAGGAAGCCTGCCTTCAGGGAGCCGACCTTCGGGGAGCCAAGCTTGAAAATACTGATCTCAGCAAGGCTAAATCATTTTACGGAGCAAAATTCGACCCGAATATTCTGTCCGAAATAAAGGTCAGTTGGCCGGAAAAACTTGCAACGATCTGGGACGATATTAAAAAAGATTGGGTTATCAATGATACTCTTCTTGAGCATGTGAAGAAACCGGATTGGAATGGGTGGCCTGAGGAAGAGAATAGTTGAAACACCCACTATGGGAATAGCGGGTGTTTTTTTGTAAAACAAAGGAATAAGGGCCACTCGGAGATGAGTCCGGGCGGTCAGTCGATTCCGCCGCTGCGGGTCCTCACCGTGCGGTTGAACAGACGCGAGAACAATTTCGACCGGTTTTTTAGAGCCCACTGTTCGAGCAGGAGATCGCCTTTTCCGGTCGGCCGCAGAACAATGGTCTTCGGCTCGATCGTAACCTTGACCGAGGTGACATTCTGCAGGTGTTCGCGATCGAGCGCATCGGCGAGCCGCAAGACCGCGGTGAGCACTTCCACCACGCGGCGGTCGTTTTTCGACAGCGCCGCAAATGATTCGTGCCGCATCGCGGGTTCGCTTTTCCGGTGATAGCGGGCGATATCCGCGGTAATGCGGAGTTGCCTGAGGGTAAAGCCGGGAATATCGCTGTTCAGTATGAGATAGTGCGAATGCTTATGATGTTTTTCACGGCTGACAAACATGCCGATGTCGTGGAGAATGGCGGCGACGAGCAACATATGGCGATGCGCATCGCCGAGCCCATGCAACGTCTGTAACTGATCGAAAAGCGACAGCGCGATTTTAGAAACATGCATGCCGTGCTGCTCATCGAATTGGTAGCGGCGGCCGAGCGCAAGTGCACCCGCGGCGATTTTACGGTCCATCTGAAGCGCATGGTTCTCCCTCCCCACGACCTCATCCACGAGGTCAAGCATGATCCCTTCCTTGAGACCGACAAACGGGACGATGAAACCGCTGACTCCCGCCATTGCCGCGAGTCGGAGAAACACCATGGCCGCCGGGACAATTACGTCGGCGCGATCGGGATTCAATCCCAGTTTTTCCACGCGTTGCCGGTAGGTCAGTTTCGAGATGCGCATGACAAGCGCTTGCAACTTCGCCGAACTCAGGGTGGCGACGCCGTCCTTATTGCGTGTTGAACCGCCGAGCCTCGCAAGCGCCTCGATATTGCCGCCGGTTGCTATGAGACCGCTGATGGAGTGGAAATATTCTGAATGCGGTATGCGCAAGGTCGAAATATATTCGGTCAGGAGCCGCTGAAACAGGTTCCGATCATCTTCCATGCCGGTGAGCGATTCGGCGAGTCTTATTGCACCCATTGCGTGTGACTCGCTCCATAAAATACCGGAGTCGTCGATGAGCGACACCTCCAGGCTGCCGCCCCCGAGGTCGGCCATGATCCATTTGCTCTTCCCGAGTGCAAGGGAGTGACTCACGGCGCGATGGCCATAGCGAGCCTCTTCCGAGCCGGTGATGATCTGGAGCGAAATGCCCGTCTCTTCGGCAACGTGCCTGGCAAACTGCTCGCCGTTTGCGCTTTCACGCACGGCGCTTGTCGCGACCGCACGGTAGTGACGAATATGGAGTCCCTTCATACGCCGGGCAAATTCGCTGAAAGCCGCAAGCGCGGCATCCATGGCTTTCGATTCCATGTTCCCGGAAATAAACACCGATTTGCCAAGACGTACCGGTATGCGCTCGAAAGCAAGCGATTGCCATGCGTCGGGGCTGGTAAACTCGGCCGCCTCGAACCGGATGCCGTTCGACCCGGTGTCGATGCTCGCGATGCGCAGCGGAAATATCCCGTTTTTTTTCGTTTGAACGTTCATGTCGTGCGATACATCCGTAGTGAAAATTGGCTTCCTATCCCTGAATGGTTATAAAATAAATATATTCATCGATTATTGGAAATCCGTGAGGGGCCATTGAACCTGAAAACCGCTGTTGAACAGGAGAGAACCGTTGCACGAGATGCCCGGTACATCGCCCGGCGCCTTCGCCGGCAACGCTTCGGTCAATCGATTCCACGTCTCAATATATTTTTATCAACTATGCTTTAATCACTGTTTATTCCCTCCTCCTCATAAGGAGAGGAGGGGTGAAAGGCGTCATGCGAAAAGAATTTTTGGTGTTCGGCAGCCCGCTCATCGGAGAGGAAGAGATCGACGAGGTAGTCGATACCATCCGCTCGGGGTGGCTGGGCACCGGGCCCAAGACTATGCGATTCGAGCGGGAATTCGCCGAGTACCTTGGCGTCAAGCACTGCATGGCGGTCTCCTCGTGTACCGCGGCGCTCCACCTCGCCATGCTCGCGGCGGACATCAAACCCGGCGATGAGGTCATCGTGCCGGCCATGACCTTTTGCTCGACCGCCAATGCCGTGATCCATGCCGGGGCGCGACCGGTCTTCGTCGATATAGAACTGCCCGGCATGACCATGGACCCTGCAGATGTCCTGCGCAGGATCACCCCGCGAACGCGCGCCATTCTGCCGGTGCATTTTCACGGGAGGCCGGCTGATATGGACGCCCTCCGAACGATCGCGGCAAAATACAACCTCCTGGTTATCGATGATGCCGCGCATGCGATCGAAACCCGGTATCGCGGGAAAAAGATGGGGCACCTCGCCGACGCTACCTGCTTCAGCTTTTACATCACGAAGAACATGACTACGGTTGAAGGCGGCATGGTGGCAACCGGACGCGACGACTGGGCCGAGCGAATCAAGGTGCTCGCGCTGCACGGCATGAGTAAGGACGCCTGGGCGCGTTACTCGGACAAGGGGTATCGCCACTACGAGGTCGTCGAAGCGGGGTTCAAATATAACATGACCGATATCCAGGCGTCGCTGGGCCTCCATCAGTTGCGAAGGATCGAGATGAATCTCACTCGTCGTGAAGAGATCTGGCGGGCGTACACTGCCGCCTTTGCAAACCTTCCCCTCTTGCTTCCGCCGGAGCCCGCTGCCGACACCCGCCACAGCCGCCACCTCTATGCGGTCCGGACCACGAAGGACACGTCGCTTGACCGCGACAGCCTCATGCAGATGCTCTACAAAAGAAACATCGGCGCCGGCGTGCACTATACGGCCCTTCACCTGCATCCCTTCTACCGGAAAATCTTCGGATGCAAGGAGGGAGATTATCCCAATGCCGAGGCGGTGGGTTCAAGCACGCTTTCGCTGCCGCTTTCCGCGAAATTGACGGATCAGGATGTTGAAGATGTAATGGAAGCAGTGAGAGAGAGCCTTAATAAGTAAAGAAATAAATAGGGCTTTAAGGGGGGAAGTCTCTCATTGTGCCCCAAAGGCAAAATGAACGGGCTATTATAAACTTGATTTGTACCAGCCCCCCTCGCTCCCCCTCCTCGACTGCTTCCGGCGGTTGGCGGTGGCTTTTGCTACCCCCTCTGTGTGGACGAAGACCATCCGGGATAGTTGCCTCCAGTATCTTTGCGGGACCACCCAAAAATAAGGTGCAGCAAAAAAAGGCAGTAAAAGGATGTTTAAACTGACGTAAAAGCTCATTTAAATATTTCCAATTTTGGCATATATTTTGCGGCTTTTAGTCTTTCGGAAGGATGATACAATACTAAGATAGTAGTTGAGTCAGTGGTGATCACGGGCGCGACACGTAAAGTAACTTGTTAAGAGGGGAATATAAGTTTAATACCACTAAGGGAATTTAAGCGGCTTCAATTAAAAGGGGATATTTCATACAACATATCAATGGGAGCGGGGTCTGATGAAATCAAGGTTTTTTGTATGCGTCACAGCGATTACCGTGACACTGGTTCCGGGGTTGAGTATGAGCCCGACGATGACAACGGGCATGGTGAGCATTCCAGGGGGAACGTTTCAAATGGGAGGGACGCTCTATATCTCAGAACAGCCGGTGCATAGTGTAAAGGTTTCGGCATTTTACATGGACGCTACCGACGTAACGCAAGGTAGTTTCCAACAGTTGATGGGATTCAATCCATCGTCTTGTGCCGGAGATAGCATGCGTCCTGTGGAAATGGTAACATGGTTTGATGCGGTGCTCTATTGCAACACACGCAGCAAGCATGAGGGGAAGGATACGGTATATTCATATTCATCCCTGACACGGGATTCCATCTGGTGTACTGAACTGGCTGACGTAACTGCCGATTTTTCAAGGAGCGGGTATCGTCTTCCGACCGAAGCGGAATGGGAGTATGCCTGCCGTGCGGGAAGCACGACCGACTATTACTGGGGAAGGAACTACCCGCCCACGACGACTGCGGATACTCTTGCAATAGACAGCAACGCGGTGTGGTGGAATAATTCTCTGAATTGTACGCAACCGGTAGCGAGTAAGAAACCGAACGCTTGGGGACTATATGACATGAGCGGAAACGTGTTTCAGTGGTGCAACGACTGGTATGACAGCTATAGGAGCAGCAGCGAGCCTAACCCTGTGGGACCATCGAGCGGAAGTTACCGCGTTTTGCGTGGGGGCTCGTGGCGGCACCACGACATCCCCCTACGTTCCGCGTACCGGAACAACAACTACCCAGGCGATAGATATCTCTACACCGGGTTTCGTTGCGTTCGGCGGTAGCGGCCTATCCCCTTTTGGTAGAGAGCTGGCAACGAGCAGTAATCATTTGTCAGTGGGTCTTCGACAAAAAAACGCTCCCTGACTGAATTTACGCCATCAGGGAGCGGTATTCAAATCGGAGTCACTTCAATGAGTGTATGTCAGCGAGCCAACGCCAGCGGCACGTGCGAATCATCAAGCGACCGGGTGGTGACACTGCCATCCGGTGCATAGACTTTGAGCATCGATTGGTCGAGCGAGGCGACCTTCGTGGATAGTCCATAGCGGTCATCCATGAAGTAGGAACTCGTCGATGAGTCGTACCGGAGCCCGAATTCTCTCACTGCGGCACTGCCATCGAGCCTATCAACGGTAATGGCATTGTTGCCCATGGTAACCTTGAACGTTTTGCCGTTGGATGTTACCACCTTTTCCAGTTTCTGCGGGCTGGTGAATGCTATGGGATTTTTCCCGCTATAAAATTCTATGGTATTAAAGACGACAAAATCGACGAACAGAGTTATATCATACACCGGCAGAATACCCAGCACCCAGAGAATGGCGGAATTTACATATTTACTGTCAGTCGCTTTTTCGTTCCAACTATATACCTTTTGGGTGAGGGAAAAGGAACCGATGCAACCGTTGACGGCAATCGTTGATGCCACTACCACTACAATGCAGGCACGCCTCATAGGACCTCCTTGTTACAGGTAGAATGTGTAAAAGAATGGTAAAGTAACTCCTGGTAAACGTATCATATACCGTTTCCAGCACCAATGGCGCTATTTCTTAGAATAAATGTAGGTCAGGCCGGCTGAAATGGCTTCATGCAGTCGTGCCTGGCTGCTGATATCACTGTCATAGTCCGCATCGACGACAAGACTGATCATCAGGAACTTTTTAAACGATAAGATCAGGGTATTTTCCCACACAACGTGGGGGTAACGCCAGTTGTTTGCCTGGCTGGTTCCCTGGAGCGACGAGGACTCTGAGCTGATGATCGCCTCATAGACTCTGAGCGAGCTGATCAGCGATGCCCATTTGTGCTTGTTGACGGTATTAAGATCCATGTCGAATTCCGCGCCGCCGTCTTTCGTCACATCGGTTTGGCGCTGCAAACTGACCGTATCAAGTTGCTGGCGATTGATCACCTGGCGAGCGGCAACGCCAATCCTGCTCGACCATGTCGTACCTTCATTTTTTATGAGGGTCCGGCTTATTCCCAATGCTTCCGTAACATTGAGCGGATTTATATATCGGTTCAAAAGAGTGTCGCTTCCATCAAGAAACTGGGATATCGCTCGCACGCTGAGGAACGGATCGGCCCAGAGGCCGGCCGTGTACCGCATCAGTTCCTGCGCGTCGATGAGGTCGGTCGATATCTGGGGTATGCTCCACTCTTTGCTCGTCTCATCCTGTACCTTCGTTTGGCCGAACTGCAGGTTCAGGGTCGTTTGCGTGTTGAATTCTTTTGAAAGCTGCCGTTCGGCAACCCCAAGAAATTGCGAATTCCAGGTGAACGATCCTGCTTGTCCGCCGACCCAGCTATTACTATAGGAGCTGAGCGCGGTGCCAAGATTGGCGGTAACGTCAATTTTCCATGGATCCGCGAAAAGCGTTGCCGCAAGAAAAAAAACACAGAATACCGAAAATATTGCCACGGTAGCCGTTTTCATGATACTCCTCTCTCCGATTGAATTTCCCTACTTGTTGTTTTGCAACAGGTCCCGGATTTCAGAAAGAAGCTGCTGGTCTTTTGTAAGCGGCGCCTCTGCTTCGTTCTGCTCGGCTTTCATGATAAATCCCAGAAATTTTACGATGAAAACAAACAACACCGCCGCAATGATCAGAAAATTGACCACCTCGCCGATAAAGAGGCCATAGGGCAACTCTTTCGCGCCCACGACCAGTTTCCACCCCACTTATCCTTGATTACCAGGCAGGATAAGGCCGAGTGCAGGCATGATGATGTTTTTTACAAGAGAATCGATTATCTTTCCAAACGCAGCCCCGATAATGACGCCAACCGCCATGTCGATGACGTTG
>Ga0187871_10001419_pt1 | contig 20887 bp, 15 predicted proteins | sample June2016WEW_16_1_FD_132988 | JGI IMG/M metagenome (GOLD analysis project Ga0187871, IMG submission 132988) | Peatland microbial communities from SPRUCE experiment site at the Marcell Experimental Forest, Minnesota, USA - June2016WEW_16_10 | ecosystem: Environmental > Terrestrial > Soil >...
CCAAAATAACATTATTTCATTGGTGACCTATATTTGGCAAGATAATTATTTAATAATTAAAAAGTGAAATTTTGGTGGTAAAATGATTTTTTTGATTAATTTTTTCCAAATTTAGAATTGCTGGCACTAATAGTTTGCATATTATGTAATCTATCAAAATATTTGATAAGCAAAAGCTCTCCTTTTTTTTGTTGCCACAATAATTCAACCATTTCTGCTGAACTAATTTTCCTGTCTTTTTTTATTCTAGTTAAATCTTCAACTTGATTGGCAATCCTTGAATCAAAAATTGTAGTAATCATCTCTTTAGTAAGTACTGTGTCTTCAATCGTGTCGTGAAGAATGCAAGTAACTAAAACATCTGTCGTCAAACGATGATCAGCAACCATATAAGCTACATCCAAAGGGTGAGAATAATATGCCTCTCCAGATTGTCGTTTTTGAGAACCATGATATTTTCTAGCATAGTAAATAGCTTTTTTAATTTTTAAAATATCTATTTTCTGTTTTGCTGTTTCATTAAGTAATAAAAGTTTTGTTAATAGTCGCTCTGAATAGCAACAAGATTTAAATTTAGTTTCCCAGCAATATAGATCGTTCATAAACTTATTGTGGTAAAAAATATTTTATTAACACCAGATAAGGTGCGAAAATTTTTTAATCCAACAAACTTGTATTGGTTAGACAATCTTAACAATCTATATCAAGTTATCTATTTATATAATAATACTACCCCTTGTTTCTGGTTAACGCAACTATTTATGAAAAGTTTGGTAAAGTTTATTAATGAGTTTAATAATTTTGTCGCTATTAGGAGTTACCTCGCCACTAGGCTCACCCGATTTTTTTGCTGTAAAATCCCTCCAAAATAAAAAAATTAAAGTGAAAAACTAAAATAAATTATTAGTAAACCTAAAACCAAATCCAAAACGTACACCTGACGCACCATAGTGCTTTCGTTAAACATGCTGGAAAAACCAGGGTGTTTGCTGGACACGGCTTGTATATCCCAAAGGCATAATGGTAATAAAAATTGTTATCCCAAAATATACCAAATATATACCAAAATATCCCGAAAAATACTGCTTTATAATCCATTGATTTATAAAAGAAATTTTAAATAAAGAATTTATGCTTGGGATATTTTGGTATATATTTGGGATGTTTTGAATTATTTTTGGTATGTTTTGGTATATATTTGGGATATCTGGAGATATGTTTTTTATAGTATGATTTTGGTATTTATAATTTTCTTAGAGCAGGTATTTTGGTAGTAAGCTCTTAAGCTTCGCTTAAAACTGTTTTTAAATTTCGATCATAAACCGGTTCGGCATCTTCTCTTTTTAACTCAATACCTTCTTCTGGTTTTTTAAAAATAGTACGATGATAAGAGTAATCTTTAGGCTCAACTCCACTTTCAATTTGCCAGGAGACTAAATCTTCCCTAATGTAAATTGTGCCGTAATGCTCCGTAAATACTACAGGGAGAACGTAGGGTTTTTTGAGGTAAAAATTTCCGGTATATCGGTAACCAATCGGTAGAGCAAGTAATTCTTCCAACAACTGCTCTATTAAATTATTGTAATGTTTTATGGTGCGTTCATATTCAGCTTGATCAGTTAATCTAATAATATCTTCTTTAGAATTTTCATATTTGCTTTTTAAAAATTGAATATTAGACATAACACTGTTTATATATTTTCTGCTTTTACTCATATAAAATAATTACCTAATCTTTAATCTAACTAAAAATAGAATAAAAACTTTATACCAGATCTTAAGCAATTTGGCGATACCTTGTTGATCTTTCAATTACATGTTAACGAGATTTTTTGTTCTGGGAATAACTTTAATAACACGTTTTTGGTTTTAGAGCGGGCTTCCTCAATAATATTTGCAGCATCATCTACTGTTTTGTTAACTAATGTTTCTAATAGCTTACAAGCTATAATCTGATGTTCAATACCAACTTTTTGAGTTGAATGTAATGGAGAATTAATAACGTTTAATTCTTTTAAAGCCATTTCCTCAATAATCTTTCTAATTAATGGTATGATTCGCACTTGTAATCTGACCGCTTCTTGACTTAACCAGTTATACAGCTCTGATTCTAGATTAACACAAAATTGTTGCTCTTTATTTTTATTGTTATTAAGATGCAGTTGTTCCAGTATATTTTCAGTTACTTGAAACGCTACATTTTTTAACTCTGGTCCATGTTCATTGGTAGCTAAAACAAATCCCTCTAATAATTTAGCTGTAAAAATAATATATCCTATTTCACTACGGTAATGTTGGCTAGGAACAAATTGTTTAGTTTTATTAATTTTAATATGGCTAATTATAATTTGACCATGCTGCATTTTTTCATACAATACATCTCTAATGGCTTGCGAAATAGTTATTCTATTTTTTTGAGCACTGCTAGTGATCCAGTTAGCCAAATAATCATCAAATCTAATACTAATCGTCTTCATACGCTTAACTCCTTAGTTTTATTTTCCATTAAATTTGTTGGTAAATGTTTAACTTCTGTAATTTTAATATCTTTCTCAATAGTTTTGGTTACCGTAGATAATGTTTGTGGAATAGCTTGTTGTAACGATCTTTCTATTGAACCTGAGCCTAATTTTTTCAAAACATCGTTAAAGTCAACTTTAGTCATATCTTTAATATTTTCAGGATAAGCAATAGCGACTTGTAATCCTCGTTCTAAATAAGATTTCGCAGCTTGAAGTAAGGCTTTATTAGAAGCAGAATTAGGACCATCTTTGTCTGCACATAAAATAATTTTTTGAGTGTCAACTGGTAACGGTACATTTTTAAGGTTTGATACCGACAATGCTGCAATAACCGAATCTAATGGTTTGTTTTGCGCTATACTTAAAGCAGTTTCAATACCTTCTGCAATATAAACTGTTCCAGGAAATTTTGCTTGATTAATAGTAACTGCTGCGTTATTCATACTTCCTAAATTGGCTTTAACGGTAGCTTGCTGATTTTTACCATTATGATCTATGTATGAAGCATTGAGTTTATTGCCCTGTGAATTTAAAAATATCCGAACTATCCCCTGAATCTCATTTTGAGCATTTCTAATTGGTGCCAATAATGCCGGAACCATACGGCTTAGATCCGAATGCTTTAATTTTGGACAAAATTTAAAATCATTAGGAATTGTACCTGTTATACCTCTAAATTCTCGTAAGTATTTTTCTGCTAGAGTACCTGATATATGAGCTGCTTTTGCATATAGCTCTCTCGCATAATTAATTTTCTTCATTGTTAATAATGCTAATTTTTGTTCTTGTTTACTTGTAGAATTTTTCCTGAAAGATGGTGCCTTTTCAAATAATCTGGTTTCATTATAAATATTTAATTCCTTACTTAAATTAGCCATTGCGGTTTTAAAGTCAATACTAAACCGATCGGTATAAAGTGATAATAAATTTTTACCGCCTTTATCAATTTCAAAATCATGCCAATAACCAGCTTTAGCACCAGAGAGTTTAACTACTAACGATCCTTTTTTACCCCATCTGGCTTCAATACTACTAGTTTTTTGAGGAGTACCTAGCCAATTAGTAGTATGTAGTAAAACATTTGAATGTAACTTGTTGATAACTTGCTCTATAGTTACAAAATTCTCATTCTTATATAAAGAATGTCGCTGCTCTAGTTTTTTAGCTTTGTCAGTATAATTTTTATTAAGCTGGTCTTTGCTCTTATTTTTAGCTTTACCGGTAATATTTCGGATCATATTTTGCACCTTAGCTTTTACCTCAGTTCGGTTTGGCGCTAAGAATTCTAAAGCGCTACGAGTTCCTGATAATTTTTGTTCTAATGTATGTTGATAGCTTTCCAAATGATCTACTAATAAAGTTACATTGTCACCACGAGTTACGCTAACTAAAAATTCTTCTGTTGAAGTAAGTTTTGGGATCTCAAATTTTTTTCTGGCTTCAGGATTAGAATAGCTATACCAAATCGCTTGGCCTTTACTATAAAGATCAGCTGGTGATTTTTTAAGATCGATGGTAAAAGTAGCTTTAGTACGATCTTGGACGGTTGCTGTATGATTAGTAATTTCCAACACCTTAACCCATTTAGATTTAGGTAGATCTTTATTTGTTTCTGTTGGCTCTTCTTTAGCCATAATTACATCATCAATATCGATATCTTTAGCCATGATTTCTTTACCATAACCTCCTTTAGCTAATGCAATTGTGGTTGGTTTGTCTGCTCCTTGCGCTACAAAGGCGGTTGCAGCATAGGCGTGATCCCAATGTTGATTATCTAGTTGCTTTAAATCTAGTAATATTTGATCACCATTTTGTAGCTTTACTTCTACTTGATCATTATCTTTAGTAGTTAAAACCGTTGCAGTTTGACCGTTACAAATGCCTTTCAGTTCATTATTTTTTAACCAGCGGATCTGATCTTGTTCCATTAAACTACGCGATTCTTGACAATATACATTAAGAACACCAGGTTGACGTTCCGGCGACCAAATAATTTGTTCTTTACTATGAACATGTTCTAGAACTAAAGTGCGATCTTCTAAATTTTTAAGTTTTATTTGATAATAATTATATGGCTGAATTCTTGCATCAGCTTTACTAAAACAAATCCAATCTTGTTCTTTAAAATAGTAAATATTTTGTTGTTCAGCTTTAGTTAACTTAACTTCAGTTAAATTATGACAATTAACCTCTACTCCTGTTAATTGACCATTAGCCTTTAATCCTTGACGAATTTCATGATTTACTATTTTTCTATCAGCATGTTCTGGGGTAATTAATATAGTATTAGCTTGTTCTTCAGGAGTTTTTTGTAAATATAACTTCGCCATAGTAATTAATTTTTCTTGATGGTCAGCAATTTCAACTATAGAATTACCTAACTGCTGTAAAGCTTCCGAAATTTGATTGTTATAAATATGTTGCATTACTGTTAGGGTTTTATGGGATTTAAACCTAACATTTTCAGTCATAGCAACTGATTTCATATTAGAGCCTAACATTAAATAAAAAATTCTACCTGCTGCAACCGATGGTAATTGCTTATAATCACCCATAACTATTAACCGCACATTTAGTTGTTCCATTTTAGTTAAAACCGCAAACATTTCTGCGGTGGAAACAAAAGATGCTTCATCTAATACAAATAATTTGTTACCACCATATTCTAAGTGTGCGACTGTTGGATCGATGTTTAATAATTTTTCACTATTGATTAAAAATTTGCGAGTGGTAAAAGTTTTGACGCCAGCTCTTAATAATGCATCGTAACTAGCAGTATTTTTACTGCCATCTTGTAATCGTTCTCTGGCATCAGTTGCAGTGGCTAACCCTATTATTTCAAAACCAGCATCAATACATAATTGATTTAAGGTACGTAACATGGTGGTTTTACCGGCACCTGCTACGCCTTGAATACCAATTACTCTATCATTAGTAGTTAAAGCTAGCTTGATCGCCTGTTGTTGGCCATCAGTTAACTTTTCCGATAAATTAATAGCTGTTGACTCCATAATTGCTGGCTGAGTTGTTTGGTTTTTTGCTACTAGTTGTAAACAAGCTTGCTCTAAAAGAACAGTGTCTTTAGTAGTTATTAATTGATCAGCTACTTTAATTAACGAGCCTTGTTGCAAAGCTAAATCTAACTGGGCTTGTAATACTTCTTTAGGAACAGTTAGCCCTAAACTAAATAATTCTAATTGTACATCTTTTAAAGCAAACACTGCATGGCGTTCTTGATATTTAACAGTTAACCAATGGATCAAGGTACTGGCAGTATTAGTTTGCCAATCAGTAAGATCTACAGAATTATTTATAATATTTAATTTTGGATGACTCATTAATGCTGACACGTTTTTAATAGCGCTGTTATGTTCTAAATTACATTGTTTAATCCCATGTTGGATTAATGCATTGATGGCAGCTTGTGGTTTTTCTGGATTATAGCCCCAAATAATTCTAGTACCGAATTGCTCTGCATATTTTTGTAAGGTATTAAGATCTCCAATAGGAATACCGCCAGCCACATCTAAGATCCAAATTTGTCTAGCACCAGCTGCTTTGTATGGTGCTATTGGATATTTAAGTTTTTCGGCATGGTTTTCACAACTCATTAAAAATCCGGCTATAGTTTGGGTTCTGGTTAATCCTAATTCTTTACTAAATGGCTCTATTCTTTTAACAGTTTGCGTGATCCCAATTGGATAAAATCCATATTGATTGGCTAATTTTACTAATGGTTGCATTGCTTCAGCATAAATAACAGTAGTTGTGGCACTACATACTATTTGGCGATCAGTATTGGTTAATAGCTGTTTTAAAACTAGCTGTAACTCTGCTTTTTCAGTGATTTTGGTAGCCACATAGGCAGCTGCCATGTTAGTAAACATTGGTAAAATTTTATTTTTACTTTGGCGCATATTAAGTACATTAGAAATTTCTAAATCTCTATTTGCTTGCGTGGTACAAAGATCATCTTTTAAATACAATAATTGTCCGGTTTTAAATTGTTCAGCTAACGCCTTTTCTAACAACATTGGCGAAAAGTTACTAATACTAAGACCACGAGCAGTTTTTAATAATTTTTTAGTAGTAAATGTTGGCTGCCATTTGCTTAAATCTTTAATCGCTATCGTTAATGCTTGATGCGCCAATTCATAAGGATTAGGTGGAGTAACCGGACCTCTAGTTAACGCTTTAGCACTATAATCTTGTAGCCATGCCAGATCAACTCCGCATTGTTGTAATTCTTCCACCCATTTGGCTTCCAATTCTTTTAAATTAATCTTTTGTTTATCTTTACGGGTATTGAAATTAGCAATTTGCGCCGCTTTAGCTCCTGATAACCCTTCTTTTTCTAATTCCTTCTCGATTTGCTCTCGACGTTTTGAAAATGGTTTAAGTAATGGTTCTTCGAACCCTTTAAGCTCAAAAAAGCCTTTTTCTGATGTCTGAGTGATCTCAAAACCTCTTTTCATTAAACCCTGCACTAAGAGCCCACGATACATTACTCCTAATAATTTTTTATCGTCATACGCTAGATCAAAATACAAGGTTCGCCACTTTTGATCAGATCGCTTGGTAGCATTCATTAAAACGATATGATCATGTAAAGCCGGATCTAATTCTCGCGATTCAATATGTTCAAATCTGGCAAACAATAAATTATCGGTTTTTTCTATTGCAGTTTTACCTTTAGGTTTAATCCTGGTTGCCGCATAATTTTGTTCCAGGTAATTTAATACCTCAGTTACTGCCGCTCTATGAGCATCTAATACTCGTTCATCTTTACCAATCAGCGCCAAAATAGACACCGACTTTGGTGCTGAAAACGTTAAATCATATGCCGGACGACGCTTTTCAGTGGTCGACGGCATAGTAATTTCAGGCGATAATCGACCTTCTAATACCGCCACAAAATCCGGTAATTTAACACTTCCTGCTAAACCTAATAATTTTGCACCTTTACCACCCCATACACCTTGAAACGATTCACCTTCTTGAACATAATAATTATCTTGTCCTGTAAAATAATCTACTGCTTTTTCTACTGATTTTATAGGACAAATGCTTAGCATAAATTATTACCGTTTAACATATGACCACAAAAAATAAGTTATTTCGTTAATTGTATAGTAAAAGTAATACCTACATTTTATATATTGTTCATCAAGGTAAATTATCACTAAATCTTTGATTCTTTGAATACAACCTATCAGGGTGGTTTCTTTTTTAAAATCGGCCAACGCATATGAAGATATGAACACCATGATTAAATGAGCTTTAGGCATTCCTTGATAGGCTGCTTTACGATACCAATATGCTGCTCTTGCGTAATTTTTAGCAACCCCTTTACCATGTTGATACATATAACCAAGGTTGAATTGTGCATCATAATAATTTTTGGTGGCCGCTTTTTGGTACCATTCAACTGCTTTAACATAATCTTGAGTAACGCCATCACCTTTTTCATACATAACCCCAAGATCAGCTTGGGCGCCTAATTCTCCTTGAACAGCCGCTTGTTGCATTAATTCAAATGCTTTTTTATGATTTTGGGGAACTCCAAGACCTTCTAAATACATAGCTGCAAGAATGGCTTTAGAACCACGATGATGATCCATAGCTGCTTTTTGAAACCATTCTATGGCTTTACTATAATCTTGAGCTACTCCAATTCCTTTTAGATATGCGACCCCAAGAAACTCATATGCATCTAAATTACCTCTTGCAGCTGCTTTTTGTAGTAACTCTATCCCTTTTTCTTCATTTTTATTTCTAATACTGTCCAGATACATAAATCCTAATGCAGCCATAACCTCTGGCCGCTCACAATCTGCAACTTTTTGATACCAATATATTGCTTTTTCATAATACATACCGGCATGATTACTATTCCTGTATATGTCCATATACTTGTTACCAAGTTTAACTTGGGCATCTACATTACCTTTAGTCGCAGCTTGCAATAATTTTTTAAATTCTCTGTTAGCTCCAAAAAAATAACTATGACTAATATTAATTATAACCATTATAATTACCAAGCCACTTATAAATTTAAATTTGTTCTTTATTGTTAAATTCATAATTATTGCTCTATATAAATTTATTGTTAAAAACTTACCTCTACTATTTTTGTTTCTTTTTTAGCATAATAATTATCTTGCTGATAATAATCACTGGCTTTAGCTGCTGATTTTATAAGACAAATGCTTAGCATATTTAAAATTCCGATCCAACTTCAACAGTTGGTGCTTTTTCAATATTCTTATTATTTTTAGCCTTATTGCTACTATCTTTAGTCTTAGCTTTGACAACAGATTTATTAATGTCTTTTGGTTCAACTTGAGTAGCAGCTTGGGTACTTGTTTCAGCAGTTTGAGGTACCTCTGACAATGACAAATCTAACTCGGCACGAGGCACAAACGCCGATGATATTATTGATCTATCTTTAGCAGTAACAGTAATTTTAGTAACTGGAGTATTTTCCGGTAATACTAAATAAGCTTCACAATCATTTAATTTTAAAAACTCCGTCTCTAAAATTAATGGCTCTTTACGACGTTCTTGATGTACTGATACCCCATCTCTAATATCATTAGCACCATAAGAGAATCCCTCGCGCTGTTCAATAATTTCTCGTTGTCCGGTTAATCTAGACATCCAAGCGGAGGTATCAGGGCATTTAGTACGGAAACAAAAATTAGTATTATACATAGATAATAATGCTTCTGATTCATCTCGGCCATAAATAGTACGTAATTGATGAATATCTTGAAACGCAGTAACAGCACATACTCCATATTTACGACCTTGAGATAACAATAACTGTAAACTGTTTAGTCGATGTAAACTAGCTAATTCATCTATTAATAGCCAAATTCTGCGATCAAATGATGGCGGTAACGACAACATTCCACGTGCTGCTACATCAATCCATACTGAAATTAATGGTCTAATAGCCTCTAATTTGTCGGCAGTTGCCGCAATAAAAATCCAACTATCTTGCTGTTGTTCGCTATTAATCCACCGCTTAACTGAAAATAACGGTTTGGTTCCTTCATTTTTTAAATATAATAAAGATTTACAATAAGTTGATAACGTTGATTTAATTGATAACGCCATTTTCTCGACTGATTCTGCTACTAATGGCTCAGCTACTGTTCCTCTTAACAAAGAACTTAAGGCTTGCAAATCACCACTAAACATCGGCTGCAAGAATGCTTTAGTTTTAGGATTGCCTTGCATACGTAATTTGTCAGCTAAAGTAGCAAAAATGGTACGCGCTGAATGGATCCAAAATGGATCGCTACCAGATAAATGTAATGGCATTAACGATGCTGCCATAGCTTCAAAATCTGCTAAATCTTCCGCTTCTTGCCAAATATTCCAAATAGGGGTTCTTTCATCCAATGGATTTAAAATTATATCACGATTAGCTCTATAATAACGTTGAATAAAGCTACCGGAATCATCATAAACAATAGCTCGTTGTTTACGCTTACGGATCCGATCCATTAATTCCATCATGCAAACAGATTTACCGACACCGGTGGTGCCTGTTATTAAAATGTGTTTAGTCTCTGAATTTTTAACTAATGGTATATTGGCAATAATTAAATCAGATCCTCTGTCTTGTTGGTATAATAACTTTTTTAATTCCTTTGGTTCTAGAAATAATGATCCACGCACATCTTGATCGGTTTTTTGTAATTTACCTTTTTTACTTAATAAAACTATCAGAGTTACTAAAAATAATCCGGCTATCTTTAAACCAAAATATAACGCTGTAACAACAGCTTGAGTAACCTTAGTTAATTGTTGCTGTAAAAAATTATTATTAATAAATTGTTTAGCCGGAATTTTTATTGATTTACCGTTTAATTCTTTAACAGTATGCATGGCATGAGCGCCTTGTAATATTAATTCTAATTTGGCGCAACCATAGTTACCTAATAAATACCATTGATAACCGGTAGTTTTCTTATAAATATAACCACCTGTAACCGCCACATATAATATAAAAGATAAAAACAACAGCCTTTTTGACACTTGCCCAAACATCCTAATAGCATGCATAGCTACTTGACCACCCCTGGTATAATTCCAAAACATATTATTTTCTCCTAAATTCGGCTACACTTAGATTAATTAAGCAACGGAAGGAACATAGTTGTATGGCAACCTTAAACCCACTAAAAGAAATAGATCCAAGAATAATTAAGTTATTCAAGAAGAAAGCATTACATAAAACTTTACCAATGGTGATTACTTTTGCAGTAATTATGTTGATTATCCATGATGTATACGTTACTTTATTTTGTGGGTTTTTCTTTAGTATTTTTTGGTATATTGTATACTTGCATGTATTATATTTTTTATTCCATAAAAAATATCCAGAAAAATTTCCAATATTACAAGCTACTTCTAATAATGAATATTGGGATTTTAATAAAAGCTGGAACTCAGACACGATAAATAACCCCGCATATCGAAGTCTTTCTTGTAATATTTATCATGACCGTTAATAATATTTTCATTTCTTATCGTCCATGTTAAAGAAACGCTTCCAGGTATTAGCAGATGCTCTTCTAATTAAACCTCGATCATGTAAATCTAATTTTTGATTAATACTTTTCTTAAACTGATCATTAGAACTATCTGTCTCTGTATTTTGGTTTTTAATGGTATCTTTATTTTGTTCTAACAATTTGCTAGCCAAGTCTTGGTTGGTGTTAGATATAACAGTGTTATCGTAAGTATTTATACCAATACTGTTACCATCTTTAATTATATTCTGTTTATTGTTCTCATAATTATTTTTCAATTGTATTTCATTATTAGTAGTTTTTGTTTGATAATTTACAGCAATTTGTTCACTGGTAAATGCATTATCCTTATACTGTTCGACCAAATGATTTACATCATTAGCTACAATACGATCTATATAACTTTTAGCAATCAACGGATCTTTTAATATTTGATCGGCTTTTGCTTCACCAAATTTATTACCAGCTTCATCTTTTAAATTAGCAATTTGTTCAAAAGTATATTGCTGTAAATTTTGATCAATATTAAGATTAGAAGACTGTAAGAAGCTAGACATTTTTTGTAATCCATCTAGTTTTTGTAAACTGGCATTATAATTATTTTCTTGACGATGCATTTCATCAAGGCTGGTTCTAAAATCTTCAGTTATACGACCTTGTTTATCAGTTCCAACATTAAAGTGCCCATCTTGAGCTGCTTTTACTATAGTGTCTAATGATTGAGTAGCATTTTCAGAAATTATTAAATCTTGCGCTCTTTTTACTGCTTCTTGAGCAGTAGCTACTGATAAGGCTTTAGCGTCAACATTTCCTCCGGCTTGTATACTTCCACTAATTCCACCAAATTTTGATAAAAACGTACTAACAAGATTAACAGGCATCTTATTAAGATCTAATTTACCTTGTAATCCCAAATTAGCAGCAGCAATTAATTGAATTGATTGTTCCTCATTAACCCCATATTCATCCATCAATTTATTAGAAACAGCTTGTTGTTTACTTAATGCATCCGCAACAGACGCATGTTCCCCATGTTGATAATGAGTACCTTCTGACTGATTAGTTCCGGCGCTTTTAGCTAAATTAATCGCTTTAGCTGTAGCATCTACTATGCTAGAACTATAAGCCACGCCATCATTATAAAGTGCGGTTTGGGCTTCTTGGGATTGCTTTTGGACGCTGGCTGAATATAAATCATTTAACCTAACTGATGTCATCAACTGTGAACCACCAGACATTTGATTTAACGCTACACTACCATCACCCATGGAAGATAACGTAGAACCGCTAGACAATTCCCAATCAGAACGTCTTGCTGCAAAACTAGCTGCGGTATTGTAATGATTAGCACTAGTATTGTTGCCACTATAATTATCGGCAGATACGTTACCAAAATTGTAATTTCCAGTAGTTGCTTCTTCAGCGGCATGACTGGCACTACTTTGCGTTAATCCACCTAAATGAGTAGCTAAAGTTAAAAATGATGAAACCCCTTGCACTAACGAAATCGCAATCACCGGTACTAACATTGAGTAAAATCCAGCATAGCTAGCTACATCTAAATTAGCTTGCACAATGGCAGGTGATGTAAATAAATTCCAACCGGTAGCAACAGCACCATTTGGATCAACAAAAGTTGCCGCAGCTAAAGTAGCTGAGCGTAATTTTTCGGTTTGAATATAATTAACTATCGCAAATAATGGTGGCCAGGCTTGGATCCATACTACAATACCCGCAAAACGTTTTAAGATCGCAAAACCACCAGGCTGCACCACTAATAAAAATATTACCATAAATGAACCATACAGCATGGCTTGCATAAAAATACTTAGCTCCGGTAAATTTTTAGCAGCAAAACTACCAATGATTTGAAAAGTATTTCTTTGATGCTCTTGTGCTCTAGCTATTGCAAAACCTTGAGCAGCTGCATTAGCCCCAACAATTTGGGCATTTTTAATTACCGAATCTTTAATGGCATTTCGCACCATATGTTGTTTTAAGATCTCGGTAGCATTGCCGGCCATTTGGGTTAAAAAAGTATGGCTACTTGGAATTTGAGTAGTTAAATAATTTTGAGCCATTTGTGATTTTTTAATAGAAAATTCATCATTATTGGTGGCTTGTCCTGATTTACCAAAAAATCGCCAATTAAAAACTTTGGTATGGCGCTCTGCTTCTTTGGTTAAATCTTGATCTAAATGTTGTGCTCCATCTTTACAAGTAACTACTTGATTGGAAACACCATCATGATAATCAAACATCCTAAGTGTTGAAGTTTTGTCCTTAATTAATTTCCAACCATTATGGGCATACACTAAATCATCTAACGTATAGTGCGCACCAATTCTTACATCATATAACACACATTGCCTAGCAAAGTTCCTAAAATTTCTTTCTACTCTAGGAGTTACTATTTCAAACTGGCTCGCGGCATTAATTAATGATGAAGAAAATAATGTACCATATTTGGTATAACGCCGATGGCTTTCTTGTGGAATACTAAATTGATCTTCAAATTCTTGGGCTAATAAATGACCAATTTGACTGGGAATACTAGCTAACAATGCTACTCCTAATGGAATATTAGCAATCGGTTTACTTTGATTAATGGTTTTATCGCAAATTACCACATTAACCGTCGGTATATACATAAAACTTAAAAAAATAATTACACTAATGGCCCATTTAATTGACGATCGAACTTCACCATCTACGGCATTAGTAACCATACTTTTAATATAACCACATAATACTGCAACAATAATTAAACCACTAATCACACTGCCATGCCCAACCCCACGCATTCTACCAATTGCTTCAAACACACCATTTAATACATCACCACCGCCGTAGGTAATAATTTCGTAAGCTTGCATTTATCTTCTCCCTACCGCCCAATCAATAGAACGCGCTAAATCCGCAGAAAATTCTCCGGCTAACATCTTTTCTAATACTTGAATTTTTTGTACTAAATCTAATGCTTGGTTAATACGTTTAACATCCCGACTTTTTATATAAATCAACCGGGATCGAGCATCTTGTACTCCTTGAATAAAGTCGCTAATTACTTGATCTGAAGCATTAATAGTTCTAACCCCAGCTTGTACTACATCTAATAATTCAGTTAAATAATCTTCTAATAAATCACTGGCAATTAATTCGGCATAATCTTCTAATTTAATGATTTCACTAGCAAATGCATAAGCAGATTGTACGTTAATAGCTTTTAACAATGGGATCTTGGCAGTATTAATTAACTCTATTTCTTGGGTAGTTAACGTACCTCTGTCAGCACGAATTTTATTTTGAATAGACACTAAAGAACTTTTTACTTTACCAACAAAAGAAAATTCTGCATTAATAATTAAATCTTTATTGTAAGCGGGATTTAAACAACCATACTTGTTATAAGTATCACATTTATAAATTTTTGCTTTGTTTTGTGCTCCACCATACATTAATGCATTAATTAAAGTTTGTTCTGCGGCCTTCGGAGCTAACCACACTTGCTTAGCCTGATCGTTATTATCGTTAATAATAATACTGCCGGATACGGTCATGATTAATTCTTTTAAATCATTGGGTGCTCTTTCGGCAAATTTGTTTTTCTCCAACACCATCCACGCTAAATTACCTTTATTAGTTAAATAATCCTTAAATTTCTTAGAACGTTCATCATCATTATTTCGTGCTCTTTCTAAATAATGTTCTGCTTCCCCTCCTGCTCCACATGCTTGGCGACTTCTAGCTCGATCATTTAAAGTTCCTCTTTCAGTACTAATATTTTCACAAACTACTTTTTGTACCGCTTCAGTTTTTGGTAAGATCCCACCAATTAATGCTGCACTAGTATTACAAGCATCTATATTCCATTGCGATAATTCTTGAGCTATTTTATTTAATTGATCCATAGTTTTCTTGCACAACGGACATAACGTTTCAAAAGTAATCATATAGGCATAATTCATGCCGCTAGTTGTGATACTTTGCATTAATCGTTTAAATTCCGCCGCTTTAATCCAAGACATCGCGCCCATATGTAAATCAACACCACCACAACCCATCCGCATGCCAGGACCTGTCATACTAAATGGCTGAAAATTCTCCGAATGGCTACGAGTTGAAACCCCACCTAAAGTATAATGTCCCGACATTTGTCCGGCATAACTACCAGCTGGAGTAATATTACTAGAGCCACCGATCCGGTTATAAAAGTTTTGCATACTATCAGCAATACTGTCCGCTTGGCTCCATAACGAATATAAAGATAAACTAATTAACAACATCGGTTTGAACATTGGGATCTCCTGGATTTAATCTGGCAGCAACAGTTTGTGGTTGATCTTTATTGGCTAAATATTCTATATGAGCCTGAATATGCTCTTTTAACTCAATTTCACTTACTGCACCAACAACAATCTGGAACCACTGATCACGCTTTGGTTCAACTGCTATTACTGCCGGTACTTGGGTAATTTGCATCTTGGTAGCAATACCATTATCTTTAACTTGATTTGGCAAATTATCGATAAAGCGGCCATCTAATGACACATAAGTAACATGAATACCGTACTCTTCAGCTACTCTTGATACAATTGGGACCATAGCATGACAAAATCTACAATTATGTTTAATAAACAACATCAAACCATATTTTTGACTAAACTGCTTCATTAATTGATCTAGCTTGTCTTTCTCTTGATCTAAATAAATATGTCTGGCGTATTGAGCAGCCGGAAATTTAACATTGTAATCTAAATCAGGATGCTGCCGTAACACCTCATTCCAAACCACACTAAAATAACTAGCTCGCTCCGTTGCGGCAACTTGCGCCTTTAAATAAGCATGCACATTATCTAAAGTTGGTCGCATAATAGCTTCCGCATGCAATCTAGCTAAGTTCTCTTTATATAAATTAACCTCTTCTAGCGGATCTAACGTAGAACTTTTAGTGCTTGGTTTGGCCGGATCCATAGGTTTTTTAATTATTTTCGGATCTTGATACCAATGCCAGCCTTGTTCATGTTGCTCCAACCAATTATTACTCTTAGCAACACTATTGATGCTAGTTAAAGATAATACTGCTATTAATGCTCCAATGATGTTATTTTTCTTCATTGGCTGCCTCTTGTTGCTTATGTTGTTTAGCGTTATGTAATTTTCGTCTAGCAGTCTCAGTAGCAATTTTTTTAGTTAGTTCTGCTAAATCTTTAGCTTGCTGTTTTCTAAGTGGCGTATCTGGTAATTGTTTTTGATAATCTTTCTTAATCTGGTCAGAAGTTTGAGTTAAATTATTGCTAACCGCATTAAGTAATGATCCACTGACTTTAGTATTTTGAGCTTTTTTTACAAAGTCAGCAGCAATTTCACTAAAATCAATTTTAGACCAATCCAAGTGTTCTAAATCATCTACTGTTAATGCTTCACATTGTGGTGCAGCACCATCACCCCAACTACGGTTTAATTGTTGTTTAGCTCCTTCTTGAATTACTCGTGATAATTTTGATTGATAACAACAATAACCTTGCTTATCGACATGAACAGCCTTTTGGGCTACTGATTTTTTGACCCGATAGTCGTCTACAAAGTGACAGTTACCCTGTCTAATATTCTCTGACAATTGAATTTCTTTACTTTTACAACCAGTCATTTTACGCCAAAATCCTATCTTATCAGCACAACAATTTTTAGGTTTACAGGTACAATGCATAGCTTGCCCATTAAAAAATTTCCCAGCTTTACCTTGGCCTTCTGGACGGATCTCTTTCGCGATCTCCTTTACTAAACTTAAACCGGCAACCGCAGTACCGAAATCCGTATTTTTTTGATAATCATCTAGTGCTACCGCTTTAAAACCACTATTAATTACTATTTCTTCCGAGGAGTTTACAGTTTTACTGCATTTAAAATGATGGATTTCTACCGCTTTTTGGCCAAGAAATTCTTTAAATTCGCTACCGGTTTTAATACAATTTGCTGGAATACTATCACAATCATTATCACCTTGTGGTACCTTACAATGATAGGTAAACCGTTTTTTCCAACAAGGACGTTCCACTCTTAAATAAGGTTCATGACTACCAAATTGCCGAACTGCTGGGCCTTCCAGGCAAACCTCACTTTGTAAGGTACATTCTTGTAACATCGTTAAATCTTCTAATTCACCACAATCACCTTGCCAACTTTCATTCGTAATAACAGGTGGTTGTGGTTGCATTCTCATAAATTCATACTGCAAAGTAGCACCACGATCTTGATTACGCTTGTTTTTAGCTGCTCGTTTTTTCTTTTTCCTACTATGCCAATGATAATCATCGGTGTCAGGTTGATAATTACTATAAATTGCAGTAAAGCCATTTTGAAAGGTGGGATTGGAGTTTAATGTATTTTGACACCCCTCTTCAGCGTGTGCTTGTTCTGATATTTTAATTATTTGGGTGTCTTGACCAAATTCCGGACCTAACCGATCAGAAATAGCAGAATTAGCTATATGATTTCCTTTAATTAATTTAATAACACCATCTTTAAAATTAATTTCCACTATAGAATGATTATAACTGTGCGCTTTAAATGAAGCGGTAATTAATTTCTTGATTGATAGATCTGGTTGTTCTCTTACAGCTATTACTAAATTTTTAGTGCAAGTAAAGGTTGAATCCAATAAAGTAGTGCTACAGCCCATTTCATATTCTTCCGACTCCATTTTATCCTTAGTGATAGCTTTATATTGTTGCCTTAAAGTATTGTTGTCTAATTTTGTCATACCTACTTGTTGCTGTAATTGTTCATCACTTTTCGCTAGCGCGGCAAATGCTGCTTCGGTAGCGGGATTTTCAGCGTTAGGGATCGTCTCTAAATCTAATAAATTTTTATTAACAATCTCTACTACAGTTAGATCTTCTAAATCACTTTTACTAGTAGAGGCAATTTGTTGTGCATTTAACTGTTCGGCTTGTTGTTTTAATTGTTCTGAGTGTTGAGTTAATTCTTTAGATAATTGGGAACCGGTAGTTGCTTTAGTTTTGCCATCTTTAATTAAATCCATAGAAGTATTTTGTGGCAAGTAACTTTGACCATGACCATCTTCATTAACATTACCAACAGCTAAAGTTTCTTTAAAATCAGGGTTATTAGCTAAATCATCCATATTAATTTTTGGCATCTTGTTTAATGCTTGGGTGATAGCAGTTTGATCTTCTGAACTAATAGCTAGCAACTTATAACTATATAACATTGCTATTAACCACCATATAATTATTAAACTGGTTGATCCAATCTTCACAGATCACTCCGTAAATTTTTTAACCACATTTTAGCTGTGGTTATATGTTCACCATTAAGAATAATATTCTCTAATGCCCGTTCTAAACCAACATCTCCAGCTACACTATCAAAACTTGCTGGCTCACTGTCTAGCCCTTCTGGTATAACTACTACCGTTGGCACCACTTTAATATCAAACTGCTTAAATTTGGCTGGATCAATAGCAAAGCCTCCTTCGGTTGTGCCAATTATTTCCTGAATTTTTTTAACAGTTTGTTTCATGGAGTTATTAACTAAGCCTCGTAATACCAATATTCCACCGGCTTTAGTAACTTGTATGTTCCATTGTTGTAAACTATGTTTTGGCATGGTTAACGACACAAACACCATCAAGCCATTAGCTTGAGACATAACATTGTTGCCGGATAAATCAATTTCCTGTTCACAAGCATTTGCTATCGTTCCTAGCAACACAGTTAAACCCAACAATATTTGCTTCATAATTAATTTTTCCTTAAACTAGTCTTTCAACCAAGTAAACTATGGCCTTTTTATTGGGCGCTAAAATATTATTACTACAGATTAAAGCTAATAATTCGTCTTCCTTCCCACCAAACTGCTCACTTAAATAAATTGGTTCCTTACTAACGTTTTTTACTAAATAACGCCTACCTGTTAATTTCTGATCTTGATACTTTATAGCTTGTTCAACTGTAAATTTTGCTTCATGGTGTTTTAAAATCAAATTTAATGCATTTAACGTTACTTTGCTAAAACTTTTAACTTGCTCTCCTTCTGTTGTTAAAAGCTGAAAAACATTAATTATTGCCTGTTCTTCCTGGCTATTATTAGCCAATGCCGAATTAATTAATAACCCAAAAACCACAACTATTAACAAAATTTTACGCATTACTTTTCTCCTTATTAAAAAATTAACTAATATTTGTTTTACTTCGAAAAAATTTACAGTGCACAGCAATCCCTTTTACGAAATATTAACCAAGCAAAATCCTCACCTTTGATTGGAAATTCTCGTCCTGATTCATATAAAGTGGAACTTCTGCCCATAGGGTTACATGGAAACTTTTCTTTAGCGGTTCCTGGAATTGGATATGTCATTTGCGAACGGTATTGTGATTTACGCCAAATTGGCATTGGATAGCTATTACATAAACCTTGCTTACCGATAGTGCCCCATAATAAGCCTTGACGATGCATTTTAAAGATCATGCGCTCGGTTAATAATAAACTAGCTTGCACGCCACTAACATGCGCTTGCACATGTCCTGATAATGGATAAACCGAACCTTGACAGCCAGCACACCAAAATAACCAATCTAACGGTAAACCAGCAGTTGCCGCAGCACAATCACCCATACAAGAAGTTTGCGCCACTACATTAGCAAATAATGCAGTTTCAGGTGTTAAAATGGCGGCTAATATATCGTTTTTCCATAGTGGATCTACTTCCGTAATATAAGCTACGTCAAAGCCTTGTGAATCTAAACAAACAGCATCTATAAGTAAATTTAACCAAGCAATTAATGGATAAATATACCAATGCACATGATAAAAACTAACATTTTCACCGGACACTGCCGCATCAGTACCGCCACTTGATATTTTTAATCCGGGATTTAACGACACTCCTAAACTGGTAAAACAAAATGGAATACGAGTTACATCAACTAACCTGACTGGTTCCCAAAATGATACTGTTACGCCAACTCTTGGAAATGGGGTTTGACAATAACAAACCGGTGATGATACCCGATCACTTTTTAACATGTCCGGAGCTTTTTTAGCATCAAACCCAGGCAATTTAACACTACCAATAGTTAACGGAAAGATGCAGGACCAACAAATATCAGTAATAGGATTAAGAAATCTACCATGGCAAGTACCTGCCATAGCGATATTAGGCAACAACCAACTAATTATCATTAATAATTTAAATATTTGCATATCAATTTACTATAATTTCTTCAATTAATAATTTAGTTCCTTCTTGTATTACCCGGGCCGGAACTTGAGTAATACCTAATTTTTTAGTGATTTGCCCATATTGATCAAAATAAATTTGACGTTGTAATTGTTGCATTAACGCTAGCGGTTTACCTTTAACTAAAATAATCATGCTTGATTGTTTAGATAATTGCTCTAACGCCCACGCTAGTTGAGCTTTATTAGTGCCATCAATAAATAATAGATTTTCTGTTAAAGTAACTGTATCTAATGGGTTTACTTGATCGCCTTTTTGATGAAACACTCTGCCGGAAGCATCTTTTAAATCAAACGGCGCGCTAACCGTTGGATCATAATAATACTTTCTTGGCTTACTGGTATTAGTAATACCTGATACTGCCGGCGGCTCTTGTACTGATTTAATTACTTGTTGTTTAAATTTTTCGTTAATTTTACTTAATTCACCACTATTAACTAATCCTTGTAATTTATGTTCCATAACTTCGATAATATCCATTTCACTAATCTTATAAACAGGTCCAATATTAGCTAACACGCTGGCCATAGCATAATTACCACAGAGGAATAGCC
>Ga0187871_10001424_pt1 | contig 20849 bp, 22 predicted proteins | sample June2016WEW_16_1_FD_132988 | JGI IMG/M metagenome (GOLD analysis project Ga0187871, IMG submission 132988) | Peatland microbial communities from SPRUCE experiment site at the Marcell Experimental Forest, Minnesota, USA - June2016WEW_16_10 | ecosystem: Environmental > Terrestrial > Soil >...
CGACTCGGTGATCTCACCTGACGGGAAGTTCTTCTACGTCGAAAGCGGTGGCGCTCACACGATTGACGCCTTCGCCATCGGCTCCGGTGGAACGCTGACCCAGATCGAGACGATCTTCAACCTTCCCCCCGCCCCCGAAGGGCTCGCCATTAGCTGAGTAACCGCGAAGTAGATGTCACGTCGACCGCGGGGCCGTAAGCCCCGCGGTCGCCGCGTTGTGGCGCGTCGAGCGACATCGAATGACAAGGAGAATCGTTGCCGGGTACTGTTCTTCACGTGGACGACGCCGAGCTCTTGGGACGCCTGCTCGGCGGCGACGAGTCCGCCTTTACGGAACTGGTTCGGCGCTACCACGTGACGCTCGTGAAGATCGCGCGCTACTACGTGGCGAGTGCCGCCACCGCCGAAGACGTCGCGCAGGACACCTGGATCGCCGTGCTCAAGGGCATCGAGAGGTTCGAGGGGCGCAGCTCCTTCAAGACCTGGCTTTTGCGGATCTGCGTCAACCGGGCCCGCACGTCCGGCGTGAAAGAGCATCGGACGATTCCCTTCGACCCGAACGAATCCGGACCGAGCGTGTCGTCGCAGCGTTTCGATCAGGCCGGCATGTGGAGTGAACCACCTGTTCCCTTTACCGAAGCCATCGACTCGCGACTCGACAACTCAGCGCTCTTGAACGCGGTGCGCAAGGCGATCGACGAACTGGGTGAACCCCAGCAGGCCGTCGTAACGCTTCGCGACGTCGAAGGACTGTCTACACAGGAGGTGGCCACACTTCTCGGACTCAGCGAGGCGAACGTGCGGGTGATACTGCACCGGGGCCGAGCTCGAGTGCGAGAGATCGTCGAAGAGGCCGTGAAGGGATCGAAGATATGAAGCTGCTGCCGTCACCCCTCGTCTGTCGCGACGCCGTCGAACTGGTGAGCGACTACCTCGACGGCACCCTGTCGCGACGTCAGCGCCGTCGCCTCGAGAAGCACCTGGCCGGGTGCGACGCCTGCACGGCCTACCTAGAGCAGATGCGTGCGACCATCGCCGCGAGCGGCAAGGTTGGTCCCGAGGACCTCCCGAGCGATGTCGTGGAGGGTCTCGTCGACCTGTTCCGACGGTACCGAGACGACGACGGAGGCCAATCATGACGTCAACTGATGCACCGATCACCGTCTACGGCGCGAGCTGGTGCCCAGACTGTCGCCGCGCCAAGCAGTTCCTGGCGTCACACCGCGTGGCCTACAACTGGATCGACCTCGAAGAGTTCCCCGAGAAGACCGCCGAGGTCGAAGCGCGCAACGACGGCAAGCGGATCATCCCGACGATCGTCTTTCCCGACGGCACGTTCCTCGCCGAACCGTCGAACGACGAGCTGGCCGATCGAATCGGGCTCTCGCGCGTCGCGTCGGAGAAGGAGTACGACATCGTCATCGTGGGCGGCGGACCGACGGGACTGACGACGTCGATCTACGGCGCACGAGAGAACGCGAAGGTGTTGATCGTCGAGAAGTCCGCGCCGGGCGGTCAGGCCGGCGTCACCGAGCGCTTTGACAACTACCCCGGTTTCCCCGACGGCGTCGGCGGCGCCGAACTGGCCGAACGCATGACCCAGCAAGCGCAGCGCTACGGCGTCGAGATCCTCCAGGCCGTCGGCGCGACGCACATCGAACGCGACGGACCGATGATGCGCGTCGACCTCTCCACCGGCGACTCCGTCCTCGCGCCGGCCGTGCTCATCGCGAGCGGTTCGACCTACCGACGCACCGACGCCGACGGTGAGGCCGACCTCATTGGCGCCGGCATCCACTTCTGTGCGACGTGTGACGGACCGTTCTACCGGGGCGCCAAGGACCTCACCGTGGTCGGCGGTGGCAACAGTGGTCTCGAAGAGGGCCTCTTCCTGACCCAGTTCGCCGAGCACGTCACCGTGATCCAGTCCATGTCGAAGCTGACGGCCAACAAGCTCCTGCAGGACAAGGTCATGAACCACCCGAAGATGTCGGTCCTGCTCGACACGTCCGTCAAGTCCTTCAACGCGAACGCCTCCGGCAAATTGGAGTCGATCACGGTGTCCTGCGACGGCACCGAAGCGACGCACGTGACGGCGGGAGCCTTCATCTTCATCGGACTCGATCCCAATACGAGTTTCCTCGACAACGCACTCAAGGTCGACGAACGAGGCTTCATCGTGACCGACGCGATGTTTCGCACCAGCGTCGACGGCGTGTTCGCCGCCGGCGACGTGCGATCCGGTTCCACGAAGCAGATCGCGTCGGCGGTCGGCGAGGGCGCGGCGGTCGCGATCCAGATTCGCTACTACCTCGACTCGCTCGATCGAGTGAAGGTCAACGTTTGAGTTTTGACGTGTTCGTTCTCTCACGCGCAACACATCGAGGTCGCATTCGCAATTCGACATCAACCGAGCAACTTTTTTCTGACGTGACGTGATCACTTCGTTGCGTTTGTCCGTATTCACAGCGGATACTAAAGAAGTAATTCCGAATACGCCAGTATGGTTTTTAGAGGCGCCGGACGTTTTCGGACGTTGTCGATAGGCGCCGCCTTTTTTGCTGCACGGTCCTCACATGCTTACCGAACGGAGCGTTGTACATGTCCAGGGAGAGTTACGACACCTCAGTGCTCGGCGAGTTCTTTTGGAACTCGACCGACCTGCTGTCGGTCCTGGGCGCCGACGGCACGTGGCAGGTCGTCAACGCGGCCTGGCCCGAACAGATGGGCTGGTCCCTCGAGGACCTGCAGAGCGGACCGTTCATCGATCTCATCCACCCCGACGACGTCGTGGCGACCGTGCGCGAGTTCGACCGCCTGGTTGCCGCGCCCGACGCTACCCTGATCGAGTTCCGCAACCGACAGCGCCGTCGTGACGGAACGTACCGATGGATCGAGTGGAGCTGTCAGGGGCGCAACGGACTGGTCTTCTCCGCCGGACGCGACATCACGAGTCAGGTGGAGGCGCAGCTCGACCTGGCCGGCAGCCTCGAAACCAAGCGCGCGATCCTGGACGCGGTCGTGGACTCGATCATCACCATCGACGAGCAGTTCCAAGTGCTCGACGTCAGTCCCGGCACCGATCGGATCTACGGCGTCTCTCACACCGAACGGCGCGGGAAGAACTCGCTCAACATCGTCTGGCCCGAGGACCGCGATCACGTCGCCACCGAACTGCGCCGACTCTTCCGAGGCGAGGACGGGGCGCTCACCAACTACCGCTTTCGCGCCCAACACGTCGACGGCCGAATGCTGTCGATCGAGACGCGCGGACGTCTCATCGTCGACGAGGGGGGGCACGAGAAGCGAGCGGTCCTGGTCTCACGAGACGTCACCGAAGCCGTGGCCGACGAGTTCGTGCTGAAAGAGGCGAAGGAGGCGGCCGAACGCGCCAACACCGCCAAGAGCGAGTTCATGTCGCGCATGAGCCACGAGCTGCGCACACCACTCAACTCCGTGCTCGGCTTCGCCCAGATTCTCGAAATGGAACTGAAGGAACCCGACGAGCTCGAGATGGTCGGCTACATCCACAACTCGGGTAAGTACCTCCTCGAACTGATCAACGAGGTCCTCGACATCTCGCGCATCGAGTCGGGCCACATCAGCGTCCTCATCGAGCCGATCGTGTTGCAGGACCTCGAAAAGGAGTGCGTCGAACTGGTGAAACCACAGGCCAACGATCTCGGCGTGACGATCTTCTCCCAGTCCGACTACGACTTCCAGGTACTCGGCGACCAGCAGCGGCTGAAGCAGGTCCTGCTCAACCTCCTGTCCAACGCCATCAAGTACAACCGACCCAATGGCACGGTGACCATCTCGTGCGGTCCACGACCGCGCAGCCGGGTACGACTCTCGGTGAGTGACACCGGACCGGGCATCAGCCCCGACCTCATCGACCGACTGTTCACGCCCTTTGACCGATTGGACGCCGAGACGTCGGGCATCGAGGGAACGGGACTCGGATTGGCGCTCTCCAAGGGTCTCATCGAAGCCATCGGCGGCACCCTGGGTGTCGATAGCCAGGTCGGCCGGGGTTCGACCTTCTGGATCGAACTACCGAACGTCTTGAGCCCAAGGCTGTCCGTGACGCGCTCCACGCCGACGCTCGAACTCCGCGCCGCCAACCCCGCCGAGTCGACGGTGCTCTACATCGAAGACGACGTCGCGAACGTCCAACTGGTCGAACGGCTCTTGATGCAGCGACCGAACATCAATCTCATCACGTCGCTCCTGGGCGGCATGGGCGTGGAACTGGCGCAGCAGCACCGCCCGGACCTCATCTTGCTCGACGTCCACCTGACCGACATCCACGGCTTCGAGGTGTTGGAGCGGCTCCAGGGTGATTCGCGGACCGTCGACATCCCGGTCGTGGTCCTCTCGGCCGACGCGACGACGTGGCAGCGACGTCGGTTCCGCAACGCCGGCGTCCACGAGTACCTGTCGAAGCCGCTCGACCTGCAACAGCTCCTGGACGTCATCGACCAGCATCTCGGCGCGAAGGCCGCGTCCCAGGTGATCGCGAACGCACTGGAGCGCATCACGACTCCCTGAGTTCGGCCGACCTCACGTAGTGATGCGAGAGCGAATTCCCTTGATCCACGCGTCGGCCGAGCGCCGAGCCGCGGCGACCTCTTCGCGGCGGTCGGTGGCCTCCAGTCCGGTCACCGGGTACGAACCCAGGAACTTCACGCGCGCCAGGTGGGCCTGGAGATCGGCCAGGCAGTCGGCGACGACGTCGTCGGCGACGTGACCCTCGAACTCGATCACGAAGCAGTAGTCGCCCAGACCGCGCTTCGTCGGGCGGCTCTCGAGCTTCGTGAGGTTGATGTCGCGGGCGGCGAAGCGACCGAGGATGCCGTAGAGCGAACCGGGCCGGTCGGCGTCCTGGAAGCACACGATGGTGGTCCGGTCGTGACCGGTGGGCGCGGCGACGTGCTCGCGACCGACGACGACGAAGCGGGTCGCGTTGTCGGGGTGATCCTCGATGTCCGTGGCGAGCGCGACCAGATCGAAGAGCTCGCCGGCCAGCGCCGACGCGACCGCGGCCCACGGTTCGCTCGACTCGGCGACCTCGCGCGCCGCCTGCGACGTCGACGTCGAGGGTTCGATCTCGACACCCAGACCGTGAAGGTATCCCCGACACTGCGCCAACGCGTGCACGTAACTGCGCACGCTCGTCACGTCCTCGATCGTCACGCCGGCGCGCGCGAGCAGATGGAGGCGAATCGGGAGCACGATCTCTTCGACGATCACCAGTTCGTGGTCGAAGACCAGGCCGTCGATCGTGGCCGACACCGTGCCCTCGATGGCGTTCTCGAGTGGCGCCAAGCCCAGGTCGAGCGTTCCATCGGCCACCGACGAGAGCAGATCGGCCAGTGATTCGCACGCGACGGGAGCGACGTCTTGCAGCGTGGAGACGGCCTCGTGCGAGAACGAGCCCTCGGGCCCGAGGTAGCCGATCCGCTGCGTCGCCATCACGAGAGGTTACAAGCAGCGTCGTGCACCTCCGTCCGCTGGGCCGGAGAAGGTCGTTTGAGGTCGTACGATATACCGGGATCAATTTCGAAAGGCCGTGCAATGGGGCACCCGATGTTTGAGTACGACGCCACGCTGGCGAACGAAGTTTTTGACTACTGTCGAGACCGCCTTTCGATGGACCCGGTGCCGCTCGACTTCGGAAGTCTCTACGAAGGAACCCCGGGCGACATGAAGGGCTTCATCAGTGCCGAGGGCCACGACGCCGACGAGATCCTGGAGTTCTTCAAGAACGACCTGGCTCCGTCGGTCGTCTCGATCGACTCGCCCGGCTTCCTCGCCTTCATCCCGAACGCCCCGACCAAGAACTCGCTGCTCTTCGACATGGTCGTCGCCTGCTCCGGCCTCAACGGCACGAGCTGGTTGGAGTCCAGTGGTGTGGTGCGAGCCGAGAACCTGGCGCTCGAGTTCCTCGCGGAACTCGCCGGCATGCCCGAGGGCTCGGGCGGCGCCTTCGTCTCCGGGGGTTCGTTGGGGAACCTCTCGAGTCTCACCGTGGGACGCGACGTCGGACGCGCCAAGCGTCCGAACCTCTTGCCGCACGAGGTGCGCTACGCCATCTCCTCGGACGCGCACTCGAGCGTGGGCAAGGCGTTGCACGTGCTCGGCGTCGAGCCGCTCATCGTGACGACCGTCGACCACCGCTTCACGCGCGCCAGTCTCGAAGAGGCGTTGGCGAACGACCCGAACCCCGAGAGCGTGATCGGGATCGTGGCGACGTCGGGGACGACGAACGCCGGTATCGTGGACGACCTCGAGGGACTCGGCAGCTACGCGCGCGAACACGACCTGTGGTTCCACGTCGACGGCGCCTACGGTGGGGCCGCGCTGTTCTCCCCGAGCGAGCGACACCTGCTCGGGGGCGTGCGACACGCCGACAGTTTCATCGTCGACCCGCACAAGTGGCTGTTCGGACCGCTCGACTGTTGCGCGCTGATCTACCGCGACCCGACCGTCGCGCGTAAGGTCCTCGCCCAGCAGGCCGGCTACCTCGACATCCTGCACTCGAGCGACGACGAGCACTACGAGTGGAACCCCTCGGACTTCGCGATCCACCTGTCGCGCCGGGCCCGCGGACTGCCCTTCTGGTTCTCACTGGTCACCAACGGCACCGCCGCCTACGAGAGCGCGGTCCAGTGCGCCGTCGATCTCGCGCACCGCACGCAGAAGAAGATCGAAGAGCGCGACTACCTCGAGATGGTCCGGCCGATCAGCCTTTCGATCGTCCTCTACCGACGTAAGGGCTGGACGAGCGAGCGCTACACCGAGTGGAGCCACCAGCTGCTGCGCGACCAGGTCGCCTTCGTGACACCCACCAAGTGGGAGGGCGAGACGGTCGGTCGACTCGCGTTCTTGCACCCCAACACGACGGACGAACTCGTGGACGAGATCCTCGAGTCGATGCGGGACTAGCGCCCCTCTAACAACGGGTCGTTCGGCGAGCGCGTCGCCTCGCCGCGCTGGGACCTCTGACGCCAGGCGATGCCGCCGAGGGCCTCGAGGACGATGCGGTTTCCGAGGTACGCCGTGATCTCGGCGTGGTCGTACGGCGGGGAGACCTCGACCACGTCGACGCCCCCGACGGGTACTTCCATCGCGAGACGGCGCACCGCGTCGAGGAGTTGTCGACTCGTGAGGCCACCCGGTTCGGGCGTGCCGGTGCCGGGCGCCGAACCGGGGTCGACGACGTCGACGTCGACCGAGAGGAAGACCGCGTCGCAGTCGCTCATCGCGATGGAGATCGCCTCGTCGAGGACCTCGTCGAGCCCGCGCGACACGATCTCGGACATCTCGAACGAGCGCATCCCCTGCTCGGCCATCCACGCCAGCGTGGCCGGTTCCGGCCAGTAGCCGCGCAGTCCGATCTGCAAGAAGCGGTCCCCGCGACAGGCGCCCGACTCGATGAGTCGGCGCATCGGCGTGCCGTGTCCGTACAGCGATCCCATCTGCGTCTCACCGGTGTCGGCGTGAGCGTCGAAGTGGATCACCGAGACGCGTCCCCAGCCGACGTGGTGGGCGACGCCGGTCACGTCGGGTAGGGCAATCGTGTGATCGCCACCGAGCACGATCGGGATGACCCCAGTCGACGCGACGGCCGCGACGCGCGCTTCGAGACGTTGGAGCGACGTCTCCGTGTCGCCCGAGGGCATCTCCACGTCACCGAGGTCGACGACCGCGAGAGTGGTCAGTGGATCGATCCCGAGGGCGAGACTGGGGCGCATGCCGTCGTGGGGCAGGTAGTCGGTGACGCGAATCGCCTGAGGACCGAAGCGACATCCCGGTCGGTGCGACGTGCCCCCGTCGAAGGGCGCGCCGATGATCGCCGCGCCCGACGATGACCACTGCGAGAGCACCTCGGGATCGGCTCCGGGCACGCCCAGGAACGTGGCGTCCGGACCGTAGAGGTTGCCTATGCGCATGACGGTTCTGCGTACGTCGCGAGACTCGACCACGGTCTAGACATAGGTCTCGTTGATCGCCGCTGCCAGTTCGTCGAAGTGATTCGCCCACAGAGAGAAATGGCCCTCGCCGTGGTAATAGTGTTCACTCGCCGTCGGGAGGTTCTTGATTAACCACTCGCCGTGCGTCCGCGGGACCGACAGGTCCCGATCGCCAAACCACACCGCGATCGGCACCCCAATCGTCGTGGGGTCGAATCCCCACTCCTTCATCAGAACCCCGTTGTCATCGAAGAACCCGCGCCAGCCGGTCTCGAAGGCTTTGCGCATCGAGGCCGCGAAACTCTCTCGCAGGGTGTCGGACTCCAAGACCGCCTTGTCTGGTTCGGAGAGCAACCCGCCGAACGTCTCGACGATGTCGTCTCCGCTCACCGCGCCGAGCACGTCGCCCATCAACTCCATCACGGATTCGTACTCCGGTCCGCCTTTTTTGGCGAGCGCGTACTCCTCGACGTTCTCGGGCCCCATTCCTTCGGTCCAGTCAAAGTCGAGCGTCGCCGGCACCACACCCGCGAGAGACCACGCCGCACGACATCGCGACGCGTCGAGGGCCGCGCACGCGAGCGCGTGCGGTCCCCCGCCCGACCATCCGACGGCGACGTAGTCGTCTCGACCAAGGGAATCCAGTGCCGCGCGAGCGTCACTGACCACTGATGCGACGTCGTGGCCCTCGAGGCGCGAGGACCGGCCGTAGCCGGCGCGCGACGTGGTGACCATGTAGAGGCTCCCGTCTTCGACCAGAGGCGCGAACAACCTCATCTGGTTCACCGCTCCCGGCGTGCCGTGGTGAAAGAGGACGGTGTGACCGGTCGGTTCACCGACCGTCGCCACTTCGAGGGTCCTCCCATCAGGGGTGTCAATCAAGAATTCGCGGTAGTTCAAAACGCTCCCATCGCCGTACCCAATTCACCACCCTACGATGAAACGATGTCGTCGTCACGCTCGATTTCCGTCTCGCGACTGATCCACGCGCCCGCGTCACGTATCTTCGATCTGCTCGCCGACCCCCGTCAACACGTGCTCCTTGACGGCTCCGGTTCGGTCTCCTCGGTGAAGAGCGCCCCCGAACGATTGGCGCTCGGCTCGACGTTCTCGATGCGCATGAAGATAGGACTGGGCTACGTCACGCGGAACCGGGTCGTCGTCTTCGAAGAGAACCGGGCCATCGCGTGGCACCACTTCGCCCTCTTTATCTGGCGCTACGACCTCGAAGAGGTCGGCGGTGGCACCTTGGTCACCGAGACGTTCGACTACGAGCGACCGTGGGCCTTCGCGATCATCGCCCTCGGATTCCCCGAGCGCAATCGCCGGGGGATGGAAGGTACGCTCGAGCGACTCTCGGCCGCCGTCACCGCGTGACTGAGAGCGTCGCCCCGACGTTCAAGAGTTCGACCCAGGTCTGACCAGGTGTCATCAACGCCGACTGACCGTTCGCCGTCTTGTACTGGACGATGTCGGCCTTGGACGGGCCTCGCGACCACGTCCCCATCGTCTCCTTGCCGTCGACGAAGAACGCCGCGGTCCCCGAACCCTGCAGGTCGGCGTAGGAGTTCTCGGTGCCGATGCCGTTCACGTAGTTCACCCACATCACGATGACGTTCTTCGGCGACTCTCGCACCCCGGTGCCGGTCACGTCGGCCATGCCGAAGAGGGTTCGGTCCCACGACGACGAGGCGGCATCCCAGGTCCAGGTCACCGGATAGATGCTCGGGAAGGGCACGGTGAATCGGACGACCGCGAGGCCGGGCGCCTTCTCGCTGGCCGTTCGATACGAGAAGAGTCGCGGTGGCGGCACCGGAGTGCCCCCGAACGCGAAGAGCTTGGGCGCGATGGCGAAGAGGTTATGGGGCGCGTAGAGGTCGGGATCGCGGAACATCGCGGTTCCGGCGCTGGATTCATCGATGAGCTTGACCGGCGCCGTCGAGATGCTCGCCACGGCGTAGGGCGCGCCGCCGGAGTAGGCGAAGATCCCACCGATGGGCCACACGACCTGGGTGTCGGTCGGACGCACGGAACGCACCGGTCCGACCTTTATCGGGGCGTGCGAATTGAAGATCGCGGCGAGTCGAGTGATGCCCCCGTTCACGATCTCTTCGTAGACCACGTCGGCCTGATCGATGCCCCACTGGGGAAGGGCCTGCGGGGTGTTCTCGATCTTCACCGTCAGGGCGGGGCGCTTCACCGAGAGGCCCGTCGGATCGGGCAGACCGGTCAGCGGCGCGACCGGGTAGGTGGGCAGTGTCGTCGTCGTTGTGGTGCTCGTCGACGCGGCGGGAGTGTTGTTGCGAAAGTGATAGACCGCTAAGCCGCCAATCGCGCCGAGAACGACGACGACCACGACCACGGAGAGTGTCTTTCGCACGCCCCAAACTTAGTTACGCCTGAAGCGAGGACCGCGCCAGGTCCTAATTGCTGGATAAGGATTTGAAGATCACGGTGTGGGGCAACTGCGTCTCGGGACTGAGATGTTCGGAGCCCTCGAGTCGAAGCCACCCAACCGATTCATAGAAGCCCAACGCGGTGTCACGACCGTTCGCCCAGATCTGCTCAACGCCCATCGATCGCAAGTCCTCTTCGGCGAAGGCGAGCACGCGCGCGCCGTACCCTCGTCCTTGGACGTCGAAGTCGGTCGCCATGTAGCGCAGTTGAAACGTGACCAGCGCGGCGTTGATCGGCGGTGCCGACGGGAAGAATGACGCGCTCACGATGAGGCGCGGGCCGAGGAAACCGCCGTAGTGGAGCGACGTCTCGTTAGAGTCGCGCGGATCCGGGTGATAGATCGCGGGGTCGTCGTCACGTAGGACCCGACGGCGGAGTTCATGCAACTGCTCGGCCGAGACGCGCGAGACCGTTAGGTCGAACTCAGTCAATGCGCTTCACCATGGTGACCAACGTCAACGACTTATCGCGTTCCATTTCTAAGCTCTCCCCGGTGGAGCGAAAGCCAATCTTTTCGTAGAAGGCCCGGGCGCGCGGCACGGAGGTCGTCACGTGCAGATAGATCTCGTCAACGCCGTGTTTCCTCGCCCACTCCTCGATCGAGCGCACCAATCGATTCGCCGTGCCGGTGCCGCGTTCACTCGGCGTCACGTACATGCCGTACAGCCACCGGGTTCCGGGGTAGCCGTCGTTGAAGCCGCCCGAGACCATCCCAACCACGCGACCGTCCCGGTCGGCCAGGTAGTACAGCCTCGTCGACGCGGCGTTCTTCCACTGTGCGTCGGACCAGCGACTCGACTCCTCGTAGGTCGAGCCGTACGCGTCGGGGGTGTCGGCGAGCGCCTCGAGCCGGATCGCGCGCAGGTCCTCCCAGTCGTCGAGCCCGCAGAGGCGGATGGTCAGTGTCGACTCATCGGTCATCGGTCATGTGCGCCGCGACGTTGCGTTCGGCCGGAGTGCCGTGGGCCAGGTTGTCGCGCACCGCGTCGTGGTCGATCTCGGGTCGGTTCTGCGAGAGCTTGGCCTTGCCCTGGATCGCGACGACGTCGATCTCGACGCCGACGATCGCTGTGACCTGGCGCTCCACGTACTCACTCGGCGCGTCATCGACGCTCCACACCGGCGATCGTCCGGCCTCGAACTGGTCGGTCAGGCGGCGCACCTGGCGTTGGAGCCACTCGGGATCGTCGTGCACGGTCACGGTGCCCCGGACCTCGGCCGCGACGTAGTTCCAGGTCGGCACGACACCGGGCGCCTCGAAGCGGCTCGGGTAGTTCGACGGTGACACGTACGCGCTCGCCACCAGGAACAGTCCAAGCACCTCGTCGCCGTCAGACAGCGATCGCCACCACCTGTTGGCCCGGGCGACGTGGGTCAGGATTTTCGTGTGATCATCACTGACGACCACGGGCACGAAGACGCTCTGGAGACCGTCGGGGGCCTGGGCGACGAGCATGCCGGCGCCGGCCTCTCGGACGATCTCCCACGCGGCCGCTTCGTCAACGGCGTGCTTCGGAGGGACGTACACGTCAACAGTCTTTCATGCTGAGCGACACCGGTTCCGAGAACTCCGTCTCACGTGCCTTCGGGAGTGGCCAATGCCCCGTGGTCCTCGCGCCGTGGTAGACGGGCCGAGTAGATGCTGTATCCGTCGATCTGGCGAACCAAGAACGTCGCGATCGCGGTGGCCGCCATCATCGGCACGGCCAACGAAAACGCGCTGTGCGTCAGTTCGAGCACCAGGACCAGGCCCGCGAGCGGCGCCTGCATCGAGGCGCCAATCATCGCCGCCGCGCCCACGACGGCGAACGCTCCGACGGGCGTGCCGGGCCATAGGTGGATCCACAACGCTCCGAAGAGGGCCCCGAACAGCGCTCCGGTCGCCAGGAAGGGCGTGAAGACGCCGCCCGCGGCGCCACTACCCAGCATCATCGCGGTCACGAGCGGCTTGAGCGCGAAGAGCGCGAACAAGAGGCCGATCCCTCCGATCCCGAGGAACGCCTCGTGCGCCATGTCCTTGCCGTTGCCGAAGAGCTGCGGGTACCAGATGCCGATGACGCCGAGGACCGCGAAGGCGAGCGGCATCACCCACAAGATGTGAGGACCCTTCGCGCGAAAGTGCGACGCCCAACCGATCAATCGGACGTAGAAGACCGCGAGGAGTCCGATGACGACTCCGGCCAACAGCGACCAGACCATGAGCGAACCGCTGAAGTGGTAACTCGGGATGTCGGCGTAGGTGGCGCTGGTGGGGAGATACAGCCAGGCGACCATGGTCGCGATGAGTGACGTTACGAGCGCGGGCATCACGACGGGCAACGCGAAGCTGCCGTAGAGGACCTCGGCGGTGAAGATCGCCCCGCCGAGCGGGACGTTGTACACGCAGGCCAGTCCCGCGCCGCCACCGCACGCCACGAGCAGTCGCTTCTGCGCCGGGCTGAGGTCGAACCAGTGTGAGATCATGCTGCCCGACGCGCCACCCATCAACTTGGGTGCGGCCTCTCGTCCAATCGAGGCACCGAGTCCGATCACGACTTCTGAGGTCACCGACGTGAGCATGCTTCGTCGAAGCGAGAGCTCTCCGTCGCCGTTCCAGATCGCGTCATCGATGTCCGACCTCTCTCGATTGAGAGAACGCCTGATCAGGTACCACGACACGGCTCCGATGACGCCGCCGATCAGCAGAACGATGAACCGCCGGCTGGAGCTCACCGCCGCCACGGCGTTCTGGAAATAGCCGGAGTGGTAGTGAAATCCGGCACGTTCGACCTCGGCAAGGAGCCACATCAAGATGTCGCCGAAGAGTCCGGTCGCGATGCCGGTCAAGACCACGGCGAGCCAGAACTGCGCCGTGAGGCGCGTTTCGCCGTCATGCGTAACGTTCGGCTGTTCCATCGCGCCGCGGCCCGAAGGCAAACGTCGCTTGATCATCGGAGGGGGAACGCGAAGGCGCTCACTATCGGTATCGCGCTTTCGCAACATGAACCCTTTGAACGCAATGGCTGAGTCCATCGTAGTTCTCGGTTATTTCCAACTATCTCTCTGGAAGAACTTCGATGACAGCTGGAGAGCGACCGCGGTGATCAGTGCAACGCGAGAAGCCACGGCGGAGGGCTCACTTCGATACGGGCAAACGGCGAGGCCACGTGGCCGAACCGTTCGTCTCCCGTGGCCCAAGCCCGCCACGCGTCCGAGATCTCGTCTTGCGTTCGCGCGACGAAGTTCCACCACATGAAGAGTCGTTCGTCGAACGGAACGCCACCGATCAACATCGCCCGGCTCGGTCCGTGCGAATCGAGGCGCAGCTCGTCACGTCCGGCGTCGAGGTAGGCCAACGCCCCCGGTCGAACGACGGTACCGTCGACCATGACGGCGCCGTCGGCCACGATCAGGGCGTACTCGTACGTCGATTCGAGCGCGACGGTGAAACCGCCACCGTGAAGGTCCAGTTCCACTCCGACGTGGTCGCTATCTTGGCGCGCCGGTGAACGCAACCCCGCGAAGGAACCGACGAGCACGCTCCCCGAGAGCGCCGTGGTTTCGAATCTCGGCATCTCGGCGAAGTGTTCGAAATCGGCTCCGCCGTCGCGAGTCGTGGACGGTTGCGCGACCCATAACTGCATGCCGTGGAGCTCACCGGAACGCAGACCGGGATTCTCTTCGGAGTGCGCTACCCCGTGGCCCGACGTCATGAGGTTCAACTGACCGGCTCGAATGAGCTGTTCGGACCCGAGGCTGTCACGGTGCAAGAACTCGCCGCTGAAGAGCCACGTCACCGTCTGGAGACCCAGGTGCGGGTGCGGCGCCACGTCGACCGACCGATTGGGACTCAACGACATCGGACCCATGTGATCGACGAAACACCAGGCACCGACTGTCCGTCGGCCCTTCGTCGGGAGCGCGCGACGCACGCGCATCTGCGCGACCTGCGCCTCGCGGCCCTCGATCACCTCGACGTCGCGATGGACCACGTCGAACTCCCGTCTACGTCGACTCGACCCGATGTCGCGAACGCGTCACGGGATCACCCGTCGTACGCGACCTGGAGCTTGTCGCACTCGATCTTCGTCATCGCCAACATCGCGTCTCGGACCCGTGCGGACCTCACCTGATCAGGGTCGCCCAGGAGTTCGGTGAGAAGCCTCGGGATAACCTGCCACGACAGTCCGAAGCGATCCTTCAGCCAGCCGCACTCACTCGGTTCGCCGCCCTCGCCGAGCGCCGACCAGTAGTAGTCCACCTCGCCTTGATCGGCGCACGAGACCACGAGAGAGAATGCCTCGGACAGTCTGAACGTCGGGCCGCCGTTCATGATCATGAGCGTCAGGTTCTCGATGCGGATCGTCCCGATCACGAAATTACCTTCGGGCATCGTCGGGACGTCCATCCGAGCAACGTCGACGACCTCGGAGTCGGCGAAGACGGAGGCGTAAAAATCGAGTGCCTGTTCCGCGTCGTCGTCGAACCAGAGGAATGGAGTGAGACTCACCACGGGTTCATGCTATCGACTGGGTTCGGCCGGAATCGGGCCGAAACGACCTCCGAATCGCCACGGGGATTCGCCAAAAATGCGCTCGGGCGATGCCCTGTCCTGAATTTCGGACCGGCCATATACTTCGGTTAATGCTTGCAATTCTGTTCTGGTTGGCCATTATCGGGTTCTGCTTCGTGGGCGAAGTGCACACGAACGCCTTCATCGCCGTCTTCATCGGATTCGGTGCGGCGATCTCCTTCGTCCTCGCGTTGGCCGGTCTCCCCTTCGCCTTCCAGGCCGGGGCGTGGATCGTCGTCTCGGCGCTCTCGCTCGTGACCCTTCGCCCGTTCGCCATTCGGAAGTTCCATCATCACCGCTTCGAAATCGACATGTCCCAACCCACGAACACGGCGATGACCGATATGCGCGGCACCGTCGAGATGCCGGTGGGCGACGCGACGCATCCCGGACGCGTGAAGATTCAGGGTGAGTCGTGGAAGGCCGTCACCGACTGGCCGGCGCAGTTGCCCGACGGCACGCCGGTGGTCGTGAAGAAGGCCTACGGCACGACGCTCTGGGTCGACCCCGTTTAAGCCTCGCCGTACGGTGACGTGTCGTTACCCCTAGGCCTGCGTCGTCGGCACGCCGTCCATCACGCTCTTGATCGCTTGGGCCGCGCCCAGTAGTGCCGCGCTCTCCGCGGGGATGATCAACTTGGTGTTGGCACTCTCGGCGAACTTCGAGAGCGTGTCGAGCTGAAGGATCGCGACCAGTGTGGGGTCGGGCTGTTGCAACTTGATGGCCGCGTACACCGACGCGATCGCCTGCGCGCGTCCTTCCGCTTCGAGGATGAGCGCTTGGCGTCGACCCTGGGCGCGCAGGATATCGGACTGCTGGGCACCCTCGGCCTCCTTGATCGCCGCTTGGCGTTGACCGTCGGCGACGTTCACCGCGGACTGCTGTTGACCCTCTGATTCCAGAATCCGGGCACGCTTCTCTTGGTCGGCCTGCTTCTGCAGGGCCATCGCCTGGAGGATCTGTTCGGGCGGTGTGATCTCCAAGACCTCGACGCGGTTGATGCGGACACCCCACTTGTCGGTGGCCTCTTCCATTTGGGTCTGCAGCATCGTGCCGATGCGCTCGCGCTGGGAGAACGCCTCGTCCAGCGTGATGCTGCCGAAGACGGCACGAACCGACGTGCGCGCCAGGTTGTCGACACTGACGAGGTAGTCCGAGTTGGTGAAGAGCGCCAGACGGACGTCGACCACTTGGCTGAAGATCGTGGCGTTGACGATGACGGCCACGTTGTCCCGGGTGATCACCTGTTGGCGGTCGCCGGTGCGCGGCGTCTCGCGGACGTCGACGATCTTCATGACCTCGATGAAGGGGACGATGAACGTCAGGCCCGGGTTCTTGATGTCCTTGAACTCACCGAATCGGGTGATGACCCCGACGAATCCCTGCTGGACGATTCGTACGGCCTTCACGATGATCGCGATGAGGGCCAGCACGACGATTCCGACCACGACTGCTATGACAGTTCCAATCATTTGAATCCCTTCTTCGGCCGATATCGATTCATTTCGCCGCTATTCAGCCCGTTGTTCGGAGTGTAGTTGTCCCTTTCACCGGCTCATCAGGCGATGTCCGGGAAAAGTGACGTGGCGTCAACCGAAGGTGAAATCGAAGGCCTCCACGCCGGGCGTGAACTTGAGCACCATGTTGCCGGTCGCCGAGGACTTCGCGTGAAAGAGCGTGTAGAGCCGCGGGACGCCGCCCACGTGAATGGTCATCGGTGCCGTACCGTTGCCCGCGGAGACCTTCACGGTGCCGCTGCCGCCCATCACGAGGTAGACGTCCTGGGCGATGTAGTTGATCTCCAGCTTCGCGTTCTCGCCGGCCGTCGCCTCTTCGGAGTGCTCGTCCCAGATGCCCGACAAGGCCCAGGTGGTCGAGGCCAGGTTCTGCGGGAAGTGGTACTCGGCGGCGACGTTCTCCGCCGGCTCCACGTTGGAGTCCAGGTACGTCAGGCCGTACTTGTAGCCGACGTAGGACTCGGGACTCGTCTCGACCGTCGGCGTGAGATTCGGCACCGACGTCGGGGGCGGTAGTTTCACTCCGGGGTGCGCCGCAGTGAGGAGCTGTCGGATGAGGCTCTCGGTGAGTCCATAGTTGCCCTCGCCGAAGTCGACGTGACGCACGACGCCCTGGGCGTCGATCAGGTACTCGGCGGGCCAATACTCGTTGTCGTAGGCGTTCCAGGTGCCGTAGTTGTTGTCGACGGCGATCGGGTACTTGACGCCCAGCGCCTTGGCCTGCGCCTTGATGTTGCTGATGACGTGCTCGAACGCGAACTCGGGCGTGTGCACGCCGACGATCTCCAGACCGTACGGGGCGTAGCGCTCGTACCACGCCTCGACGTGCGGCAACGATCGCTGGCAGTTGATGCACGAATAGGTCCAAAAGTCGACGATGACGACCTTGCCGCGCAGGCCCTTCATCGTGAGCGGCTGATCGTTGGGAGTGTTGAGCCACGTGGTGACGTCCGTGAAGTTCGGCGCCAGTCCACACGTCACCAGACCGGGCGAGGCCGACGGACACGAGATGAGCGATCCGGTGACACCCTTAGTGCCCTGTCCGCCCTTGAGTGCGTTCAGCTGCTTGCGAATGCTGGTGGACCCTTCGATGTTCCTCTGCAGCACGCTCGTATAGCCCGGAACATCCTTTTGCAAGAAGTCGAATGCGTTCGTCGCGATGCCGATGGCCATCACGATGAGCACCACGCCGCCAATCCGACGGGCCAGCGGCGCGTGCGCTCGAACCGACCGCACGCGATGGACCACCCCTCCGCCGGCGAGGGCGATGAAGAGCAGCGGCACCACGGCGCCGATGGCGAAGGCGAGGGTGACCAGGACCGTCTGGAAGTGGACGTCACGCGTGGCGCCGAGCACCGTGATCGCGGCGAGCACCGGTCCGGCGCACGGTACGAACACCAGACCCAGGGCCAGTCCGATGACGAAACCGCCGCTCGAACTACTCGGCTGACGACCGACCAACCGGGCGAACGGCCGCTCCAGCCACTCTCCTATAACCGGTACCACGAACCCGACACCGACGAGTCCCAGCAGTACGATGCCCGTCCACATCAAGGTGCTCTGGGGAAGGTCCAACCCGGAGAGAATCTCGGAACCGGCGAGCACGAGGAGGCTGAAGCTCAAGACGAGTCCGAGGACTATCGCCACCGATCGTCGCCACGACGCCCTCGGGTTGGTGGTGGCGTCGGGCGCCGCGACCCCCGCGACGAACACGATCGGCAGGATCGGCAAGATGCAGGGCGAGATGCCGGCGATCAAACCGGCCGCGAGCGCGACGAAGATAAGCGTCACGACGACTGCTCGATCACAAGACCACTCGACCGGACCAATCGAGGAGTCATTGGCGAACTCTAGGTGCCGACGCGAGCCCACTCTCCATACGGGACAGTCTTGAGAGCGGCCGATGCGTTACAGCGGTCAGCTTTAGTGAATTCTTACAATTCAAGGGCTCCGTAACGACGCGGATCCGAGCGTTCGTGACGCGACGCGGTGTCCACGACGGGTCCGGTTTGACCATGATCGCGCCGTTCTCCATCGTCGCGTGTCAAACCCGAATTTCGCAATCACCTCTTCTACACTCAGGTCATGCGCGCCGACATCGTGGTCTACGACGGACTCGACGAGTTGGACGCCCTCGGCCCGTACGAGATCCTGAGACGGGCTGAACACCTGAGCATCGACTTCTCAGTGCGATTGGTCACCCACACCGGCCAGCACACCGTCTGCGGGTCCAGCGGTCTCACCTTCGCCACCGACGGGCTCTTTACGCCGGGCGAGGCCGATATCGTCATCGTCTCCGGGGGCGGCTGGAACGCCCGGTCGAAGCAGGGCGCGTGGGCGGAGTATCAGCGGGGCGAGTTGGCGCCGTTGCTCGTGGAGGCGGCCCAGAGCGCCGTGGTGATCGCCGGGGTGTGCACCGGGACCATGCTGTGGGCTCACGCGGGCGTCATCACCGGACGACGAGCGAGCACCCATCACACGGCCCTTGAGGAACTGGCCGAACTGGGCGTGGTCGTCGTCCCGGAACGGGTCGTGGACGACGGCGACCTCGTCACCAGCGGCGGCGTCACGAGTGGACTCGATCTCGCGCTGTGGTTGGTGGCGCGCGAACTGAGCGATCTTCTCGCGCAACAGATCGCCAAGAGCATCGAGTACAAGTGGTTCCGACCGAACCGCACGATGAGCGCGTAATAGCTAGCCCGCCGTGAAGTGGTTGCGGAATGCGAACTCCCTCGCCGGTCCGTGCAGCGCGCGCCACTCGGGGGCGAGCACGGCGTAGACGAGTTCGTCGGTCCACTCGCCTTTGACGTGCTCGTTCTCGAGGAAGTGGGCCTCTCGTCGCATCCCCAGTTTCTCCAGTACTCGCGCCGAGGGATCGTTGCGCGCGTCGAGTCGTCCGCTCACACGGTGGGCACCGAGACCCGAGAACGCCAACTCGACGATCATCGCCGCGCCCTCGGTGGCGTAACCGCGTCCGGCGTAGGCCGGGTCGATCACGTAGCCCACTTCGTAGTGTGCGTGCACGGCGCTGATGAAACCCATGGCCAGCTCACCGATGAGGACTCCCTCACCGATGACCTCCACACCAAAGTTGATCCACCCACCCTCGGCCGGCAGTTCGACCTCACTTCGGCGCGCGAGGTGGTCCTTCGCGGCCGGACGATCGAACGGCCCAAAGTAGAGATAGCGCACCACGTCATCGTCGGAGAAGAGTGCGTGATGACGGTCCAGGTCGTCGGCCGTGAGCGCGCGGATGATGAGGCGTTCGGTGGTGAGTGGATAGACGAGCTCCATCACTCCTCACATTCTCAGTCGGGGGGTAACACGAGGTTGGCCGCTTCTTCGACGACGATCGCGAAGAACCGATTCATGTTGCGCACCGTACCCTTGTAGTGACCGAACAGTTCGAAGCTAACGCACCCGAAGATCTGGGACCACACCATCAAAGAGAGCGCGCGGACCGATTCCGGGACGCCGGGCATCACCGAGTCGAGGTTGCGAGTTTCGAGCAGTCCCTTCGGCCCTGGCCCCCCGACATCGATTCTCCGTTCGGCGCTGGACTGCTGCCACGCGTCGGCGACGATAGAACCGAGCACCAACGCGACGCGCGCGGCCGGTTCGACGGTGAACTGCGGCGCTTCGTAGCCGGGAACCGGCGAGCCGTAGAGCAGGGCGTACTCGTTGGGGTTGGTCTTCGCCCACTTCCTGATCGCCGATGCGGCGGCGTGGAAGCGGCGGCGGGGTTCACTGCGGGGCACTCGACGGGCGGCCCGTTCGGCGACCTCTCCGAGGTCGTTGTAGGCGTCGACGATGAGTGCGGTCAAGAGATCGTCCCTCGTCGCGAAGTAGCGATACAGCGCCGAGGAGACGACGCCCATCTCGCGCGCGACCTCGCGCAGGGACAGTCCGGACGCACCCTTTTCCGCCATCAACCTACGAGAGGTCGACTTAATCCGCTCGATTTGGAGAATCCGGGCCTGCACCCGCGTCGGGCGAACGTCGCTCACCGAACCAGTATCGCAGGTCAGCCGACCCGCTGCACGGAAAAAGAGAGCGGTGCTCTTGCAATTCCCTTCGCGCTGTGTCACACTTAGATAGAGAGAGCAGTGCTCTCACAAATGAGGAGGACGCGTGGGAACGTATTTGATCGTGGGTGCCGGCGCAATCGGCACGGTCGTCGCGCAGGAGCTCGCCGAACAGGGGCACACGGTTCGACTCCTCTCGCGCCGCGGCACCGGACCCGAACACTCGCTCATCGAGTTGGTCGCGGGCGACGCCTCCGATCCTTCGACCGTGACCCGCCATTCGGTGGGCGCCGACGCGATCTTCAACTGCGCCAATCCCCCC
>Ga0187871_10001425_pt1 | contig 20838 bp, 17 predicted proteins | sample June2016WEW_16_1_FD_132988 | JGI IMG/M metagenome (GOLD analysis project Ga0187871, IMG submission 132988) | Peatland microbial communities from SPRUCE experiment site at the Marcell Experimental Forest, Minnesota, USA - June2016WEW_16_10 | ecosystem: Environmental > Terrestrial > Soil >...
CAGCGCTTTAATGTAATCGATCACCGCCAAGCCGTCGTCGATGGAAGTGATCATACCAGTGGCGGAAGGGGCCGACGTCAGGTTCATGTTTCCGCCGCGATAGTCAGCCACCGCGACTACGTAGCCTTCCTGCAGGAAGCGCTCCCAAACGGGACCGCCCCAGTCGCCGCGCGACCAGCCGACGAGTTGCTCCATGCCGCGGCCGCCGGGCGCGCCGTGAAAGATGACGATGGCGGGATAACGGCCGTCGCCCTTGGGCTTGCGAATGGCCGCGGCGATGTACAGGCCGTCTTTGGACTTGATGTAGGTTTGTTGGATGGGCGAGTCGGCCTCGCTGACGACGTGGATGTACTTTTCGTGCGGCAGCGCTACCGTGCTGCCGGGGTTGTGATGGATTTCCGCCGTGGCGAAGACGGCAGAAATCAGACAAAGGAATGCTATGCGCATGGTTCTACGATAGCAGGCCACCTGACAGGCTGAAGCCTGTCCCACCCTACTTCACGAAGGCGGCGAGCCTTTGCCGCAACGACTCGGGGATCTCCACTTCCATCTCGCACGAGTCCCCCTCGTAGCTGGTCTCCAGCACGCGCCCGAGATCGTGCACCATCGAGATGCGCGCGCCATCGCTGAGCGGCAGACGCAGGCGCACGCGCACGATGGGGTCGAAGGGCAATACGTCGTCGATCGCGGCAAGCAGGCCATCGATCCCCTGCGCGGTGAGCGCGGAAACCGCTACGGCGCGCGACTCGGCCGCCGCGCCCGTGCCGCCCAGCAGACGGTGGCGGTATGCTTCCACATCGGTCCCGGCTTCCGGCAGCCGGTCCACTTTGTTCAAGACCAGCAGTTGCGGAATAGCGCCGGCGTCGATTTCAGCGAGGACTTTGAGCACGTGCCCCGTCTGCGCGGCGGCGTGCGGCGCGGAGACATCCACCACGTGCAGAATCAGGGTGGCGTCGGTGACCTCTTCGAGCGTGGCGCGGAAGGCTCGCACCAGCGTCGTGGGCAGGTTCCCGATGAATCCTACGGTGTCGCTGACCAGCACCCGGCGGCGGGAAGGCAGCGTCACCGGACGCACCGTTGGATCGAGCGTGGCGAACATGCGCGCATCGGTCAGCACGGTGGCTTGGGCCAGGCGGTTGAACAGCGTGGACTTTCCGGCGTTGGTGTAGCCGACCAGCGCGATGGTCGGCAAGGGCACGGCGTGCCGCTTGCGGCGATGCAGCGCGCGGCCGGCCCTTACGCTATCCAGATCCTCCTCGATTTTCTTGATGCGGCGGTGGATGCGGCGGCGGTCGGTTTCCAGTTGCGTTTCACCGGGGCCGCGCGTGCCGATGCCGCCGCCCAACCGGGACATCTCGATCCCCCGGCCGGTCAGGCGCGGCAACAGGTAATTCAACTGCGCAAGTTCCACCTGGAGGCGGCCCTCACGTGTGCGCGCGCGTCGGGCGAAAATATCCAGGATGAGTTGCGTCCGATCGATGACCCGGCCCGCAAGCTCCTTCTCCAGATTGCGCTGCTGTGTGGGCGTCAGGTCTTGGTCGAAGATCACCAGGCCGGCATCCAGCGACTGGCCCAATTGCGCCAGTTCCTGTACTTTGCCCTGCCCGATGAGAGTTGCGGCTTCCGGCGCCGCGCGCGATTGGATGAGCCGGCCGGCGATCACTGCGCCAGCGCTGGCGGCCAGTTCCGCCAGTTCTTCCAGGGACTCCGCGGCGTCATCGGGCCCCAAGTGAGTCCCGGCGCGGCGGCTCTTCCAATCCACCCCGACCAGGATCGCGCGTTCCGGCGGCGTTTGTGGGGTGGTGGAAATCTATCCCTCCGTGGTTGCCGCCTGCGCCACCGGTTCGGGCGCTGGCGCGGCGGCCTGCGGGCTGCTGGCGTACGAATGGACCGTCTTCAACGTCACCACCGTGGAGATGGCGTGCTTGAAGATCAGTTGCTCCTGATTGTTGGTTTCCAAAACCAGGGAATACTTGTCGAAACTCTTGATGCGGCCGGAAAGTTTCACCCCACTCATTAAATAGATGGTGAGGACAATTTTGTCTTTTCGCGCGTTGTTTAAGAAGCTGTCTTGAATATTCTGCGCTGGTTTATCCATGGGTCCCCCAGAGCTGTTCGGGGCCAAGCGGCCCACTTCGAATTGGCTTTCATATTGTACAACGAACCGGGGGGCGGGCGGTGTGCTCTGAGCCGCGACCGTCAGGGAGCGGTTTCCCAAGGGGACCTCTGGGCCTTACCGGCTTCAGTCGGCAGAATCGCCGCTGTGCTCTCCGTTGTAATATTACTTTGTAGAACCAAGGTATGGCGATTGATCTTCACGCGTGGCGCGCCAAACTCGGTTTCACTCAGACGGAAGCCGTGCCGGCCGCCGGTTACGGGCACTGGAAGACTCAGGGTGGCCGACAGGCTTCGCGGGCAGGAGGGTCGTGCGTGGCGCAAATGAGCGCGCTGGGTTATCCCGGCTTCCGGCTTGTGCGCGCATCCTGCCGCCGTGCGGATCCGGCAGCCCTGCTTCTGCACGCGTTGCTTCAGCCGGATCTGGACGCCCGGGTTTGCGAGGCCTTCCTTGGGTCGCGCGGCAATACGCCGCCAAAGTGGAATGGGAATGGCTGGTCCAACAAGCGAAATTACACGACTTTCAGAATCGCCTTGGTTTCCTCCTGGAGTTGGCGGGAACGGGGACCAAACCGATGCTGCAGGCGAAGTCTGAACTGGAGGCGGCTCGCCTGCGTTATCGGAGTGAGATGCGGCCTTACCCGAGCGGTCCAACGCCGACTTGGCACGACACAACCCTCGAAATGTGGGGTCAACGCGTGTTGGCCGGGAGAATGAACGCCGCTAGTTGGACTTCTCCACCAGCGCCCGCACGGGAATTCGGTTTTCGAGGATCAGCCGGCGGATTTCCGCGGATGTCAGTTTGGCAATGCGCCGCACTTCATGGCGTTTGCGGAGCATGCGCGGCAGCAGACGCACCGCCGCCAGATCCGCGCGCAGGATGGTCCATGCCAGCCGCAGCTTGTTGGCTAGTCCCGGGAAGCGCGCCATCTCGCCTTTTCCGCCGGCCGCCGCCACCAGGCCGCTCGAGAGGCGTAGCGCGAAGTAATACGGGTTCAACACCAGCAAGCTCCAGGGAAATAGCTTGGCAGCCAGCAGCACGCGGTTGCGCTCGATCAGAAAGATGCGCTCGGTGGACCCCGCATCGATGCTGGCGCCGCGATGATGCCGCACCACCGCGCCCGGCGTGTACAGGCAGCGCCAGCCGGCGATGCGCCCGCGCAGGCCGAGTTCCGCGTCGTCGGCGAACATGAAGAAGTCTTCGTCGAATCCGCCGATTGCCTCCAGCATGGCTTTGCGATACATGCCGGCGCAGCCATCCGGCCACAGGCACTCTTCGACGCGGTCGTATTGGCCCGCGTCGATCTCGCCGGTGCCGCGTCCGCGATTCTGGCCATCGGGATAGATGAGGTGCCCGGCTTTATCAATGCGGTCGATGTGGCGGGGATCTTCCCAGACCAGCACTTTCGCGGCCGCCATGCCGATGTCGGGCGCTCGGTCGAAGGCGCGCCGCAGGTTGGCGAGAAAGTCCGGCGCGGCCTCCGCATCGTTGTTCAGCAGTGCGATGAACTGGCCGCGCGCCGCGGCGAAGGCCTGGTTGTTCGCCGCGCAAAAGCCCTCATTGGCAGCGTTGGCTATGACACGCACGCCGAATTCCGAGCGCGCCATTTCGGCTGAGCCATCGCTCGATCCGTTGTCCACCACGATCGTTTCGAAGTTGGCGCCGCGCTGTGCGGCAAGCGACGTGAGGCAGGCGCGCAGATACTCGCGCCGGTTCCAGTTGATCACGACGACGGAAATATCGGGCGCCACGTCAGGGAGCAGGCGCGACCGCCGCCGCCGAGGCCGGACCAGTCAGCGGATTCGGCAAGTGATGCTGCGCGTAATACCCCGGCCGCACGCGCTCCACGATCTGCGCCACCGGCCGCTCCAGGACGCGGAAGTAAGGCTGCGGATTCAGTCCGATCCAGAAGGCCCAGATCAGCAACGGCGCGAAGACGGCGATCTCGCGCCACGACAGATCGCGCAGCTTCAGGTTCTTCTCCGAGATCTCGCCCAGCATAGTGCGCTGGAACAGCCAGATCAGGTACGCGGCGCCTAGCGCGATTCCCACCGCGCCCCAGAAGGCCCAATTGAGGGACATCTGGTAGGCGCCTTGCAAAATGGTGATCTCGCCCACGAAGCCGTTGAGCGCCGGCATACCCAGCGAGCTGAGCGACGCGATCAGGAAGACGATGGTGAATACCGGCATCACCTTCATCAACCCGCCGTATTCGGAGATCGCGCGCGTGTGCCGCCGCTCGTAGACCACGCCCACAATCAGGAAGAGCATGCCGGTGGAGATGCCGTGGTTGATCTGCTGGAGGATGGAGCCGGAGATGCCTGCGGGGTTCAGCGCGAAGATCCCCAGCGTACAGAACCCCAGGTGGCTGACCGAGGAATAGGCGATCAGCTTCTTCCAATCCGTCTGCATCAGGCAAACCGCCGCGCCATAAACAATCGCGATGATGGAGAGCACCGCCATGATGTTCACGATGGTGGGATTCTTGGCCGATTCCGGCAGTAGCGGCAGCGAGAAGCGCAGGAATCCGTATGTCCCCATCTTCAGCAGGACGCTGGCCAGCATCACCGAGCCGGCCGTGGGGGCCTCGGTGTGCGCGTCCGGCAGCCAGGTGTGGAACGGGAACATGGGAACCTTCACCGCGAAGCCCGCGAAGAACGCCCAGAAGACCCACCATTGCAGGGTTGGCGACAGGCTCGTGCGCATCAGGTCGGCCAGGTCGAAGGAATAGGTCTGGAATTGCGCGTAGTGCTGGGTGTAGAGCGTCAAGATGCCCAGGAACATCAGCACCGAGCCGATCAATGTATAGATGATGAATTTGATGGCCGCGTAGGCGCGCCGCTGGCCGCCCCAGATGGCGATGATGAAGTACATCGGCACCAGCGTGGTCTCCCAGAAGACGAAGAACAGCAGCAGGTCGAGCGACATGAAGACGCCCAGCATGGCGGTCTGCAACAGCAGGAAGAACGCGTAGTATTCCTTGAGCCGGGTCTCGATCGCCTTCCAGCTCGACAGGATGGCGAGGAAGCCCACCACGGTGGTGAGCATGACGAGCAGGAGGCCGAGCCCGTCGATGCCGATGTGGTAGGAAGCGCCGATCGAGGGAATCCAAGTGCACTGCTCCTCGAATGCCCAGGTCCGGGTGCGATCGAACTGGAAGACCAGCGGCAGGGACACCAGGAATCCGATAAACGACGCAATATTGGCCCACAGCTTGATCAGGCGCGGGTTCGACGACGGCAGGAACAGCAGCACCAGGAGGCCGGCCAATGGCGTAAACAGGACGATCGAGAGAATGTGGTCCATAGGGCGGATTGGAGAGATTATAGTAGCACCAGTGGGGCAAGGGTGCTCAGCAGTTCTGAGGAATCTGAGCGGCCTTTGTGGGGCAGCTTGGTAAGCTGCGGCCGATTGTCAATCGGCCAAATGCCGCGCACGCACCGGACAACGGCTATACTGAAGCGAGGAGGGCCGCCCTGCGGCGCGGCGCAGATCGACATGCTGGCTTTCGTGCAATTCCTCGAAGAATTGTCGACGGACCACGTCACGCTCAGTCCCGCCGAAGTTCGCCGCATGAGACGCCGCTTCGGTGACAAGACCCTTCAAATGGGCCACCTTGAGGAAGACGGCGCCCTGTCGATACCGGTCGATTCCATCGTGGAGGCTGTTCGGTCCCAGGGAAGCCAGAGGCTCAATGAGGCATTGGAGAACCTGAAGAGCGAGCAGATGATCTCTATGCTTGAATCGGCCGATGCCCTGGTCGAGCGGATTGCCGAAGCCCAAAGGCGGAAACTGGGGCAAATGGTCGACCAGTTTCAGCGCGAGCCGGATGACGCCAGGGCACACCGGCAGTGGAAGGAGATCGAGAAAACGGTCTTCGGCATAGAGTACCCGGACTAGGGCCGGCCTCCGTTTCCGCGATATTGCCAGTTTGGCCATGTTTCAGAGAGCGCCCTTTGTGCCAATGCCTGAGGAGTGTCTTTGCCTTCTTTAAGGCTGCACAAACATGGGCGATGAAACGACGAAACATGCTAACCTTTGCTTGAGGAGCAAAAGCGTGTTTGGCAAAGCTATGCAGATTGAAAAAAACGTAGCAAGAATTGAACACAATTCAGAAGATTACCGCATTGTTCGTTACAGTCGAACACCGGCACGCCAGCGCCATTACACAAGAAGAAGCGGAAATTGTGCTTACTAAGGAGTGGCCGCTCTTGTTTACACAGAGGGTCAGGTACGGTGGTTAGCCTATGGCTCAACCGTATCTTCCGACATTCTCAGGCAAACGATACTCCGTTGGCCCGGAAGCCATAAAAGGACGGCCTGCATTCACATCGGCGATTGGTAAATGCATTAGTATGTGGTCATATGTAGACAACGAACTCGGGGGTTTGTTCGGCATACTGCTCGGGGCAGATTCAGAAGCAGCTCACCGGGTATTTCTGATTTTGCGCCGCTGGTCACATCAACGCGAGGCTCTTGAAGCGGCGGCGGAAGGCAGACTGTCAAATGATGAGATGACTGTTTATCGCTCGCTCATCGTTGACTATGAACGCTCGAAGCCCAACGTAACGATCTTGGGCATGGCTGCTTTGGGGTGTGTCCGGATGACGAAGACTTATTGTTTGTTATCAGTGTCCAGCACCACGTCCTCTGGCAGGCGGACATTCTCCCGAAGCATCTGAAGGGCGAGATCCCCGTTGACTCCCACGAGGGCCTCAAACAACATCTGTATGTGTACAGGATGTCGGACCTAGATGCTTTGCATCGCCGAATGGAGCGGCTATGGTGGGACATGTTCTATTTCAATGGATATCTTCGGTCACCGCGAGATTCTGGCCGCCTTGCAGAATTTCGCAGGCTATTTGAGTCACCTCGCATTCAGCAGCATATGCCGAACGTTAAATAGCGTCGTTGCAAATTGGGTAAGTCTTGCATCGTTTCTGGAACACCCGTAAATCCCGGGCCTTCAGCGTTGCAGATATCTGCCACGAAAATGGAGGCACGAAATCCCTAAGTCCGGCGTTGCCCCCGGCGGCGTAGGACGGATCCCGCACAATCTGGCGTGCGCCGCGGAATGCGGCGTACACGGCCCACGCATTCGGCAAAACGGAACCGCGAACCAAGGTGATCGGCGGCCAGGAAAAGGAAGGGATAGACAGGCCAGGAGGCCTGTCCTACAAATTCCCGCGCCGCGCCTGTTCCCGCTCCAACGCCTCGAACAGCGCCTTGAAGTTCCCCTTGCCGAAGCTCCGGCTGCCCTTGCGCTGAATCACTTCATAAAACAATGTCGGCCGGTCTTCCACGGGCTTGGTGAAGATCTGCAGCATATAACCCTCATCGTCGCGATCCACCAAAATGCCCAGCTCCGCCAAGCGGTCGATAGGTTCGTCGATCGGTCCTGTGCGCGCGGTCAGATCCTCGTAGTAAGCCGCTGGCACCCGCAGAAACTCGATGCCCTGGTCGCGCAACTTCGTCACCGTGTCGATAATGTTATCCGTGGCCATGGCGATATGCTGCACGCCCGGCCCATGATAGAAATCCAGATACTCCTCGATCTGCGACTTCCGCTTGCCCTCCGCCGGCTCGTTAATCGGAAACTTCACCCGATCGTTGCCGTTGGCCATCACCTTGGACATCAGCGCCGAATACTCCGTGCTGATATCGTTGTCGTCGAAGTGCTGATACAGTCGGAAGCCCATCACATCGCGATAGAAATCCACCCAGGTATTCATCTCGCCCCGGCCGACGTTGCCGACCATATGGTCGATGTACTTCAGCCCTGCCGGCCGCGCCACGCAATCGGCGCCCTCCACCGGCGCGAAGCCCGGCAGGAAGACGCCGCGATAGTTGCGCCGGTCCACGAAAGAGTGAATGGTGTCGCCGTAAGTGGCGATGGCGGAGATGCGCACTTCGCCATGCTCGTCGCGCAGAGTCTCCGGCTCTCGCACCTCGCCTGCGCCGCGCCCCGTCGTCTCACGGAAAGCCGCATCCGCGTCGTCCACCCACAGTGCGATATCCCGCACGCCATCGCCGTGCAACCGCACGTGCTTGGCAATTGGATGATCGGGCTCGAGCGCGGTGGTGAACACCAACCGGATCTTGCCCTGCTCCACCAGCCACGATGCGCGGTCGCGCGTGCCCGTCTCCGGTCCGCGATAAGCCGTCAGCCGCATCCCGAACGCCGACCGGTAGAAATACGCCGCCTGCCTGGCGTTGCCCACATAGAACTCCACATAGTCGGTGCCATTCAGAGGAAGAAAATCCCTCTCGCCGGTTTGTGCTTCCGTTAATGTTTGCATAATCGCTCCCCCACCGCCTCCACGCATCGCATATTCTCGTCGTCCGTTCCCGTCGATATCCGAATGCATTGCGGCAACCCAAATGCCCCCAGCGGCCGCACGATCACGCCCTCCCGCAGCAGCGCTTCCGTCAACCCGCGCGCCTCTTCCGCGCTGGCGAACGGCAGCATCACGAAGTTGGCGTCCGAAGGAACCGCGGCGATCCCCATGCCGCGGAACGAATCCGTCAGCAGCCGCAGCCCGCGCGCGTTCAGCTCCAGCGAGCGATGCAGGAATTCCTTGTCCATCAGCGCGCCGATGCCCGCGGCCTGCGCCAGGGTGCTGGGTTCGAACGGCAGCTTCACCTTCAACAGATTGGCGATCAGATCCTCGTGCGCGAATCCGTACCCGATGCGCACGCCCGCCAGCCCGTAGATCTTCGAGAAAGTACGCAGCGTGATCACGTTGTCGTAGCGGTAGTGCATCGAATCCGGATAGCGCGGGTTGTCCTGCGCGTATTCGAAATAAGCTTCGTCCAGGATGATCAGCACGCGCTCCGGCACGTGCCGGTAGAAGCTGTCGAATTCCTGCCTGGTGAAAATGGTTCCGGTCGGATTGTTGGGATTCGCCAGGTAGATGATTTTGGTGTTTTCGGTTATCTGTGCCGCAAGCGCGGGCAGATCGTAGTGCCAGTCGCGATACGGCACGGTGCGATACTTCACGCCGCGGGAACGCGCCAGCACCTGGAAGCCGATGAAGGCCGCATCCGTGGTCAGCACCTCGTCATCGTCGCAAAGAAAGGTCCTGATGATGCCGGACATGATCCCCTCCGACCCGCTTCCCGCAATCACGTTCGCCGGCTTCAGGTCGAAGTTCTCAGCCAGCGTGCGGCGCAGGTCCAGGCCGCCGTTGGGGTAAAGATTCAGTCCGCTCAACTCCCGCCGGACGGCTTCCAATGCCAGTGGCGAAGGGCCCAGGGGGTTTTCGTTGGAAGCCAGCTTCGAGACATTGGTCAAGCCGTATTCACGGCGCACCTCGTCGATGGAGCGGCCCGCCTCATACGGGCGCAGCGATTCGATATATGGCGGGACCAAAGGCATCGGGATGTCATTTACCATGGTAATTCGGATGACACGCAAAGGGGCCGCGGCCAATTGACTCTTCCTGCCACTCTGCGCGCGCTGCGTTACCGCAATTTCCAACTGTTCTTCGGCGGCCAGTTGATCTCGCTCACCGGCACCTGGATGCAGAACGTCGCCCAGGCCTGGCTGGTCTACCGGCTCACCGGGTCGTCCGTGCTGCTGGGCCTGGTAAGCTTCTGCGGACAGATTCCCGTGTTCCTGATTGCTCCGCTGGGTGGTATTGTGGCGGATCGCTTCCGCCGCCAGCGAGTTGTGATCGGCACGCAGACCGCCGCCATGCTGCTGGCGCTCATTCTGGCGGCCCTCACCATCACCGGCGCCGTGCGCATCTGGCATGTCTTCGTTCTGGCGGCGCTGCTCGGGATTGTGAACGCTTTCGATATCCCCGCGCGGCAGGCGTTCTTCGTGGAGATGGTGGGGCGCGAAGACCTGATCAACGCCATCGCCTTGAACTCCTCGATGTTCAACGCCTCGCGCATCATCGGCCCGGCCGTGGCCGGCATCCTGGTGGCCGGCATCGGCGAAGGCTGGTGTTTTTTCGTGAACGGCGTGAGCTACATCGCGGTGATCGCCGGGCTGCTTCTCATGAGGTTGGAACCCCACAAACCCGTCCAGCGGACCGCATCGCCGCTCGCGGACGTGCTCGAAGGATTCCGATTCGTCATTGCCAGCCCGCCCATTCACTACCTGTTGATCATGTTGGGAATCCTGAGCGTGACCGGGATGCCGTTCGCCGTGCTCATGCCGATCTTCGCCGACCAGATCCTGCACGGCGGCGCCAAGGGGATGGGCATCCTGATGGGCGCTTCGGGCGTGGGCGCGCTGGCTGGCGCTTTGCTGCTGGCCTCGCGCGAAGCCGTTAAGGGCCTGGGGCGCTGGGTGGGGATTTCGGCGGGCGCGTTCGGCGCGGCTCTCATTGCGTTTTCGGTTTCGCGTTCGTTCTGGGTCTCGTGCGCGCTGCTGCTGCCGGTGGGCTTCGCCATGATGGTGGAGATGGCATCCTCCAACACGCTGATCCAAACCATGTCGCCGGATCGCCTGCGCGGGCGCGTGATGTCGGTCTATTCGATGATGTTCATGGGCATGGCGCCGCTCGGCGCGGTGGTCAGCGGTGTGACCGCCGCGCGCTGGGGCGCGCCCGCGACCGTCGCCGGTGGCGGCGTCATCTGCATGGCGGCGGCCGCGGACTTCGGCTGGCGATGGCCGGGCTTGCGGTCCGAAGCGCGCCGGCTCATCGCCGCAGCACAGATGGCCGGCGGCGTGCCTCCCCAGAGTGCTACCGGCGGCAGCGTGGCTATCAAGACGGGTGGTGAAGCAGCGTGATCCTGCGCCGCGGCTTTTACGCGCGCCACACCGTCGAAGTCGCGCGCGGCTTGCTGGGCAAGATCCTGGTGCACGGCGAAACCTCCGGCAAGATCGTGGAGACCGAAGCCTACCTCGGCGGCAACGATCTGGCCGCACACTCCGCGCGTGGTGTCACCCCTCGCACGCGCGTCATCTTCGGACCGCCGGGCCACGCTTACGTGTACTTCATCTATGGCATGTACGAGTGCCTGAACCTGGTCGCGGAGCCGGACGGCCAGCCCGGATGCGTGTTGATTCGCGCCTTGGAGCCCGTGGCGGGCATTGAGACCATGCAGCGCCGCCGCCCGGCCGCCCAAACGCTCCACGATCTGGCCTCCGGACCGGGGCGTCTCACGCTGGCGCTGGGCATCACCCGCGCGCAGAACGGCGTGGACGTGACGCGCGGCGCGCTCACCGTGCGTACTCCGCCAGACGAGGAGCCATTCGAAATCGACGTCACGCCGCGCATCGGCATTCGCCACTGCGCCGATTGGCCGCTGCGGTTTACAATCCGGGGGAATCCGTTCGTCAGCCGGTAGGGTAGTGTCCGCGAATTATTGATGTTCGCTCGAGCTGATGTGGGGCGGCCAAAATTGCCCGCACAAGGTCCAAAGTTGCCTGTCACGGTATTATGCGATCGTCAATGACTGTACAGTTCCGGGTGCCCGGCGTGGCGCAGACGATCGTTGTTTGTCGTCTGCGCACCGTGCTCGAACTCGGCAGGCCACGAAAAAACGATTGGCCTGGCCCACAGCCAAGTAGCTACTGGCGTTCCACAACCAACACGGTGAATGACCCCGGCTTCGGTCTCATCCTGGAACCTTGTGTGCCGGCAGGCGGCGCCACCATCTCGGCCGGGGCACGGGGTACTTCTTCGTCACTTTCAATCCCGGCGCCTCCGCGGCTGTTGCCAGGGCGGCCACCGCGACCAAAATCCAGAATCCAGCGGATAGTTTCAAGGGAATCCTCCTCTCGCAATGACGGGTCCAGATCTTACTTATTAACTGCCGTCGGCATTAACGGCGACTTCCGGCTTCTTGCCGTTTTTCTCGATGACGGCTTCGCAGCTTACCGTCGAACCTCTGGTAACCGATTCAACGCGCAAGATCTTGCCGGAGCCCGCCTTGGTCCGAAGGGCTTTTTGCGCGGCTTCCGGTAGGCTTTCGAAGGCCATCGCCTCCTCCACTTCCACGATCGCGCCCGAAGCATCCATCAGGATGTCGCGCGACTTCCCGTTAACCGTGGTCTCGGCTTCGTAATACGTCTTACCGCGCTCCACCTCTCTCGATAGCCCGCGCAACTTCGCCGTCTTGATCTGTTACTGCACTGCTTTTTGCACGGGAGGCGGGAGGCTATGCGTTTTCCCACGGATTGAGCAGCGGCACGCCCGACGACTCGAAATCCGTGGTGTTCCGCGTCATGATATACAGGCCATGGCGGCGGGCGGTAGCCGCGATCAGGCCGTCGCTGGCCGGTATCGTCCGGCCGGCTTTCTGCGCCGCTGCCGTGAGTTCGCCCCACATGCGGCAGGTTTCCAGATCGACAGGAAGAAGCCGGTCGCCATAATGACGTTCCAGGGTCTGCAGCCAGCTTTGGAGTTGGCGCTTCTTTTGGCCGTCCTGCAGAAGCGCCACCCCTTTCACAATCTCGCCAATGGTGATCGCGCTGACGAATAAATCGTCGCTGTCGAGGTCCCGGATGGCGCTTGCGACACCCGCGTCCGGCTTCGGGAGGCGCAGTTCGGACAACGCGCAGGTGTCCAGCAACACTTTCACAGTTTCACGTCCCGCACCGGCGACCGGTCGCGTGTGAGGTCCACTCCTTCCAGGCTGGGACCCTTGGCGGTGAGAAACTCCTTGAACCCCTTGCGCTTGCCGGTCAGCTTCTCATATTCCCGCTGCGCCACGATGACCACCACATCGCCGCGCCTGCGCACGAACTGGGGGCCTTTGGCCAGAGCTTTGTTCACGACCTCGCTAAACCGATTCTTGGCTTCCGCAAGTTGCCATTCCATAAAAGGCACCCTCCTATCTAGCTAATCTAGCTAAATTATGGCACAGAAGGTGGGGCAAAGCAAGCCCTTATTCCTGCCGCAGCGCCACAACCGGGTCGATGCGCGTCGACCGGCGCGCCGGCGCGTAACACGCCAGCATCGCCAGACTAGCCAGCAACAGCGGCGCGCCCACCAGCAGCATCGGATCGTCGCCCCGCACCGAGGTCACGGAAAAGAACGTCCCTTTGATCACGTGTATTCCGGACCAGGCGAAGGCCAGACCGATCAGCGTGCCCGCCGTCACCAGCACAGCGCCTTCCTTCATCACCAACCCCAGCACGTCGCGCCTCTGCGCGCCTAGCGCAAGGCGGATGCCAATCTCGTGACCGCGCTGGGCCACGGAGTAGGCCGTGACACCCGCCACGCCGACCGACGCCAGCACCAGACCGAACATTCCGATCAGGCCGTAGGTCCACGAGGCGCCCTTCAACGCGGACATGAACTGCGCGATCTGTTCGGTCATACTGCGGGCGTTGAACGGCGTGATGCTGGAATCCATGGCCGAAATCTCGCGGCGCACGGCGGCGATGGCGTCCACACCCGGCGCGGCGCGTAGCATCAACGTTACGCCGCGCAAGGATGGCTGGGCGTAGTCGGCCGGACGCAGCGGAAAATAGACCGCCGGGGGTCTCTTGCTTGCCACAAGGTCTTCGGTCACGCGCTTGGCCACCCCCACAACTTCATACACGCGGCGTCCCTTTCCCAGTGAGCTGGAGCGATAATCGATGGTGCCGGGCCAAGCCATGAAGGTGCCGGCGGCATCTGCGTTCTCTACCTCGATCAGCCTTCCCAGGGAGTCCTCTCCTTGCCAGACCTGGCGCACCAGATCCTCGCTGACAACGACCGCCGTTGCGCCATCGGCTTCGTCTTCTTTCCGGAAGCCCCGCCCGGTGAGTATTCGGATCTCCGCGGTCTCGAAATAGCCGCGGCCGACAACGTGCTTGCGCGCCCAGTGAACTTCCTGCGAATTCCCGGCTTTGGCGCCAGGAACGGAAAACGCCACACCGGCGTTGCCATCCATCGCAACCGGCACCGTATCTGTCAGACAGGCAGCAGTTACGGAGGGCAGCCTCTCGACACGGTCCAAAACCTTCTGAAAGAAATCCGTTGCGCGTCCCGCGGAGTACCCATCGCGTACGGGGTCCAGCGAAATCAGGTACAGATTCCTGGGATTGAAACCTTCTTGCACGCCCATCGTGCTTTGTATGCCGAGCCCCATGTATCCGGTGAGCAACAACAGGCTCAGCGACACAGCCATTTGGCACAACACCAGCGCGTTGCGAAGGCTCCAGCGCCGATGCTTGCGCAGTTGGAGATTGCCGCCCTCCTTCAGCGCGGGTGTGAGATCGGCGCGTGTCGTCTGCAAAGCTGGCGCGAGCCCCAAAGTTATTCCCATCACCATGGTTAAGGCAAGCGTGAACAACAGGGCGCGCCAGTCGGGGCTCAGGTCGAACGTTATCGGAATCGGCAGCGGCATCCTCAGTTTTGACAGCAGATGCATGCACCAAACACACAACAGGAAGCCCGGAACGGCTGCGCCCATGGCCACCAGCATGCTCTCGGTCAGCAACTGGCGCACCAGCCGGGCGCGTCCTGCGCCCAGCGCCAGGCGCACCGCGATCTCCTTGCGCCGGTCCGCCGCGCGCGCCAACATCATGTTGGCCACGTTGGCGCAGGCGATCAGCAGGACCAGACCGCCGATCACCAGGAAGAACTCCCGGAAGAACGGCATGTCCTGCTTGCGGATCGGCAGCACTTTGCCGGCGCTCAATAGCAGAATACGGCGGCCCTTTCGATCCCTGGCTGCCTCGCCGTACGATTGTTGCATCTGCTGCGCGACGGCGTCCAATTCGGCTTCCGCGGCGGCTTCGGTCACGCCCGGCTGCAGGCGCCCCACCACTTGAAACATGGTCAGGTCGCGGCGTTCCAGGGCGTTGCCCACCAGTTCCGGCGCCAGGCGCGCGTCCACCGTGGCCGGCAACCACACATCCGCGGCAAATAGCGCAGGTGACGCGCCCAGAAACTCCTTCGGCCCGACCCCGATAATCGCCGACGGGTAGCCGTTGATGCGCAGCGATTTGCCGATGATGGCCGGATCGGAGCCCAGATGCTGCTGCCAGAACCGGTCGCTGATCACGGCGGTGGGCGTGCCGCCTTGCTGTTCGTCTGTATGGTCGAAGAAACGGCCCAATGCCGGGTGCACGCCCAGCGTGGAGAAGTACGAAGGCGTGACCAGTTGCCCCCAGATCCGCTCCGTGCGCCCATCGCTCGAGATGCCGAAAGGCACCGGCGCGACATATGCGAACGTAGACGAGAACAAGTCGTTCAACTCGCGGTAGCGCCGGTACGCGGGATACGACGACGGCGTTTCGAGCGCGACCAGTTGGTCCGGATTCCGTACGCCCGGAAGATCGCGCAGCATCCCGTTCATCTCGCTATAGGCGCAGGTAGCGATACAGATTCCCAGGCTGAGCGAGATCAGCGCGACGGCCGTGAATCCCGGCGAGCCGGCCAGCGTGCGCAGCCCATAGCGGATGTCCTGCCGCAATTCGGCCAGGTGTTCGGCGGGAACGCGCAGCGCGATATCCAGCAACAAGCGCAGCAGCCCGAACACGCCGTGACGGCGCCAGATTTCGTCGATGGCTTCTTCGGTCACCTGCAGCAACTCGTCGCCGTACGCGTTCTTGAATTCGTAGGGAAATGCGCCGGCCAGCGCGCGGTACATCCGCAGGCCGATCGCTACGGGCCGGTTCGCTTGATGCGTCATGATTCCGCTCTCCTTTCCCGCGCTCCGCGCTTCGCGTGAATGACGCGGACCAGGTCTTCCAGTCTTTCGCTTTCCGCCGCCAGCACACGCCGCCCCAACCGGGTGAGCCGGTAATAGCGGCGGCGTGCATCGTCCTGTTCGGGCGCCGGCCGCGCGTCGGATTCTTCGATGAGATCCTCATCCATCAGCCGCTTCAGCGTGCCGTACAGCGTCGCCGGCCAGAGCCGTACCTTGCCGCCAGTCCGCTCGAGGACCTCCTGCATGATGCCGTAGCCGTGCTGATCCTGGCCGTCGAGCGACAGCAGAACGTGGAACCAGTGCGGCTTGAGGGGAAGAAAGCTTTCGGGTTTGACCGGCATAATTCTATATCAATCGATCTATATACTGCCAAGGATCGAAAGTCAAGTGCATGTACTAATACTTGTGGATCTGTCAATGTGGGGCGGGCGTCTACGCCTGCGGCGGGTCCCCAGACCCGCCCGCTTGTGGGGCAGGCTGGCAGCCTGCGCGGGACTGCCAGTCCCGCGTTTTCCCCCCACCAGCCAGGATGGCGTCTTCCGGTTCCGATACTCGCCCATGCTCGTGTGCCGAGCAGCGCCGCTAACGGGCACCGGCGATATTTGCAGCGACGACGTAGAGAAGTCCCGCGTGCAAGGGTCAAGCGACTGGGATGTCGAGAGCCTCCGGAACGCCAAGATCCACGGCGTCACCTTCAGGTCTTTCACGCCTGTCAGGATGGGCCTGCGGCCCACGAATAGTGATGAAAATCAGGTGGAGGGCGGGCAATCCTGCCCGCAGCCGGCTTTTGGCCGCCCTCCAGGTTCAACAACTTACGGTGATTTTCGACCGAGCGAATGGTCGGCGAATCATGGTAGGAACCAATTCTTTCTACCGGGTATCGCACGGTTCGAGGAGCGCGAGTCCGGGAGTGTTCGATCCCGATATCAAGAAGCTCTCCCGGCAAGACTGGAACGGCGTACAGGGCCGCCTCAACCAAATCGTCCGCTCGTTCCGCTTCTTGCGCTGACCTACCCCAACGTCAGCCAGCCCAACGCCCCGCGCGTGGCGCCCCGCGAGAGCGGTGGATCCACTGCAGGATCCCAAGGCTGCTCGCTCAGCACCATGCGGCTTGCGAACGTCGCGCCGCGGTCGTACGATACCGCCATGGCCAAATCCACCAACTGTTCCCCGCCGGGAGTCTTTGGACCGTATTCATAAAATGCGCAGCAGATTTCGCCGCCCGCGGTAACCATCAGATGCGGCTGGAATTCATGCTGGCTGGACTCCGCACTGGCGACCAAAGGCTCTCCGGCCGATGGACCTTGCCACGTCCGGCCGCCGTCCAGCGAGCGCCGGTGGTAAAGCCGGGCGCGCCCTTCGCGGTCGTCCGCCCATACGCAAAGCGCCACCCCGCCCGGCGCGATGCAGGTGGCCGGCGCCGTTTCCGGAAGCCCCTCCTGCACGCCCACGATCCCATCGGCGACGGTCACTGGCGCCGAAAACGTTTGCCCTCCGTCCGCGGAATCGGCCGCCAGAATCCTGCAGCCGGATGGGCCGGTCATCCACACCACATGTACCGCGCCGCTCGCATCCACCAGCACTTCGGGATTGAAACACAGCCCGTAGAGCATCGGTCCGGGCCGGGCATGGCCTTTGCCGCTCCACCAATCGCCATCGCTGGTGCGTGCGAAGCACAGCATATTGCCCATATCGGCGGCCAAATAAACGTTGCCCCGGCGCGGACTCGCTGGGTTCAGATCCGCGGCGATCGAGTAGCAGCACTCCGAGGTTCCCTCCAGCACCACCGCCGGGCGGCTCCAGTGGATGCCACCGTCTTCGGAACGGTAGACCACCAACGAAGCCCGCGAGCGGTCCGGGTCCAGGGCCAGCGCCGCCAGGTTCAGGGTCCCGCGCGCGTCCATCGCCAGCACCGGTCCCACCACGCCCGCCCATTCCGTATCCACGGGCAACGGCCAGGATTCCCGCCAGGACCCGCCTCCATCGAAACTCACGCGCGCGGAAATGCCCGGCGTGCCGTCCGGCAACCTGATCTCTTCAACGCCCAGAATGTGCTTGGAATCGAGCGAGTTGACCAGCAGCGCGGACGCGTTCCGCGCGGCGCCTCGGCCGGCGCGCTTGGGACGGCGTTTGCCTTCCAGTTTCATGGTTTCGGTCATAGGTGCCCGGCCAGTCTTTATTATATTTTGACGCAGAGTCGGCATATTGTTTCCTATATTGTGTGCGCAACCGGCCCGGTTTGCGCCATTAGTGTGTCGCTTATTACACTTTCAGGAGTTGCTGGAGGCCCGGCGACCCGATTGTTAACCTTCTCGGATTTGTCTGACAACCCTCAGCCATCGCCTGAGCCACGCCGCCAATTGTGGGGCAGGCCCTCGGCCTGCGGCGGCCTCTCAGGCCGCCTTTTCGACCACGCCGGCCGCAGATGTTATGATGACCCCTGACCGCCATGCAAGCCACGCGTCCCCTAGCCCTGATTACCGGCGCTTCGAGCGGCATCGGCGCCACCTTCGCCCGTCAACTGGCCGCGCGCGGCTACGACCTGGTGCTGGTTGCCCGCCGCCGCGACCGGCTGGAACAGGAGGGCCGCGCCATCCAGGACGCCCATCCCGTGCAGGTTGAAATCTTGCCGGTGGACCTCACCCGCGATGCGGATTTGAAGGCCGTCGAAGAGCGCATCGCCGCCGCTCCGAATCTCGAATTACTGGTTAATAACGCCGGATTCGGCATCGCCGGGCGCTTCTTTTCGCTTCCCCTGGACGGCCAGGACCAGATGCACCGGCTGCACGTTCTCGCGCCCATGCGGCTGATGCATGCCGCGCTTCAGGGCATGGTCGCCCGCAAGCGGGGCAGCATTATCAATGTGTCTTCGGTTTCGGGCTTCGGACAGAACCCCGGCAGCGTGAGCTATTCCGCGACCAAAACCTGGATGAGCAGTTTCACCGAGGGGATCTACATGGAGTTGCAAAGCATCGGTTCGCCCGTGCGGGTGCAGGCGTTGTGCCCCGGCTTCACCCTCTCCGAGTTCCACGACACCATGAGTTTCGACCGCAGCCCGATTCCCGCCTGGATGTGGATGTCCGTCGACGAGGTGGTGGACGCCTCTCTGCGCGCTCTCGACCGCGGCCAGTTGTTCGTGATTCCCGGCTGGCGCTATCGCCTGCTGGTCTTCGTCATGCGCGCTTTACCGCGGCCCCTGTATCACTGGCTGTCTATCAAATACGCGCGCGGAACGGGCCGGGACAAAGGATAAGCGCAGAAGACAGAAGACAGAAGTCAGAAGTCAGAAGGCAGAAGTCAGAAGGCAGAAGGCAGAAGTCCCAGACATCGCGGCAGAGGGCACGGCTGCCATTCTGTCTTCTGTCTTCTGACTTCTGTCTTCTGTCTTCTGTCTTCTGCTTTTCTTCTCACTCGAACCGCAACGCCCTCATCGGATCCACACGCGTCGCCCGCCGTGCCGGCGCCAGCGCCGCGACCACCGATACCGCCAAGAGCGCCAGCGCCACAGCGCCGATAGTCAGCGGATCCCGCGCGCTCACCTCGAATAGCAGGCTGCTCAAGAGCCGACCTGCCGCCAGCGCGCCGGCAATGCCCACCGCCAGCCCCGCCACCACCGGACGAATTCCTTGCCACAACACCATACGCTGTAGACCGCCCGTGCCCGCGCCCAAAGCCATGCGGATGCCCATCTCCGTGCGCCGCCGCGTCACCGAATACGAAACCACGCCATAGATTCCGAATCCGGCCAAAGCCAAGGCTGCCGCTGCGAACAGCATCACCAGCATCGTCTGGAAACGGCGCTGCGCCACCGAGTCGGACATCACCTCCTGCAGCGTTTGCATCTCCGGCACCGGCACATCCGCATCCACATGGTGGATCGCCTCGCGCACACTCGCCGCAATGCCGCGCGGGTCCATTGCCGTACGCACCAGCAGCGAGGCCGATAGCCGCGGGCGCTGCCAATACGGAATGTAGATGATCAGCACCGGGTCCTTGTCCAGGCTGGTGCTGCGGATATCCGCCGTCACCCCCACCACTTCCTCCAGCGTCTCGTTGTGCTGCATCCGCCGTCCCACCGCGCTACGGCCCGGCCACAAACGCCGCGCGGTCCCCTGCGAAACAATCACCACCTTGCGATTGCGCTGGCTATCCTCGAACGGCCGCCCCTCACGAAAGGGGATGCGCAGTATGTTGAAATACTCCGGACTCACGAATCGCACGTTGACCATGGGCCGTTCGAACATCGGGCGCTGGTCGCCCTCGGCTGCAGCGAGGTCGATCCAAGTTTCACCCTGCAAAGGAAGCGCGGAGACCAGCCCGGCGGAGAGCACACCCGGCAGGGGTCGCGTCTTCGCCAAAACGCGCTCGAAAAAAGCCGTCTGCTGGGGTTCCTCGGTGTACTTACTGGCCGGTATCGCCACCTGCACAGCCAGCACACGCTCGATATCGAAGCCCTTGTCTACATGCATTAGCCGCACGAAACTACCCATCAGCAAGCCGGCGGTAATCAGCAGCACCGCGCTAAGGGCCGCCTCCAACCCCACCAGTACACTGCGCAGATGGGCCCCGCGCCGGCCCTCCGTGGTCGTGTAGCTGCCGGATTTCAACGCTTCCTGCGGGTGCGCCGCGGCGCTACGCAACGCGGGCAGGAGGCCGAACGCCACACCGGCGGCGAGCGAGATCAGCAAAGCGAAACCCAGCACGCGCACGTCCACGCTGACCTCGCCCAGGCGTGGCAAATCCATTGGCGCCGCGCCCACCAGCAACCGGACGCCCCATGCCGCTAGCGCGATCCCCGCGATACCCCCCGCCAGCGCCAGCACCAGGCTTTCCACCAGCGTCTGGCGCACAAGCTGCGCGCGGCTCGCCCCCAACGCCGTGCGGATGGCGGATTCGCGCGCGCGGCCCGAGGCGCGCGCCAGCGAAAGATTCGCCAGGTTAACGCACAGGATCAGCAGCACCGCCCCTACGGCTCCCAGCAGCACCAGCAACCCGCGGCGCGACGGCCTCACCATATCCTCCTGCAGCGAAGACATCGCCACGTGCAGGTCCATCTTCTCTGGAATGCGCCTCGAGATCTCAGCCTCTATCACGTCCAGCTCGGCGATGGCCTTCTGCCG
>Ga0187871_10001426_pt1 | contig 20830 bp, 19 predicted proteins | sample June2016WEW_16_1_FD_132988 | JGI IMG/M metagenome (GOLD analysis project Ga0187871, IMG submission 132988) | Peatland microbial communities from SPRUCE experiment site at the Marcell Experimental Forest, Minnesota, USA - June2016WEW_16_10 | ecosystem: Environmental > Terrestrial > Soil >...
CAGTTTGAACCGACGCTTCGGCAGTGTCTTCGCGTTTAGCTTGCGGGAACCGCCCTTCTCCCACGCAGTCGCTCCCCGCAACGAAATCCTTTGACCGGCCAGCTCACCATCCACCCAGACTGGGTTCGGTGACGTGCTGAACATCGGCGGCACACCCAGATGAGTATTTTGGCCTTACGGGCTCTTCAATTGCTAGTCGCAGGTTGGAACTCTCCAATACGATGTTCAACACAATCACAGCGCCGCCGGTTTCAATTCGTTGAGTCGCGAGGCTGCTTGCTCCCATTCCGCGACCGCGCGGGCAAGGTCTTCCGTGACTGTGGTCAATTTACGATTCACCGCGACCGCGCGGCCCGGTTTTTCGTAGGTTTCGGGCTTTTCCAGTTCGGCGGCCAGTGCCCTCTGCGCCTGTTCGAGTCGGGCAATCTCCTTTTCGAGATGACCCACGATCTGTTCCTGGGCGCGCCGCTCGCGTGACCGAGCCTGGCGCGCTTCGGCTTTTAGGCGCTTCTGTTCGCGAGCCTTTGTCCGTGGAGAATCAACCACGGGCGCAACAGGAACCACCGCCTGCGCGACGACGGCGGCCGATTTATCGAGATAATACTGATAATCCCCGTGATAATGCGTGAGCTGGCCGTTGTTCACATGCAACACGTGCCGCGCAAGTTGGCGAATGAAATAGACGTCGTGGCTGATGAAGATCAGCGTCCCTTCGAATGACGCGAGCGCCCTGATCAGGGAATCGATGCTGGCCATGTCGAGGTGCGTGGTCGGTTCATCCATCAACAGGAGGTTGGGCGGGTCGAGCAGGAGCTTGACCAGCGCCAGCCGACTTTTCTCGCCACCGCTGAGCACGCCGACTGACTTGAAGACATCATCGCCGCGAAACAGGAACGAACCCAGCACGGTGCGGGCGAATTCTTCCGAGATGCGCTGCGGAGTATCGAGCGCTTCCTGCAACACCGTGCGCTCGGGATTCAGCATCTCCACGCGATACTGCGCGTAGTAACCAACTTTCGTTTTCAAGCCCAGCTCGCGCGCGCCTTTCTGGACTTCGAGCACGCCAGCCAAGAGCTTGAGTAAGGTGGATTTACCCGCGCCGTTCGGGCCGACCAAGACGATGCGCTGGCCGCGCTCAGCATGACAATTCATCCCGCGGTAGACGACGGTGTTGCCATACGCGTGGTGGATGTCCTTGAGCGTGATGACGCGCAACCCGCTGCGTTGCGGTTGCGGGAAACGGAACTTGATTTTACGCGCCTCGTTCACGGGCGCTTCGATCTTGTCCATGCGCTCGATCTGCTTGAGCTTGGCCTGGGCCTGGGAGGCTTTGCTGGCCTTCGCGCGGAAGCGGTCGGCAAACTCCTGCAGGCGTTGGATGTCGCGCTGCTGGTTCTTGTAGGCGGCGAGCAATTGTTCCGACATCGCCTCGCGCTGGATCAGATATTCGTCATAGTTGCCGCGATAACGGAGCAACTGGCTCTGGCGAATCTCCACGATGCTGCCGACAAGCTGGTTCAGGAATTCGCGGTCGTGGGAGATCAACAGGACAGCGCCGGGATAAGTCCGGAGGTACTCCTGAAACCACTGCAGGGCTTCGAGGTCGAGATGGTTCGTCGGTTCGTCGAGCAACAATAGATCGGGTTGTTGCACGAGCAACCGCGCCAGATGGCCGCGCATCACCCACCCGCCGCTCATCGCTTTCAATTGCCGGTCAAAGTCCCGCTCGCGGAATGCCAACCCGCGCAGAATCGTTTTGGCTTTCGGTTCGAGTTGATACCCGCCGAGGGCGTCGAACCGCGCCTGCACGTCATGGAAATCGTGTGATTCGGTGTTGTGCCCCGCTTCAAACGCCTTCAGTCGACGCTGCAACTCCACCATCTCCGGAGTAATCGCCGTTGCCAATTCCAGCACCGTCTCTTCGCCGACCGGCGCGGTCTCTTGCGGCAAGTGACCGAGCGTCCCGTTCCGTTCGATTGTCACCTCCCCGTCATCTGCCGAGTCGTGACCGAGGATCAGCGAGAACAAGGTCGACTTACCCGCCCCGTTCGGCCCGACCAACCCGATGCGGTCGCCACGGTTGACCTGTAGCGACGCGTCCTCAAATAGGACACGCGCTCCAAACGCCTTGGTCATTCCCGAGATCGTCAACATAAGAACCGCACAAGCTACTGGCGACAGCGGGACCGCGCAAGGTCGAAATCCCAGAGAATCTGCCAAAAACCTGACCCTCGTCAGCAGTCACTTTGGAAGAATCGTTCGGGTCCATTCCCGTGGGGGAACCACAACCTCAATCTGAACCTTTTTTGCCGACCTTTGATGGGGCGGCCATTATCTCTCCGGCTATGACTTGGCGAAGGGCATGCAACACGGTCGTTGTCGCCTCGCTCATTAGGAGATATCCTTTGGCTCCTGCCCGCAGGCATTGTTTGGCGTATGACGATTCCTCTTGGTCACTCAGCACTAAAATGGCCAAGTTGGGGTCAAGCGCAAGCAAGTCCTTGATGAGTGAGACCCCCCTGCCTTTCTTTGAGGCGACCCCGACCACTACCGCATGCGGCTTCGCTATGCCAACGGCCGTCAACGCCGCCAATCCGCAGTCGGACCCCCCGCAAACCACCAAGTCCGTCTCCCGGTCGATCAGGTGGCTCAGACCATATCGGGTCAGCGGATGGTCATCCACAAGAAACACTCGATACTTGGTCTTCTTCGATTTTACCACGCAAAAACCATCCGGTAGCCCCGACAATGCACAATCAGTGACACTGATCAGGTTGAGTCGTTTTAATTACCGTGAGTGGTCTTCCTCACGGAGACAAACGCACTGCAAAACTCATGCTAACACTTTGGCAGAATCAGTGAAATCGGGTGTTTACCCGAGTGCTGTAGGTTCGAGTCTTGGCGAGGCAGCCGGACATTACTTGCTAGGATCAGGTCATCGGCGAGACGATGCACGCGGCGGTGACGGGATTCAACTTGTCCCTAAAGCAATGGGCACCTATGCTGCGGCCAATGAGATCGGCTTCCCTCATCTCATTGAGCGTACTCTTGATCGTCCCTGTGCAAGGCTCGCCCGGAGCTGCGTCTCCGTCCGATCGGTCGCAATTGGGGCAATCCGTTGTTCCAGACTTCGGCCCCAATGTAATGGTATTCGATCCGTCCATGACCATGACGGCGATCCAAACCCAGATTGACGCAGTCTACAGCCGTCAGGAATCGAATCAGTTCGGGCCGGAGCGCGTGGCGTTTCTGTTTAAGCCCGGCCATTACGACCTGGATGTGCAGGTCGGATTTTACACGCAGGTGATTGGCTTGGGAAAGGGCCCCGACGACGTCGCCATTACAGGTGCAGTGCGTTCGAAAGCGGGCTGGAGGCACGGCAACGCCACCTGTAATTTTTGGCGGAGTGCCGAGAATGTTTCCGTGACCCCGACACAAGATGATTGCGTCAATGTCTGGGCCGTTTCACAGGGCACGGCGTTGCGACGTCTGCACGTCAAAGGCGATTTGAACCTGTCCGATGGTGGATGGTCCAGCGGCGGCTTCCTGGCGGATTCCAGGATTGATGGCCGGATTGACTCGGGGTCTCAGCAGCAGTGGTTCGCCAGAAACAGCGCGTTTGGCCATTGGACGGGCGGTACTTGGAACATGGTTTTCCTCGGCACGGTCAATCCGCCGGCGCAGGCGTGGCCCGATGCGCCCTACACGGTCATTGAAAAGACCCCAATCATCCGTGAAAAACCTTTTCTTTGCATCGACAGCGGACGCTATTTCGTTGCGGTTCCAGATTTGGCAGTTGCCGACACTCAGGGCATCACGTGGTCAAAAGGCTTCTCCGCCACCGCGCTGCCACTGGATCGGTTTTACCTGGCTCATCCTGAAACTGACACGGCTGTGAGCATTAACGCCGCCCTGAAGCGGGGTAAAAACCTGCTACTTACCCCGGGAGTTTACCACTTGGAAAGCCCCCTGCGCGTTTCGAATCCGGACACCGTGGTTCTTGGACTTGGTTTCCCGACCCTCAGACCGGAACGGGGAACCGCGGCCATGACCGTTGCGGATGTCGACGGCGTGAAGCTTGGGGGAATTCTGTTTGAGGCGGGCGCCACCAATTCTCCCACATTATTGGAGGTTGGCGAACCGGGTTCTTCCAGGCATCATGCGACGGATCCGGTGTTCCTGTATGACATCTTTTGCCGAGTGGGCGGTGCCTCCCTGGGAACAGCCAATTGCATGGTCACGATCAACTCTCACGATGTGGTGGGCGATAATTTCTGGCTGTGGCGCGCGGATCACGGTCGGGGCGTGGGCTGGGATTCAAACAGGAATGCCAACGGGCTGGTCGTGAACGGGGATGACGTGACCCTGTACGGGCTGTGCGTCGAGCATTGTCAGCAGTATCAGACGCTCTGGAACGGCAATGGTGGACGAGTCTATTTCTATCAATCGGAAATGCCCTACGATCCACCAAGTCAGGAGGCTTGGAGCCACGGGGAGTCCAACGGATACGCGTCGTATAAGGTCGCCGACAGCGTACGAACTCACCAGGCGTGGGGACTCAGCGTGTACTGTTCTTTCCATACCGGGCCTGTGATTGCGGATAACGCCATCGAAACGCCGTCTGCCCCCGGCATCAAGATGCATCACATGATCGCTGTCCGATTTGGCTGGAGCGACGCTGGCGGTATCTCGCACGTCATCAACGGGACGGGCACCACGACTGGCCGCAGGGGTGTCGTGGACTAGTTTTTATGAAGAAGCGCCAATCAACCAACCGGAAAAAACCCATGAAACTCATATTATCGACCCACACGGTTTCTCGCACAGGTTTGCGAGCTTTGTCCCTCACCGTAGCCTCTTCGTTTTTCTTCGCCTCCGCCTTTGCAGCGGAACGTGATTACCGGGAGGCGCGCGTTTACGTGACAGCACCGCCGGCGTCGGTGCTACCCTCTGTCGCGCCCCCGGCCTCTACCGTGGCTCCTCCCACTACCCTGGCGCCGACTCCTGCGCGCGCACAGTTGCTCAACGACCGGGGCTTTATTGCCTTCGCTCCCCTCGATGAACCCGACGAGGACATCCCCACGATAATGATTGATGACAGGAAAACCTTCCAGACCATCATCGGATTCGGCGGCGCGTTTACCGATGCGGCTTCCGACACCTTTGCCAAGCTGCCAAAGGATTCCCAGGAGCAATTTCTTAAGGACTGCTTCGACCCGGTGCAGGGCAACGGCTACACGCTTTGCCGCACCACCATCCATAGCTGTGACTATGCCGAAGACATGTACACCTATGACGACACCCCCGGCGACAAGGAACTCAAGAACTTCTCGATCGACCACGACAAAAAGAACCGAATCCCGTTTATCAAACGCGCCCAGGCCGCAGCTCGCGGCAAGCTTTTGCTTTACGCCTCACCTTGGAGTCCGCCAGGTTGGATGAAAACCAACGGCGAAATGAAGCACGGCGGCAAGTTGAAGCCGGAATATTACCAGACTTGGGCCGACTATTACGTGAAATACCTCAAGGCCTACGCCGCCGAGGACATCCCCATCTGGGGTCTGACCGTTCAGAATGAGGCCCTGGCCAACCAAGTCTGGGAATCACTCATCTACACGGCCGATGAGGAGCGCGATTTCGTGAAAAACCATCTTGGGCCAACCCTCGGCAGGGCCGGTCTTGCCGACGTGAAGGTGATGATCTGGGATCACAATCGCGGCGTCATCTACCAGCGCGTTGCGCCGTCGTTTGAGGATCCCCAGACCTCCCCATACATCTGGGGAACCGCTTTCCACTGGTACACTGGCGACCATTTTGACAACGTCCGCATTGTTCATGATGCCTTTCCCGACAAGCATCTTCTCTTCACTGAAGGCGGCATCGGCGGCACATGGCAGGCGGCCCTGCGTCTTTCGAAGAACATCATTACCGACCTCCAAAACTGGACCGAAGGCTGGGATATCTGGAACCTGATGCTCGATCAGGATAACGGCCCGCGTCACGCGGGCGACGTCCCCGGCGTGCACGGCAGCACCATCGTCAATGCCAACACCACGACCGGCGAAATCACCTACAATCCGCCGCACTATATCCTGGGCCAATTCTCGCGCTTCATCCGCCCCGGCGCCAGGCGCATCCCCTGCACCTCCAACAGTGACGACTTTATCGCCACCGCGGCTCTCAACCCGGATGGCAGAATTGCCGTCGTTGTCCTCAACCTCAAGGACAACGAGACGTTCATGCGGGTGTGGCTGCGCGGAAAATATGTGAAGTGTCGGTGCCCGGCTAACGCGACGCTCACCTTCGTTTTGGAGCCCATATAGCGCGTTTTGCCGAACCTTATTGGCGATGCGTGCCTTCCACATACAGCACGCGTTTGCCTTCGCCCGCATAAACGCCGATAAGGTAGCCGGCCGCTCCCGCGTGGTTGTCAGCCCAGAGCCGCCCCTGGTCATCCAGACGCGCGCGGTATTTCGACAAACCGGTCATTTGCGCCAACACCGCACACGCCTCCATGTGATCGAGGAGACACTCAAATACGGGATACGACGCGTGGACTTCTCTGACAGGATACTCCCTGCGCAACGTATAGTGGTCCGTTACCCCGTGCAACAAAACCCGATTCTTTTCCGTCAAATCCTTGAATTGAATCAGCCTGGATGCCGCGGTCTCGTCACCGGCTCGAGCCAACCCCACAGGCGCCAGCCCAAGCACGGAGAACACCAGAATGCTTCTGCGCCTCATGGCTTAGCCGCTCATACTTATGGGCGCAACCAAGCACGAGTGAGAACGTCGCCGAGCGTAAGGGCAATGAGGATGGCCAGCCAATAGAAGCCGATGCACACGTAGATCCAGATGAGCCGGCCACTATAACGTACGTGCATGAAGAACAGCATGACGAGACACATTTTGCAGACGGCAATCACCATGGCGGCAAGGACATTCAGTTCACCCAGCGACACGAAATTCACTGCGACTGTTGCGGCTAGCAGAACCAGCAGTGCGACGAAAACGGCGACATAGGTTCTCACCGGGACGATGTGCGTTGTCATGTGTGATGTCCTATCAAATACAGCAGTGGGAACAGGAAGATCCATACGATATCCACGAAATGCCAGTACAGTCCGCCGATCTCCAGGGGATTGTAATAAGCTGGTGTAAAGCGGCCGCGCACGGTCAGGATCGTAAGCACGCTCATGACGCCCACGCCCGCGATCATGTGGAGGGCATGCAATCCCGTCATCACGAAATATAAATAGAAGAACATCTCGGCATCGTGCCGGTTGGCGCCAGAAAAGGAAAACGAAGGGCCCGGCACGAGATGGTCAACATACTTCTGGTAGTATTCCACCCCCTTGATTCCAAGAAAGGCGAGGCCCAGGAGCATAGTTACGACCAACAGGGTCGCCGTTGTGCGACGCGCGCCGACTTGGGCACTTCGGACGGCCAGCGCCATGGTCAGGCTGCTGGTCAACAACACCGCGGTATTGAGTGTGCCCAATACTATGTCCAGATGGTGGCTGGCGGCCGCGAATGCTTGCGCGTAGAGCGCCCGATACATGGTGTAACTGGCGAACAATCCGCCGAAGAACATAACTTCCGTGGCCAGGAAGACCCACATGCCCAGCATCGAGGTTTCCTGCTGCTGGGCGGCGTCATCGAACTGAGGGGCAACGATGGTGCGGGGCTCAGGCATGTGGCACCGGCTCCATGTCATAATAGTTGTAGGGCTCATCACTGACGGCGGGCGTTTCCGAGAAATTGTCCGTTGGCGGCGGCGAGGTGGTTTGCCATTCCAAGCCGGTTGCCGCCCATGGATTCGGGCCGGCGACGCGGCCATAGCGCAGCGACCAGAGAAGATAGATCAACGGCAGCAGGTAGCCGATGCCAAGAATTGAGGCGCCGGCTGAAGACATGACATTGAACACCTGAAACTCCGGCGGGTAGGTATGGTAGCGTCGCGGCATGCCCAAATAGCCAAGCACAAATTGCGGGAAGAACGTGAGATTAAACCCGATAAAAATGATCAAGGCGGCCAACCGCCCCCAGCCTTCGGGGTACAGACGACCGGTAATTTTGGGCCACCAATAGTGTAATCCGCTCATATACCCCATGACCGCCCCGCCGACCATGATGTAATGAAAATGCGCGATGACAAAATAGGTGTCGTGCACGTGCACATCAATACCCAGCGTGGCGAGGAACAGGCCGGTCAGTCCGCCAATGGTGAACAAGCCTATGAACCCGAGGCTGTAGAGCATCGGCGTTCGGTAGATCACGGACCCCTTGTAGAGCGTGGCGGTCCAATTGAACACCTTGATGGCCGATGGGATGGCCACCAGGAAACTCAGAATGGAGAACACCATCCCGGCGTAGATGGATTGGCCGGACACGAACATGTGATGTCCCCACACGAGAAATCCCAGCACCGCAATCGCCAGGCTGGAGAACGCCACAAAATGATAGCCAAAAATTTTCCTTCGCGCGAAACAGGGAATGACCTCGCTGACCACGCCCATGGCGGGAAGGATCATGATATAGACTGCCGGGTGCGAATAGAACCAGAACAGGTGCTGGAATAATATTGGGTCGCCGCCCATGGCGGGATTGAACACGCCGACGTGGAACAGCCGTTCCAAGCCGATCAAGGAGAGGCTGATGGCCAGCACCGGAGTGCCCAGCACCATGATCAGGCTGGTGGCATAGATCGACCAAACGAACAGCGGCAGACGGAACCATGTTAACCCCGGCACCCGCATCTTGTGGGTAGTGACGATGAAATTCAGGCCGGTGAAGATCGAGGAGAAGCCGGTGATGAACACGCCCGCGGCCATGGTGATGACGTGCGTGTTGGAGTAGGTGCTGCTGTAGGGCGTGTAAAACGTCCAGCCGGTGTCCACGCCGCCGGTGACCGCAGCGGTAAGGGTGAAAATTCCCCCAAGAATGTAGATGTACCAACTGGCAAGGTTGATCCTTGGAAATGCCAGGTCACGCGCCCCGATCATCATCGGCAACATGAAATTGCCGAGCACGGCCGGGATGGACGGGATCAGGAAGAAAAAGATCATGATCAGCCCGTGCATGGTGAACAACTTGTTGTAGCTCTCGTCGGAGACGAAGTGGCCATACGGCGTCAACAACTCCAATCGGATCAATCCGGCGTAGATCCCGCCGAGGACGAAAAACAGGGTCACCGAGACGAGGTACAACAACGCGATCCGTTTATGGTCCGTGGTCAGAAGCCACGACTTGATCCCGTAATTTGCGTTCAAGTAGTTCTCGCGTGGCAACTTCAGCACTGGTTCAGCGTTTGTCATGGAGTCTTGGCACCTTCTTCCTTGCCCAACGATTTTATGTAGGCGACGAGCTGTTGCAGGCCCTCCTCGCTGACCAGTCCCTTGAACGTCGGCATGATCGGCTGATAACCGGCCACAACCTTGACTCCGGGCGTCAGGACCATCATTCGAACGTAATCCTCGTTGGCCACCAAAGTCTCACCCGTGGTCAGTTTCACCGTCCGCCCGAATGCACCCACCAGCGACGGCCCGCGCCCGGTGCCATTTGGTTGATGACAGGTGATGCAGCCGAGTTGTGTGAACAGACGCGCGCCCGCCACCTCGAGGGGTTCATTGGCTCCGGCGCCACTGAGCCACTTCGCGTAGTCCGCCGGCTCCATTACATGGACCCAGCCACCCATCTTGGAATGTTCCGTGCCGCAGTACTGGGAACAGAACAGATGATACGTGCCCGTCCTGGTCGCTTGAAACCACACGGTCGAGTAGCGGCCGGGCAACACATCCATCTTTGTGCGGAACGCCGGCACAAACAAATCATGAATCACGTCTTCGGAAATCATGGTCAGTTGGATCGGCTGCCCCAGCGGGACGTGTAATTCGTTAATCTCCCGTCGGCCTTCGGGGTGCTGGAATTTCCACATCCATTGTTTGGCAACCACAAACACTTCCATCGCCCCGGGTGGGGGACTATAGGCATTGAAGAAGAGCTTCACGCCCCAAACAAACATGACCACTGTGAGTGCCATGGGGATGCCTGTCCAGGTGATCTCCAACCCGATACTCGTCCGCGTGGGCTCGCCTCGTTCGTGGCCGGTGCGCTGGCGATAGCGCACCGAAAAATAGGCGATCAATCCAAAGATCAGAACTACAAAGAACACGCTGACGGCGACCAGGAAAAAGAACAACGCATCCACTTGTCCAGCCGCCGTGGACGCTCGCTGCGGAAACAATGGAAACGTTCGCCCCATGGTCGGTTCCTATTCGGCCTCTGCGCGTGGCAATCTGGCCTGTTTCTCCCGCCACAGCATCACAGCCATGAACATTCCCAGGATCAGCACGGTTGCCGCACCCGCCAGTCGGACGACCCGCATAATCAGCAGACCGTATTTGCCCGTCGCCGGGTCGTAGTGGAAACAGAACAGCAATACCGCATCAACCAGAGAGCCGATCCGGTTGGCCGATGCCTCGACCAAAGCGAGGCGCAAATCGCGCGGCGAGAACTCCACTCCGTAGAAGTAGCGCGAAATCCTGCCCTGGGGGGTCAGGATCACCAATCCGGTGGCGTGGGCATACTGGCCGGATTGCGGATCATAGTGGTAGTGAAATCCCACGGCATGTGTCAGTTGCCGGATAGCCGGCTCATCGCCGGTCAGGAAATGCCAGCCGCTTTCCCCGCCGGGGTGCGCATACTCAGCGAGGTAGGTTTTCTTCTTGGCTGCAGCCTGTGGCCAGGTCTCGCGCGGATTGAAGCTCACGGTGACGACGTCGTATTGGGCCCCCGCGTCGAAGGGCAGCGCCCGCATGGCGCGCACCAAACCATTCAGCGTAAGCGTGCACAACATCGGGCACTCGTAGTAGACCAGGGCCAGGATCACCGGCTTGTCGGTGAAATAACTCCCCAGTTTGATGGCGTGTCCTGCTTCATCCCGAAACATCAAATCCAGAGGCACCGGATCGTTAAGGCGCTGGTCGATCCCCACTCCCTGCAGCACCGCAGGGCGGGTGTCCCCAGCCAACGCGGCGGGTGCGAGCACCGAAAGGGATAGAAACAGGGTGGCGATTTTCATGGCAGTTCTCCTTGTGTCAGGCCATTCGTGGGCATTCCTCGCTCCGCCAACAAGTCGATGGCGCGCTCGATCGGGATGCGCACGACGCCATGGTCGCGGTCCACCCAGTCGTAACTGTCGAGCACGGATTGCTGTGAGGCGCGGAACTCCTGCATGTCGTGCGCCTGGTTGACCAGCAGACGCGGTCCGACGAATTTCTCACGGGAGGCCGCCAGCGGCGAGGGTGGCGGATAATTCCAGGGCCGGGAGGCGAGGTAATGGAACGTCCCCAGCGCGATGAAATAGACCGCGACGGTAACCACCGCGAGGCTCACGAAAAAGAGCGCGACGACGTTCACATTGATGTCGCGCTGCTCGTGAGTGTGATCCGTCGGAAGGGTTGGTTCGTTCAGGCCCATTCGAATTCCTCCTCAACGCGCGAATCGTGCACCGGCACCAACGATGTTGCCTTCAGGCGCTGGACAAACATCGACATCCAGACTCCGCCCAGGCCGATCGGCGCGATCACGTCCATCCAATGGATCCGCAACCCCGGCCGGCCAAAACCCGGGGCCACGATCCAGAAAGTGTCCACGAAACACATCAGAAGAATTAACAGAGCCACTTTCGCCAGCCTCGGGGAACGGCGCGTGATATCACGCGAAAGCAACAGAAAGAATGGCACGAAGAAGTGCAGCACCACCACCGTGATCCCGATCCACTTCCAGCCGCCGTCGAACCGGTGCAGATACCAGAAGTTTTCGTCGGTCAGATTGCCCGACCAAATGATCAGAAACTGCGAGAAGGCGATGTAGGCCCAGAAGATGATGAACGTCAGCAGGAAATTACCCAGGTCGTGAAAATGGAGCGGCTCGATCACGTCTCCATACGGCGTGCGTCTGGCCAGCCAGGCTGCCACGAGGATGACGAACGCAAACGCGCCGAGCACTTGTCCGGCCATGATCAGTACGCCGTACATGGTCGAAAACCAGTGCGGTTCGAGCGACATCGCCCAGTCAACGCTGGCGAATGTCATCGTCACCATGTACAGGCCCAATCCCGCGCCGCTGATCAAGGTTAGCCGGCGCGTCACCGTCCGGCTCGGGCTTTGGTCCTGAGCGGCCGCCGCACGGTTCAGGAGGAACGTTGCTCCCAGCCAAATGGCAAAATAAATGGCGGTACGAACGACGAAGAACGGCACGTTCAGGTAGGGCTGCTTGTGCTGCAAAAGATGGTCTGCGGCCACGGCGGCCGGATTCGTCCAGATGTACAGGCTGCGCAGACCAAACAACAGCGGGATGAACAGCACCAACAGCAGCGGCAGGGTGCGGCTGGCAGCCTCCAGCAACCGCCGCACGACGAATCCCCAGCGACCGCCGGCCAAATGATGGATCATCGCGATCGTCAGACAGCCGAGGGCAAGTCCGAGCCAGAAGATATAGGCCACGAGATATGCCTGGAAAAATGCTTTTGGACTCACCGCCCAGCCGGCCGCGCACAGCGCCAATCCCGCCACGCCGATGACCAGGGAGGCCTTTTGCAGGCGGTCAAGCTGAACTTGCAGCGGATCCGCGCCGTTCATGGCTGTTTTGCCTCCAGTTTCTGCCGCTGATCCGGCGGCACGTCGGCCAGGGTGGCGTGCTGGCTGAATTGCAGGGCGCGAATGTAGGCGGCAATCGCCCAACGGTCATCGGGAGAAATCTGGCTGGCGTAGTCCGGCATGGCGCCGAAGCCGGCCGATGCGACATCAAAGAAATAGCCGATGGGCGCTTCACGCAATCGCTGGATGTGGAACGACGGCGGTTGGCGATACCCACGCTGCACGATCATCCCGTTGCCATTGCCGAGGCGGTCGTGGCAGGGCGCACAGAAGATGTCGAAGCGCTCCTGGCCGCGGTTCAGGAGGTTTTTGGTGAGCGGGATCGGCAGGGCCACCACGAGATTCGTGCCCAACTTGCCGGCAAAAAACGCCGTGTTGGTTCGCAATTCACCATGGGCCACTGTGTCCGGCACCAGGGGGCGCGCCGAGCGGTCGTCATCAAAAAACGAGCTTGGTTGCAGCGGCGTGTCCTTTGGCTCCTCGTACATGTCCTGCATGTCGCAGCCCGCGAGGACCAGCGCAAACAGCACCGCGCTGGCCAGCGTGCTCACCGAACGAAAACCGAACATCCAGATTGGCGCAGCATACCTGGTAGGGCCGCGCTGCCGCGCGGCCAGAGAACGGACGCGGGGCACCGCGTCCTTACCGCCCAATTGATTAGTGGTCGACATCATAGACCCCTTTGCTGTTCAGGTTCTGCAGGAACAGCCTGGTGCGTTCACGGTCGAATTTCGGGTCGGTCGCCTCAACACACAGGAAAAACCGGTCCCGGCTGGCGCGTTGGAACTGGTCGACATTGAACAGCGGGTGATACGGCATCGGCAGACCGTTCAGGCCAAGCATTCCCAGGAGCGCCGCGATTGAGGCACAGAGAATCGTCAGCTCAAATGTGATGGGAATGAACGCCGGCCAACTGTTCAGCGGACGCCCGCCGACGTTGATCGGGTAATGAATGACTGCCGAGAACCATTCCATAAAGAACCCGCCGACGCCGCCGACGATCCCGCCGATCAGGGTAATGAGCGGAACGCGGTTGCGATGAAACTCCAGGGCTTCGTCCAAACCCTCTATGGGAAACGGGCTGTAGGCCTCCAGCTTGCGGTACCCCTCGGCGAATGTCTGGCGTGTCGCGGCCAGCAACGCCTCCGCACCGTCGAATTCGGCGACGAGGCCGTAAATGGGCGGTTTGGGTTTGGGTTTCATTTGTGTTCTCCGACCAGTTCGCGCATTTCGAAGATCGAAATCATCGGTAGAACGCGGATGAACAGGAACATCAGCGTGAGAAACAGTCCGACTGACCCAAACAAAGTGGCCAGGTCCCAAAAAGTCGGGTAGTACATGCCCCAAGCCGAAGGCATGAAGTCGCGGTGCAAACTGACAACGATAATCATGAACCGCTCCAGCCACATGCCGATGTTGACGATGATGGAGACGATAAACAGCACGGGAACACTCGTGCGCATTCGCTTCCACCAAAAGAGTTGCGGGCTGAGCACGTTGCAGGCGATGACCATCCAGAACACCACGGCATACGGGCCAAACATCCGGTTGTGGCTCATGTACTGCTCGAACGGGCTGCCGCTGTACCACGCCATGAAAACCTCCATCACGTACCCGTAGGAAACCATCAGCCCGGTCGCCAGGAGGATCTTGGCCATATTGTCCAGGTGCTGCAGCGTGATGAAGTCTTCCAGTTCATAGAACTTGCGAATGGGGATCGCCAAACTTATCACCATGGCAAACCCGGAGAAGATCGCACCGGCAACGAAATACGGCGGGAAAATCGTGCTGTGCCAGCCGGGGACGATGGCAATGGTGAAATCAAAGCTGACGACCGAGTGCACCGACACCACCAACGGCGTGGCCAATCCGGCCAGCAGCAGATAGGCGATCCTGTACCGGTGCCAGTGCCGGGCCGCCCCGCGCCAACCCATCGCCAGAATACCGTAGAATGCGCGGACAAACCGATTCCGTGCCCGATCGCGCATGCTCGCCAGGTCGGGAATCAACCCCACGAACCAAAAGATGAATGACACGGTGGCGTAGGTGGACACGGCGAATACGTCCCACACCAGCGGACTGCGCCATTGCGGCCAAAGCCGCATGGTGTCCGGGTACGGAAACAGCCAGTAGAAGACCCACGGCCGCCCCAAATGGAGCAGTGGAAACATGCCGGCGCAGGCCACGGCAAACAACGTCATGGCCTCGGCGAACCGGTTGATCGATGTCCGCCACTCCTGGCGGAACAACAGCAGAAACGCCGAGATTAACGTGCCGGCGTGGCCGATGCCGATCCACCACACGAAGTTCACAATGGCAAATCCCCAGGCGACCGGAATGTCGATGCCCCAGATGCCGACGCCCTTGTAAAGCAAGTAGGCGATCGCGACATTGAGCAGCACGAACAGCACAAACGCGCTGGTGAAGGCGATGATCCAGAACCATGGCGTGCGACGGGTCAGGACGATCCCGCTGATCTTTTCCGTGACCGACGCGTAGGTATACCCCGGCGCCACAACGGGCGGCTGCGGCGGCAGGGCGTCCGGTCTTTCCGGGGAGTTGAGATTGGTGGCCATTACGGTTCGATCTCCGGATTCGGGTTGCGAATACGGGCCAGATAGGTCGTTCGGGGCCGCGCGTTCAGTTCGACCAGCAACCCGTAGTTGTGTGGCTGCGCTTTGAGCTGGGCCACGCGGCTGTTCGGATCATTCATGTCGCCGAGCACGATTGCCTGAGTGGGACAGGCCTGCGCGCAAGCGGGAATGATCTCGCCATCGCGGACCTTGCGATCCTGGAGTTCGGCGGTGATCTTGACGGCTTCAATCCGCTGCACACAGTACGTGCACTTTTCCATCACCCCGCGGTTACGCACCGTCACGTTCGGGTTGCGCATCAACTTCAGGCTTTCCGTCTTCAGGTCCGAGTATTGAAGGAAATTGAACCGCCGCACCTTGTAGGGGCAGTTGTTCGAGCAGTAGCGGGTGCCGATGCATCGGTTGTAAACCATGGCATTCAGGCCCTCGTTGGTATGATTGGTCGCGCCGACCGGACAAACCAGTTCGCACGGGGCGTTTTCGCACTGCATGCACGGAACCGGTTCAAAGACGATTTCCGGGTGGTCCAACTCGCCTGCGAAATAGCGGTCAATCCGGATCCAGTGCATCTCGCGCCCGCGGGCGACCTGGTCCTTGCCCACGACAGGGATGATGTTCTCCGACTGGCAGGCGACTACGCAGGCACTGCATCCCACGCAGGCGGTCAGGTCGATGGACATTCCCCATTTGTACCCGTCATAGTTATAGCCGGGATAAAGCGAGGGTTGATCCACCTCGTTGCGCGCAAACGCAGGATTTTTCAGGAATTCATCCAGCGTTCCGACACGGACAAGATCCCGGCCCTCCACCGTCTGGTGATGTTGGGTGCTGGACAGGGGCCACCGATGGCCTGTCTTGCGAATCTTCAACCCCTGAGCGGACCAAAGCGCGCCCGACGAACGAAGTTCGTAGGCGTTAACGCCCGTGCCGGTGCCGACACGACCGGCGCGGGTGCGCCCATAACCCAGTGTCAGGACGACGGTATCATCCGACTGGCCTGGGACAATCCAAATGGGCGCACGCAGCGTTCGGTCGCCAGACTGCAAATCCACCACATCCTCATTGGAAAGGCCCAGTTTTTCCGCGGTCGCCGGGCTGATCAACGCAGCGTTGTCCCAGGTCAGTCGTGTCAGCGGCTTGGGCAACTCCTGCAGCCAGCCGCTGTTGGAGAACCGGCCATCCCCGAGGGTCGGATCCGGCCGGAAGATGATCTCGAATTCATCGGCTCCGGTCGATCGGGACTTCTCGGTCGCGAGGGTCTTCAGAGCCACCTTTTTCGGCGCGAACCGCGTGTCGGGCATGACGCCATCGTGCAAGACGGCGGGCCAGAATGAGTCGAAATCGTCGCCGGGGTAGTGGTGGAACCAGTATCTACGCACGATGTCGTGGCTCGATTGACCGGTTTGACCGGCGATCGCCGCGACCAATTCGTGAGCCGATTTGCCGGTGTACAGGGGGGCAATCAGCGGTTGCTGGATTGAGATCGTGCCGTCGAACGCCCGCGCATCACCCCAGGCCTCCAGGTAATGCGTTTCAGGAATGTGCCAGTGGCAAAGCACTGAGGTCTCGTCTTCATAGAGCCCGAGGTGAACGCGGAGTTTCACTTTGGACATGGCGTCGGCAAACTGAAAATCCACCGGGGCGTTGTAGACGGGATTTCCGCCGATGATGATCAGCACATCGACGTTGCCGGCGGTCATTTCGTTGACCAATTCGCGCAACGAGTCTGTTTGATTTACCGGATGGGCAGCAACCGGCTCGGTGTACTCGACGGTATGCCCGACATTATCCAGCTTGTGGTTGATCGCATGAACCAGGGCGTGCACAACCGGCGGTTGTTCCTCGCCCGCCAACACGATGCTGGCGCCCCGATGGGCCTGCAGATCATGGAGTACCGCCTTGATCCACAGGTCGTCGTCCGCCGGGATCTGGCCGGCGACAACGCGGGCCAGCCGCTCTATCTCGCCGGTTCGCACTGGGCGTCGGTGATCAGCCATGGCCCCGGTCGTGGTCAGGGCGGATTCGGCTGCGTAAAGGCGGTTCATCGCTGTCTGACCACGCCGCATGCGGCGTCGATCGGCGAAGTCGCGCGCATACCGCACCCAGCCGGGACCCGAGAACAGGAAATCGGCATCGAACGCGAGCACCACATCGGCTTTATCGAAGCGATAGCGGCTTTCGACAATCTCGCCAAAGGCAAGACGCGCGCCTTCCAGCACATTGTCGCGGGCCAGCGGCTCGTACTGGTGCCACTGGGCCTTGGGGAACTTGATCTGCAACAATCGGATCTGGTCCATCAGCGTCGGCGAGCCGACTGTTTCGGTCAGTATCCGGAGTCCGGCGCCCGACTTGGCGTGCTGGGCTTCCAACTCCGCACTCAACACTTTGAAGAACTCCGACCAGGTGCTGATCTGACCGGCATTGCTGACCACCTGGGAGCGGTCCGGATCGTACAGGGTCAGGATGGAAGCCTGCGCGAACATGTCGGTCGCGCCGAGGCTGGCGGGATGTTGAGGATTGCCCTCGATCTTCGTGGGACGGCCTTCGTGACTTTCGACCAGCAACCCGGTGGCGTAGCCTGCCTGTGTGATCGCGGTGGCGAAAAACAACGGTTTGCCGGGAATGATTTCTTCGGGCTGGCGGACATAGGGCACGATCTTTTCCTGCGGATTCTTCATGATGCAGCCGCCGAGTCCCGCCAACGCGAGCGACGCCCCCATGAGTTTCAGAAATTGCCGTCGGCTGATCTCGTCGTCCCATTCCGAGGCGTAGGCCGGGAACTCGCGGTGAAGAAACTCCTGAAACTCCTTGGTCTGGGCGACTTCTTCCAGGCTGCGCCAGTATTGTTTGCCGCGCGTCGCCGTCAATCGCCCGCGCACCTGGGCCAAGTCGAGCGGTCGTGTTTTTGTCGGGTCGAGTTTCATCGGTGACATGTGTAACAATCGATAAGGGACTTGGTGTCGTATTCCTTCATCAGCTTCCGGCCTTGCGCCAGTTGGTCGGGTGGCGGTTTCCAATCGATACTGAACACCTCATTTCGCGGCCGGATGTAAGCTTCGGGTTGGCGATGGCAATCCACGCACCAGCGCATGTGCAAGGATTCGGCCTGCCACGTCAGCGGCATGTCGCCGACGGGCCCGTGGCAGGTGGTGCAGCCGATACCCTTGTGGATGTGAATGCTGTGATTGAAGTAGACGAAGTGCGGCAGGTAATCGACACGGGTCCATTGGACGGATTGGCCGGACTGGAAACTCCGGCGGATTGGTTCCAGGATGGGCGCATCTGGCCAGATCTCGGAGTGGCAGTTCATGCAGGTCTTGGTCGGCGGGATGCCGGCGAACGAGGAATCTTCGACCGACGTATGACAGTAGCGGCAATCGATCCCGTCGTCTCGGACATGATGTTTGTGGCTGAACGGTACGGGTTGTTCGACGGGGGAGCCGGCCCCGGTGACGTAGGAGGAGCGGTAGATCTCTCCGCCAACCCACGCCAGCCCGGCGACAAAGAAGAGCGCCCCGAACAAGCTCACCCTCGATGTCGTATTGGTGCTGGGATGAAATATCTGCGCCATTCGCCAATCCGTCTTGTTCAAACATCAAACCGTGCGCTGACTAGCGGGTCGGCCTTCCGGCCGGCCTGTTCGTGAAATTACAAAAAACCTAATTGCACCACCGAGATTCACCCGCCAGAGGGGGGCAAGCAGAGTTTATCTGCCTCTAGCGGCGCCGAAAGCGACCAGGGCCCGCCCCACTACTGACAGCCAGGCTCACTCCACAACCCAAATCGTATAGCCGATCGGCTTCCACAACATCCGCTCGACAACGCTTCCGGCCAGGAACTCACCCAGCAGCGATCGGTTGTCGCGCCCGACAACTATGGTGTCGCAACCACGAGCGGCAGCCACCCGAAGAATTTGCTTCCGCATGTCGCCCTGTCTATCAGCCAGCACCGTGGCAACCAAACCGGGCTTGACACCCGCGCGGATGACGAACGCCTTGATGTCCGCGAGCATCTTTTTCGCAGCCAGCGTCCTTTGAGTTTCGGTGCGCTCGGCTAATTTGTCCGCGGCAACGGGGTTGGCCCCTTCGACGTACGGGGGAATTGGCACGAAGACATGAAGAAACACCAACCCTGCGCACCACGGGGCATTTCCTGCGCACATTTGGGCGACATACTCGATCGTCCTGCGTGACGTCTTGCCTCCCTTTACGGCCACCAGGAGTTTGTGTTTCATTGAAACCTTGCGTAATGCCTCGATTCGAATGCTGGGTTACCGGAACTGCCGCCATCGGGGCGGATCAGCCGACGTTCGCTCGGCCGTCGTTTCTCGACGCCGTGGCGTTTCGCCGAATCGCGGCGTTAGCACCGCTGCGGCAACGATCTCGGCGACTTCCGCCGGAGCGAACCGGCCAACGTCGATTATCAAGTCGTACGGGAAGGAATCTCCGGGAGCTTGAATGAAGCAGGTCCTCAGGAACTGGGCCCGTTCTTTTTCTCCTTCGGCGACGATCCGCCGAGCCTCCGCCAGAGATATGTTGCGCGCCCTGGCCACGCGCTCCACGCGCCATTCATGTGGCGCGACAAACCGGACATGCAGCCCGGTTTTCAAATCCCGGGTGAGAAGGTGACTTCCGCGCCCGACAATCACGCTGTGGCCGTGGAAGGCCAGGGAACGAATCACCTCGGCCTGCTTGCGCATGATCACGGATTCGGCCACGCGCCGATTCAGCAGCGCATCGAATAATTCAGTCATTCCGCTGCGTCGAGCACCGTCCAGCGATTCCACCACGTCCCGTTGCAGATGAAGTTCCTGGGCCACGCGATCGATGAGCTCACGATCATAGGCAACCCAGAGAACTGCGGGCTCAGAACGTTCGTTCAGAAGATCCGCCAGCTTGTTGGCCACATGCAACGCTATGCAGCCAAACTCACGGTTGATCGTTACAAACGGCAAAATCTCCGGCCGGTGCGGCGGCTCCAGTCGTCTCGCATGTTCCCAAGCTTGAACGTGAGCCGCGATGCGTGCTTCCGGTGTCGGTGTAGCCCAACCATGACTCATGACCCTGATTTCCTCCATTTCAGTGTGTCATCAAGGGGCCCCTCTTTGTTACGAAATGTGACCAGTTAGGGCGGTGCCAGCCGTCGAAGTTGTGTGTTCAATATCCGACACGAAAACTGCGACTGACGGTCTCTGTGGCCACTCGTCCGACCGCCGGGACATCCTCTTGGTGAACAAGAAAACGCTAAGCCGAGGATCGAGTTTGGGCAATTGGGATAAATTCTGGTCATGCCATAGGAAGGTTTATGTTCTCCGCGTAGGCAGAATTCCTAACCAGGCTATTCGCGAACGGTTCGTCGGGATTGCCGGGCGGGAAGTCCCAATCGCGCGGATTTCCCGCCGTTTGTGTTGTGTGTGGTGGAGTTTCGGCGGGATACCCCGAAACCGCATCGGGGCATCCCGCCCTTATAGTTGGTCCAGAGTTATTCAGCAGGCGGCGAGGAGAGCCTCCCGGCGCTCCCCGCAGCCGCCTGTGAATAACTCTGGCCAAACGCAGAGTTTGCCCGTGAACAACA
>Ga0187871_10001427_pt1 | contig 20817 bp, 15 predicted proteins | sample June2016WEW_16_1_FD_132988 | JGI IMG/M metagenome (GOLD analysis project Ga0187871, IMG submission 132988) | Peatland microbial communities from SPRUCE experiment site at the Marcell Experimental Forest, Minnesota, USA - June2016WEW_16_10 | ecosystem: Environmental > Terrestrial > Soil >...
ACTACGACTAGCCCGCTCGGTGAAGAGTTATCGGCCGATGCCGGCGACTGGTTGGCTTCCGTCATTGCAGCAGTCGGAAAGAGAAGTAAAGTGCAGGCCAAAACAAGCGGAATGTGCATAGCAAGGCTTACAGATCGCGGCGCAGCGTGCATCAGCATCCATGCCTCCGAGAATATTCGCCCCTAGTCCTTCTTGTCGTTGATCCGATCGCTAACAGTCGTTCCGGCAGGACTAGCGCGTTCGCCTCTTGTGAGTCCTCAACTCGATTTGCGAGCGGCCTCGCTGTGGGATTAGCAGCCATAAACGCCCTTGTCGCGAGGGAAGTATTGATGGCGAGAAGCCGACTTGTCGTTACTGATCCGGACAACTTCCCCGAAGCCCGTTTCTGGCCAACTTCCGAGTTGCCGACCATCCACGAACGACGCATCGGCATTTTCGGGTGTGTGTCGCACCAACTCTCGGCCTTCGTGCGGTCAATCGGTTTCAAAGACTGTCCGTCGTACCTACAGAATGCCAGCACGTCCGGCCCATCTGGCGATGTAGCTCTTGAGGAAGGAAGTGAAATCGTCAGCGCCGGGTGGGAGTTTTTTTCCTCGGTTGCTGATCCAAGAGAAATCCAGGTTTACGACGGGATTGATCAGGCGACTTAGGACCACCTTGCGATTTCGGCAGGCGGGCAGCACGAAGGAAGGAATGATGGCGACGCCCTCGCCGGATTCCACCATAGCAATCTGCGTGTCGAGGTAGTTGAAAACGGCGCACGGATGTAGGACGACCCCAATTCGCGCTAGGCGCTTGTCTATGAACTGCTGGACTAGTTGGCCTGGCGTTAGAGCGATCAGCCGCTCATCCTCCAGAGCCGACCAAGTCGTAGAAGTGCGGCGCAGGGTTGGATCGTTATCGGGGCGAATCACCATCAAAGAAAAGCGAAACAATGGCGTGCGGCGAATTCCCGATGCGGGCGTGAAAAATGCGCCAAGGCTTATATCAGCTTTGCCGGCCTCGACCAGCTGCGTGAGAGCATCTCCCCCGACATCGAACACTTGAATTCGGATGTCGGGCCGGTGACTGCGGAACTCCTTGATGGCTTCCGGCAGAACGTTGGCCGCAATCAATGGCGGTGCGCCAACAGACAATGACATGCTGGCTTCAGTGGCCATCCGCCCGACGCGGGACACAGTGGCGTCGAGCTTTTCCAGACTCTGCTGCACGGCCGCAAGCAATTCGCTCCCGTGAGCGGTCAAGCTGACGTGACGGGTCGTGCGATTAAATAGCCGGAAACCGAGTTGCGATTCCAGCTCTCGTATCAAGACGCTCAGGCCTGACGGCGTGACGTAGAGGGCTTCAGCGGCGCGGGAAAAACTCCGATGTTGAGCCACCAGGAGAAAGGCTCGTAACTGACGCGAAGTAAATTCCATTATTGAGTATTCGTCAACAACTATAAAATCATTTGAACTTGTATCATAAATAGGTTTGAACTTAAATAGCGCAGCGGCAGATTTTCGGCCAAACCGTCCAGGCATGGGTGGAGGAATCCTTGGAAGAGCTGGCAGGCAGTCGGCGAGTGATTGGTGGTGGTGCTGCAAACCCCGGATTGATATCCGCTTTCGCGTGTTTGACGCCGATCCAGTGGCTCGTGTGTGGTGTCGCCGCACTGGGCTTTGCCTTCGATCTTTACGAGACCTTGGTGACGGCGCTCATTGCCCGTCCCGCACTCGCCACGCTCGGGAATTTCAAGCTCGGCAGCCCGGGTTACAACCTCTGGGTGGGACTGATGTTTTATATGCCATTGGCTTCAGGGGGTATCTTTGGACTCCTGGGAGGGTACCTGACCGACGTTTTAGGCCGTCGGCGTGTCCTGGTATGGAGCATCCTGCTGTATGCCTTCTCCGCCTGCGCCGCCAGCTTTGCAGTTACGTTGCCGCAGTTATTGCTTTTCCGTTGCACCACAGTCGTCGGCGTGTGTGTCGAATATGTGGCTGGAGTGGCGTGGGTCGCGGAGCTCTTTTCTAATCCCAAGCAACGTGAATCCGTGCTGGGCTACACCCAGGCTGCCTTCGGACTGGGAGGACTGATGGTGACGGCAGCCTATTTTGTTGCCGTCACCTACGCCGAACGATTCCCGGCCATCCATGGCCGCCACGAGGCCTGGCGCTACACCCTGTTGTCCGGACTGATCCCCGCGATCCCGCTCATCCTTACACGGCCGTTCCTGCCGGAATCCCCCATCTGGCGGGAGAAGAAATCCAAAGGAACACTGAAGCGTCCGCGCTTCGGGGAGCTATTCCAGCCCTCTTTACGAAAGACCACTGTGGTCACCACATTATTGGTGGCGTGTAGCTACGCCCTGGCCTCCGGGGTCATTCTGCAGACACCTCGCATGGTTCCTGGCCTTCCCGAGGTACGGGGCTTCGCGCCGCGCTTGGTGGAGCAAACCGTGAGTGGAGTGCAATTGTTTCAGGAGCTCGGCACGATTGCGGGCCGCTTGCTGTTTGCCTTCCTCGTGGTCCGGATCGCGACGCAGAAACACCTCCTGCGCGTCTTCCTGGTTCCCGGATTGATCGTTTTCTCCGGCGTCTACTTTTTTGCTGCGACACATAGCTTGCGGCTGCTCGAATACGGGATATTTCTGGCCGGTCTCCTGCTGAACGGGCCTTTCAGTCTTTGGGGCAACTATCTGCCGCGGATGTACCCGACACACCTGCGAGGCACCGGCGAGACTTTCGCGATCAGCATCGGAGCCCGAGTGATCGGTGCCTCGGGGGTGCTGCTCACAACGCAACTCACCAACCTAATGCCCGGTGGCAGTGCCGCTGCCCGCCTAGCGTACTCGGCCGGCACACTCGCGGTCCTCGCTTACTCCTTGTCATTGATTGGAAGTTTCTGGCTTCGCGAGCCGGAACATGCTCAACTGCCCGACTAGTGTCTGAGGCGGGCGTGGGGTTCCTGCAACGCATGCGGGCGAGCTGTTCTGGGCGGATCACGGGCAAACCGGAAGTTATCAGTCGTCCGTGGATTAATACCGATAAACGCGCTACCGGTTAGAAGATCGGGGACAGGATCATGCTTTTCGCCGCGGCAGCGGAGGCCGCTTCCAATGGCGAAGAGCAAACGCAAACGAGTCCCGAAAACGGTCCTCAAATTACCCGATCTAGAACAATCGAAATCTGCGGTCTTGAACAGTCTCACGTCTTCGAGTTCAAAGCGCTCATACGACCGTGCCATTCGTGAATTTATCGACTGGTACTGTCCGGAGCCCAGGCTAGCCTTCAACAGGACCGTGGTCACACGGTACCGAATCGCACTCGAACAGCACCCGTACGCCCCGTCGACGATTAACCTGAGATTGGCGGCGATACGCCGGCTGGCATATGAAGCATCTGATTGCGGACTTCTTAGCCCGGATCTTGCGGCAGGCATTCGGCGTGTGAAGGGCGTCAGGCGGCTGGGAGTGCGGGTCGGGAATTGGCTGACGGCGGAGGAGGGCAAGAAGTTACTCGGTGCTGAGACAGCCTACACCCTTCGCAGCCGACGAAATCGCGCTTTGCTCTCGCTTCTCATCGGCTGCGGGCTCCGGAGAGCTGAGGTTACAACCTTACGGTTAGAGGATCTTCAGCTTCGGGAAGGCCATTGGGTCATCGCTGACCTGAGAGGAAAAGGTGGCCACATCCGAACGATCCCCGTTCCGCATTGGGTGAAGGAGGCGGTCGACCGCTGGACTGTCGGTGCCGGTATCATCTCAGGTCCGTTGCTACGGTCTATCAACAAAGCAGGCAGAATTTGGGGACACGGCTTTACACCCAAGGTCATCTGGGCAGTCGTGAAAGCAAACGCGAAAAGCTGCGGTCTGCCAGCGGTGGCACCGCACGATTTGAGAAGGACCTGTGCGCGATTGTGTCATCAGGCAGGAGGTGAACTAGATCAGATTCAGTTCTTGCTCGGCCACGTTTCAATTCAGACGACGGAGCGATACCTCGGGTGCAAGCAGCGTTTTCACGATGCGGTTAATGATCACATCGGCCTGGAGCCGGATGCGCCGTGAGGAACAGGCCTAGAAATTGGTATCCGCTGGCCGACTTCTCGGTACTGATTGTTCGCAGCCCGTGTGGATTAGTTCCGGTTGGCCGACAAGCCGCGAGGAATCGCCGTGTCCGATCAAGTCGAATGTTCCACAAGCTAGATCAGGAAGGTGGCGAAACCCGTGGCCACGAGCGCCGCAGCCCATACCAACTCAAAGTTGACCCACGCCTTGCGGAGAAGCGCGAGGCCAACCTTTCGATAAACGACCCAAGCAATCAACCCTGTCACCGCAAGATAAGCACCCGTATGGGCCCCGGTCGCGAGCATGCCGGCCAGCGGACTAATGGCCGAGGCCATGTGATCATGACCCCCCATGCGGGCGCCCGCTTGGGCGGTAGTGCTGCCCAGCAACACGGGCACTACCATCAAACCCGCACCGTGCGCCGAGGCCATCAGAAACGACCAGACAGTCAGGTCTCGGAATCCTACCTGCATACGAATCCACCGCGGGTGCCAATGTCCCACCAAGCAAAAGATTCCAAGGCCGACCAAGATCGCGGCGACGAAGTAGCGGACGACTGTGAGCGGCAGCGTCATGCCAAGAAACAGTGCGATCAGCACCACGCCGCCGATGGCCAGCGCGTGACCGAGTGCAATGGGGACGAGCGATTTTGCCACCGCGCTCCCCTTTTGCTCCTGCATCCCCAGCGCTACCGCGAACAGCCACCCCATGCCAGGGTTGAGCCCGTGGTAGGCGCCAAGGAGCAGCATCAGCCACAACTCAGTCGAAGTCAGCCCGTCATGCGCCATTGCTAGTCCGAATAGCAATAGGAATCGGACGAAGCGTCACCGCCTTGCAGCCTCAGTTGGTGTGCGCGCAATCCGTCGAACTCGACGAAGAACTTCTCATCGAGCTTCATCCCGCCCTCGGGCTTGGCATCGATCTTGACCATCCAACTCTTCACGCCGTCGGGGTAAAACTGCTCGTCCCATGGGGAGTAAAGCGAGTTCGTGAAATAGACGCGTTTGCCGTCGCGGCTGATCTCGACCATCTGCGGACCGCCGTTGAGAGCCTGCTTGGGTTTCTTCGGGTGAGCCGCTCGGCCTACGATGCCGCCGAGATGGATTGAGCCCGTCTTCTTCGGGTTAGCCGGATTCGAGACGTCATACTGGATGAACTCACCTGTCCCCCAGCACGAGACGTAAAGGAAGCGGTCGTCGAGTGAGAGGTTGATGTCCGACACCAAGGGCGGCACTGCCTTGAAACCCTTCAACAGGGGCGGCAGCTTTTCCGGATCAGCCGGCTCAGCCGGAATTTCGATCACCTTGCGGACTGCCCATTTGCCGTTCTTACCACCCTCGTCGCGGTGCCACATCCAAACGGAGGACGAAAGATCTTTGAGGGAGATGACCACACCGACGAATCCGAAAGTCTTTTTAGGGTCGTGTGAGGGCCGAAGCTCGAGCACCATCTGCTGCTCCGCGCCCAAGTCAATTTCCTGCAAGTGACGCCGCTTATCCAGGTCCCAGATGTGCAGCTTGCGGCCATACTTTCCGGCAAGCAGCAAGTCCGCATTGAGGCCGTTCTTCACCATGTTCGGTGTTCCCCACTCGGAACTGATCAAGGTGTCGTGCCCAAGGTGCCACCAGAAATCGTAAGCCAAATTCTGAGGGCCGTGCTCCTTCTCCCATGGGCCCTTCAGCTCAAACGTGTCGGCATCCATCAGGAAAATCCCGCCGGGACCATCGCCGCTGGCCGAGCCGAGCGCGCTGCCATAAATGCCGTCCGGGCCACAGTGGATGGTGTGCGGCGATGTGTAGCCGGTCTTGCTGATGAACTCTTCCGGCTGGATGACCTTCACGATCTTGGGATTCTTGGGGTCAGGTTTCGTATCCAGGATGTGAATCCGCGACGACCCGATGCCCGGAACGACAAGGTAACGACGCTCCATATGCGGATGCGGATTCTGGGGGCAGAGGCATGCGCTGCACGCGTTCCACCCGAAGTGATGCAGCTCGTTATCGCCGTCGGGAAACTCCACTTGGCCGAGGAGCTGACCGTACGTGGAGGAGCGAGGCTCGAGGTCAATGACCCCCATGGCGTCACGCTTGCCGTTCTTGCCCACATTGAGCAAAGCAACATAAGCGATGTGTTCCGGCGCGGCTTTCATCGCCATGCCCGGTGAGGGATAAAAGGTTGGGTCCGGCATCAAGGGCATATTCCAGTCTCCTTTGGTGAAAGTTAGGGCGAAGGATCTTCGAGTGCCGTAAGCATACTCCTCCGTCTTGTGACTGGGCCACTGTTCCTTGCCGACTGTGCCGCCGGTAACCGCTTGCGGTGCTCCGATGCATTTCAGCGGGATGATGCGTTATCCGGAAGTTGAGGTCAGGTTTGGATGGCACCGAGAAACGCGCTTATGTCCATTGATACAGTAGTTTCTGGATTGTGACAATCGGAAACACCCCCTAACTAAAAAGCCCCGCCGGTTTGCTTGGCGTGACGAATCAGTGTGAAGATAAGGGCTATGAAAAAATCAACGATTTCTGTCGCAAGCGTATTTTTGACCGGCGCATTGATGTTGGCTGGAACTTTCAGGGCGCAAGACGCGCCGGCCGCGAAACCCACCCCAGCACCAGCGGCTGCGCCAGCTCCAGCCGCGAAGGCAGCGCAGACTCCGGCGGCGAAGACCGGGCAAAGCACAACCGCGAAGAAGCCCGGCCCTGCCCCACTCGTCCTCAAGACTCCGAAGGACAAAGAGAGCTACGCCATCGGATTGAATATCGGAAAAGGATTGCACAAGGACGCCGTAGATGTTGACCCAGCTATCCTGGCCCGCGGAGTGAAGGACGCGCTGGCGGGCGGGAAGACGCTGATGACCGACGACGAAGCAAAAGCCGCAATGGTCGCGCTGCAGGCCGACGTGCGCAAGAGGCAGGAGGCGAAGATGGCGATTGTGGGGGACGCGAACAAAAAAGAGGGTGACGCGTTTCTGGCGGAGAACAAGACGAAAGACGGCGTCGTGACGCTGGCGGACGGGCTGCAATACAAGATTTTGAAAGAGGGCACCGGACCGAAACCGACGGCTAAGGATTCTGTGGTTTGCAACTATAAGGGCACGCTGCTCGACAACACGGAGTTTGACAGCTCGTACAAACGCGGCCAGCCGGCTACATTTCCGGTGGGGCAAGTCATCAAGGGATGGACCGAGGTACTGCAACTGATGCCGGTGGGTTCGAAGTGGGAAGTGTTCGTCCCGTCGGACCTGGCCTATGGCGCGCGCGGAGCCGGGCCGGGCGCTCCGATTGGGCCCAACGCGACGTTGATTTTCGAGATTGAATTGCTGTCGATCCAAAGCAAGTGAGCGCCGACGCGTGAAGAATAGGCGCGTCTGTACATGTTCTTGTCATCAGGGCGGAGTCGTAGTGCACATCGTCCCCTGCTGCAACGGCATGTTTGCGGGACTGCTGAGAAAGCGTAAGTCAAAGAAGCTGCCCCAGAAACCGAAATGACCGCGACCTTCGTTGACACGTTGCAATGCGTCCGCTACGCTTTTGAGTTTGCTCGCGATGATTTTTCTCTCCTGAGAAGAACGGACGAAACGCCGCATGGCTGAAGAAAAACTCCCAACCCGCGCACAGGATTTTTCCGAGTGGTACAACCAGCTGGTCCTGAAAGCGCAGCTTGCCGACTATGCGCCGGTGCGCGGCTGCATGATCGTGCGGCCATACGGCTGGGCGCTGTGGGAAAACATGCAGCAAGCGCTGGACCGGCGTTTCAAGGCCACCGGGCACCAAAACGTGGCGTTTCCGCTGTTGATTCCGCGGAGCTTTATCGACAAGGAGAAGCATCACGTCGAAGGTTTTTCTCCCGAGCTCGCGGTCGTCACCATCGGGGGCGGTGAAGAACTCGCCGAGCCTCTCGTCCTGCGTCCCACTTCGGAAACGATCATCGGCCACATGTGGTCGAAATGGATTCAGTCCTATCGCGACCTGCCCGTATTGATGAACCAGTGGAACAGCGTGGTGCGCTGGGAACTGCGCACGAAGCTTTTCCTGCGCACGCTGGAATTCTACTGGCAGGAAGGGCACACCGCCCACGCCACGCGCGAAGAGGCGGAAGCCGAAACGCGCCAGATGCTCGATATCTACACCGATTTCGCCGTCAACGATGCCGCGATTCCGGTTATCCCCGGCAAGAAATCCGACGCCGAAAAGTTCGCCGGCGCGGACACCACCTATTCCATCGAAGCCATGATGGGAGACGGCAAGGCACTGCAATCCGGGACGTCGCACTTCCTGGGGCAGAACTTTGCGGAAGCGTTCGAAGTCCGCTACCTCGACCAAAACGGTCAATTGCAGCACTGCTGGACTACGTCCTGGGGCCTCTCCACGCGCGTAATCGGCGCCATCATCATGGTCCACGGCGACGACCAGGGCCTGGTGATGCCGCCAAAACTCGCGCCCTACCAGGTAGTGATCGTTCCGATCTTCAAGACCGACGAAGAGAAGTCTTCGGTTCTCGACGCAGCCCGCAAGCTGAAAGCCGAGCTAGTCAAAGCCAACATCCGCGTCACCCTGGACGAGCGCGAAGGCAACAGCCCCGGCTGGAAGTTCAACGATTGGGAAATGCGCGGCGTCCCGGTGCGCGTCGAACTCGGCCCCAAAGACGTCGCCAAGCAATCGGCCGTTCTCGCCCGCCGCGATCGCCCCGGCCGAGAAGGCAAAGTCAGCGCGCCCCTGGTTGGCCTGCCCCAGACCATCGAGAGCTTGCTCGCCGAAATCCAGCAGGCCATGCACGACAAAGCCCTGGCCTTCCGCAAAGCGAACACGCACGACGCCAATACCTACGACGACCTGAAAAAGGCGGTCGAGACGGGTTTCGCCTTTTCGCCCTGGTGCGGTAGCGCCGACTGCGAAGCCAAGATCAAGGAAGAGACTCGCGCCACGATGCGCTGCATCCCGTTCGACCAGTCAGGTACCCCCGGCGGCTGCGTATACTGCGGCAAGCCTGCCCCGGAGCGGGCTATCTTCGCCAGGGCTTATTAGGGCGCGGGCTTACTGATACGCGTCTTTTGGCCGCTGCCCCGTTCCTTTCCGGGAACATCCCTCTCGCCTGCTTCTCGACACCCTCGCACCCGGATGCTAGCTTGGGAAGACATCGCAGCGGCATTCGTTTCATCGGCCAGCGACGGACCGTCGTCGTGCCTGGCCGGTACCGGGAGAGAACTTGGTGTATCAGGCCAGCACTCGAAGGAATCGCGTCCCCGCTCCGCACTCGCAACGAGGCGGCGGGACGATCAAGGCGATCCTCTGGACCGCGATCCTGATCTATGGCGCCTTCGTGGCCTACAAAATCCTGCCCGCCTACGTCGCCGAATACCAGTTAGCCGACAAAATGCAGGAACAAGCGCGCTTTTCGGTCGTGAACCGCTATTCGGAAGAGCAGGTGCGCGACAATATCTTCAAGGTGGTCAAGGACCTGGAAATCCCCGTCAAGCGCGAAGAAATCAAGGTCGTCTCCAATCAGGATGTCGTGAAAATCAGCATGGACTACACTGTTCCTGTGGACCTCCTCGTTTACCAGCTGAATCTCCATTTCACGCCCTCGAGCGAGAACAAGAATTTGTAGGCCGGTATTGGGGAATTTCGCGCGGGGTTTCGCCCCGGCGACCTCCGTCGCCCGGCAGCATAATCGGTGCAGACATCTCGATCCCGGTCGAACTGCGTCTTTCTTAGTGTCTGAGGTTGCGAGAGAATAGAAGTCCAGCCCCACGAGGTCGCCGTTTGCGCATTCGCATCGAAAAGGGTTTTTGGACGTCCATTTTAGGCCTGACGCTGCTCGGCGTTGTCTTCGCCATTTTCATCACCTGGGTCAGCATCGTCACTTACTTCTACGTCAAATATTCCCGGATGATTGATGCCCGGCTTTCCGGGCGCGTGCTCCAGAACACCACGCAGATTTTCTCGGCTCCCATGCGCATCGCGGACGGGGAAGTGTGGAGCGCCGAAGAACTGGCCACCTACCTGACGAAGGTCGGCTATCGCCCCGAGAAAGACGACAACGCGCTGGGCCAATACACCCTGCAGGCCAACAACGTCGATATTCGACCGTCGAAGCTGTCCTATTTCGCGGGGGCGAACGCCATTGCCGTTCAGTTCAGCGGCAAAACCATCAAGGCCATTCGGCCACTGGGCGGGGGCGCGGATCTGGTCACGGCGGACATTGAACCCGAACTCGTCACCAACCTTTTCGACAGCGCCAGGGAAAAGCGCCGCCCGGTCCGCTACGACGATCTCCCGCCGACGCTGGTGCACGCCATCATTTCCGCCGAAGACAAGCGATTCTTTGAGCACGGCGGTTTCGACTTCGTGCGCATCATCGGCGCAGCGTGGGCCGATATTCGCCACAACAGCAATCACTACCAGGGAGCCAGCACCATCACCATGCAGGTCGCGCGCACCTTTTTCTTCTCCAACGAGCGTACCTGGCGGCGAAAGATCGCCGAAGCCATGGTCTCCATGGAACTGGAGCAGCGTTTCACCAAGCAGCAAATTTTCGAGCTCTACGCCAACGAAGTCTATCTGGGCAATCGCGGCAGCTTCGGGATTCGCGGATTCTCCGAGGCCAGCGTCGCCTATTTTGGAAAAGATCTCCGCCAATTGTCGCTGGCGGAGTGCGCCTACCTCGCCGGAATTATTCGCGCGCCTAACTACTATTCGGCGGCGGACAGGCACCCGGAACGCGCCATCCAGGCCCGCGATCGCGTCCTGCCGCAGATGCTGGAGAACAAGTACATCACCGAAGCCGACATCCAGGACGCCAAGCGCAAGCAGCTGAAAATCGTGCACACCTCGGTGGCCGGCAGCGAGGCGCCTTATTTCGTAGACATGGTGAAGGACCACCTGCTCGACAAGTACTCCGAAAACGAGCTGGTCAGCGAGAATTTCCGCGTTTACACCACGCTCGATCCCGCTCTCCAGCGCGCTGCGGCTGCCGCCATCGAGACGGGCATGAAGAGTGTGGACACGCTGCTCGCCAAAAAATATGCGAAATGGCGCAAGGAGCAGGAGAAGAAGGGAACCAACGAGCCGATTCCCCAGGTGCAAGGCGCACTCGTTGCCCTCGATCCGCGCACCGGAGAGATTAAAGCCGTGATCGGCGGCCGCGACTACGGCCAGAGCCAGCTCAACCACGCGCTCGCTCACCGCCAGCCCGGCTCGGTCTTCAAGCCGTTCGTCTACGCTGCCGCGTTTGACAATGCCATCGACAACGTCCAGCCCATCGTCACCCCGGCCACTACCGTTGACGACGAGCCCACCACCTTCGAATTTGACGGCAAGGAATACACGCCCAACAATTTCGGACAGAAATTCATGGGCCACGTCACCGCTCGCGAAGCGCTTACCAATTCACTCAACGTCGCCACGGTAAAAATAGCCGAGATGATCGGCTACGGCCGCGTGGTGCAGATCGCGCGCCAGATGGGCCTCGGCACCAACATTCAGCCCACGCCCGCCGTCGCCCTTGGCGCCTACGAAATGACGGCCGTGGATGTCGCCGCCGCGTACACGGCGTTCGCCGACGGTGGCATCCGCGCCGAACCCGAATTCATCAACAGCGTCATCAGTGCGAACGGCGCCGTCCTGGAGAAGAACACGCCGCAGACTCATGCCGTGCTCGATCCCCGCGTCACCTTCCTCGTCACCAGCGTGCTCATGGATGTGATGAACCACGGCACCGCCGCCGGTGTCCGTGCGCGCGGCTTCACGCTGCCTGCCGCCGGTAAAACCGGCACGTCCCGCGATGGCTGGTTCGCGGGTTTCACCTCCAATCTCGTCTGCGTCATCTGGATCGGCTTTGACGACAATCGCGACCTCGGCCTCACAGGCGGTGTCGCCGACGCCCCCATCTGGGCCGACTTCATGCTTCACGCCACCGCTCTTCCCGCCTACAAGGACGTCAAAGATTTCACCGCGCCCGAAGGCGTGCAGTCCGTCATGATCGATCCCGAATCTCTGGAGCTAGCCACTCCCAATTGCCCTACCTCGCGCGAAGAAGTCTACGTCCTCGGCTCCGCGCCGACCCAGTTGTGCGAGTTGCACGGCGGAGGTCACGGCGTCGTTTCCTCAACAGGTTCCTGGCTCTCTCATGTTTTCGGGGGCGGCGAGCCCAAGCAGCCCCCTGTTGCGGTCGATGTCAACGGTCAGCCTCTCCCCTACGACCCGAACCGCCCGCCCAACGCCACCGGCCAAGGCGCCGCTGTGGACGCAAACGGCAAGCCCATCGAAAAGAAAAAGAACCCTTTACAGAAGATTTTTGGTATATTCGGGGGTAAGAAGAAGCAAGATCCGGACAAGGCAAAGCCGGATGACAAAGGAGACTCGCCATGAAGCTAGTTTCTCTGGCGGTTTCGGGAAGTATCCTCCTACTGACTTTTGCAGTTCCTTCCCAAAGTCAGACGAGCTCACAAGAAATGACTGCGCAGATGTTTCGCGATGGAGATCGTTCCATCCCTATGCAGGCGCCGTCTCAGGTTTCTACAGCCGGAACTGCGCCCGTTCGCGAGCTCTCGCCCGAAGAGGTAGGTGATTTGTTTATGGTGCGCAAGCAGTATTTCGAAGCCGCGCAAGCCTATAAGCGCTTGTCCGACGAGAATCCGCGCAACGCCGTGTATTTGAACAAGCTCGGCATCGCGCTGCATCAACAGGAAGCGCTGAGCCTCGCTCTCAAATATTACGAGCGCGCGCTGAAGGTGAATCCCAAGTACGCCGATGCCCAGAACAATATCGGCACGATTTGGTACCAGCGCAAGCGCTACGGCAAGGCCATCCGCGCCTATGAAAAGGCCATCAAGATACGCGAAGACATGGCCGTACTTTACAGCAATCTCGGTTACGCGTATTTCGGAGACAAGAAATACGAGGAATCGATTTCCGCGTTTCGTACCGCGCTGGCCAAGGATCCCCAGCTGTTCGAGCACAATGCTTCGCGGTCCGGTTCGTTGTTGCAGGATCGTTCGGTGTCCGACCGCGGACGCTTTTACTTCTTGCTCGCGAAATCCTTCGCCGAATCCGGAAACATCGAGCGCGCCGTGCTTTACCTCCGCAAAGCCAAGGACGAAGGTTACGCCACGCTGGTCGCGGACTTAAAGAAAGACAAAGCCTTCGCCGCCGAACTGCAAGTCCCCGAAATACAGGACATGATCGCCCCTAAAGAAGCCGTGTCCGACACGCAGCAACCGTAATCAACTGTCTGCGATCGCTGCAGGGGCAAATGTAGGCGCCGGACTTTAGTCCGGCGTTTTATTCTTCTCCCCAAATTACCCAGCCCAGATCCAACCGATCAGCCTTAGGCTGACGGCCCAACGAAGCGACAAAGCATTCCTCCCGCTAGGTATATGTTGTACAACCGCTTCACTGGCGGCCGATTCCATCCATTCCCTCTGCTACAATTCAATCCAGCATGGGGAAAAATGTTTTCACCGCGCGCGTCGTAGGTTTTTTCTGCGGAGCTTTATTCGCCGTCACTTCGCTCTGTGCGCAGCAATCGGCTCCCACGTCTCGCGCATCCGCGGCCACTGGCTCCCAACAAGGCGTCTACTTGGTTTTCCCGTTTGAAAATTCTGGCGCCTCACCGCGGATGGACTGGCTAGGCGAAGGCCTCGAAGAACTCACCATCCAGTATCTTTCCGATGCCCACGAACAGGTCTATTCCCACGCCGGCCGCGCCGGCGAACTCGAACGCTACGGCCTTCCCGCTAACGCCAAACTCAGTCGCGCGACCATGCTACGCATCGCACAGGATCTCGATGCCGACTACGTGGTCTTCGGCTCGTTCACTTCTGACGGCACTTCGCTCACCGTGGAATCTCGCATTCTCCGCGTTGACCCTCCCGCGCTACTTACCCCGGTCCGTGAAACCGGCCCACTCACTTCTCTAATGGATCTGCACGCGCGCGTCGTTTGGCATTTGCTTTCCGCCAACTCTTCGGCCTATCCGTTCACGCTTCAGGATTTCGCCAAGCTCCAGCGGTCGCTTCGTCTGGACGCCTTCGAACATTACGTGCGCGGCCTGCTCGCTAACGACGACGAGCCTCGCCTTCGCGAATTGCGTGAAGCGGCGCGCCTCGAGCCGGCGTGGCCCGATCCCGCCTTTGCGCTGGGCGAAACCTATGCCTCGCGTGGCGATTGCAACTCGGCTCTTCCGTGGTTTGCGCGCGTCCCGAGAACCCACCATCGCTACGTCGAAGCAATTTTCGCCACTGGCGTATGCAGGTTGCAATTGAACCAGCCCGATAAAGCGGAAGAAGTGTTCATGTCGCTTCAGGACGCCCTTCGTAACAATTCCGATCGCGCTCCGGGGGTGGGCAACGTCATTTCCGGCGCCGATCTTCCCGAAATCCTGAATAATCTCGGTCTCGCGCGCGCCCGCCAGGGCAAGTTGCCCGCAGCGCAAGCCGATCTTCAACGCGCCACGGAACTCGATCCCGATGAAGACGACTATCCATTCAATCTGGGTTTGCTCGCGTTTCGCGCCAACGATTTCGCTGCCGCCGCCAAATCCTTCCGCGAGGCTGCCGATCGCGAACCCGACAATCCGGAAGACCGCGCTCTATTGATTCAATCGCTTGAAAAAGCCGGCAATAAAGCGGAAGCTGACGAGGAACGCGAAGCGGTCGCCGAGGCGCTGGGCCCCAATGCGCTAACGCCGATTCATGTGGATGCCAAAGGCGATCCTCAAGCGAAGCTAGATCGCATTAAGACCGAGTTGGATATCACGGCGCTGCGTCTCGAGATCCAGTCGTCGGGAACTACGATGGCTTCTGCATCAGCATCCCCGGCCGGCGTTGCGGAAACGCCCGGCACGCACATTCGTCGCGGACGGCAGGAATTAGCCGCCGGGCGGCTCGATACGGCCGAGAGCGAATTTCGTGCTGCGCTCGCGGTCGATGCTGCAAACGCCTCTGCGCATAGCGAGCTCGCCGAAGTGGATCGACGTCGCGGGAAACTCGACGATGCGGTGAAGGAACTCCAGGCTTCGTTGGCCAGTCGCGATTCTGCTCTCGTGCGTACCATGCTCGCCAAGATCTATCTGGACCAGAAAAAATTCGATCTCGCTCGCGCCGAGGCTCAGCGCGCGTTGACGCTCGCCCCCAACTATACCGGCGCCAAGGAGTTGCTCGAGCATCTCCAGAGTCCCAAGCCTAACGGGAGCGCCCAGTGACCCCCGCACGCAGTGACCCAGCGCGTTCCTTCTCCGCCTTTGTAGCGGCGAGCGTGGCTCGCCATCTTCGATTGCGGCGCCGTGTCGCTTCTTCCGCCATATTTATCTCGTTCTCCGCGGTGCTCTGTGCCCTCTGTGCCTCTGCGTTCGTCTTTACCTTTCCCTCCGCAGCCGCGGAAGAATCCGCCTCGACCTCCGCCGTTCTCGATCTGAAACTCGATGGCGAAGTCGAACCCATTCTCGCCACTTACATCGACGAAGGCCTCGCCGACGCCCAACGCCGCCACGCCGCGTTGGTAGTAATCACGATGGACACTCCCGGCGGCCTGAGCGACTCGATGAAAGATATCATCCAGCACATCTTGAGCTCTCCGGTCCCGGTTGCGGTTTTTGTGTCGCCCTCCGGCTCGCGCGGAGCATCCGCAGGCTTCTACATTCTACTTTCCGCGGATATCGCCGCGATGGCCCCCGGAACGCACACCGGCGCCGCCTCTCCAGTCCTCAGTGTCGGTGGCTACCCGGTGGCCATCGACGAAACCATGCGCAACAAAATCACCAACGACGCCATGGCCTTTCTCCGCAGCTTCACCCAGAAGCGCGGGCGAAATCCCACTCTCGCGGAAACCGCTATCACCGACGCCAAGGCCTTCACCGAAAAAGAAGCCCTCGACGGGAAAATGATCGACCTCACGGCGACTTCCGAAGACGATCTGCTGCGCCAGCTCAACGGCCGCGAGATCACGCGCTTCGACGGCAGCAAAGTCAAGCTCGCGCTCTCGGTTCCCGTGCGCGTCGAGTTCCAGCTATCCGGCCGGCAAAGGTTTCTGGCGCGCATCGTCGCCCCCGACATATTTTTCCTGCTTCTGATCATCGGCACCCTGGGCCTGTACACCGAGTTCACACATCCCGGGATGGTCGCGCCCGGCGTCATCGGCGGCATCTGCCTTGTGTTAGCGCTCTACGCCATGCATATTCTTCCGGTAAACATTGCCGGTTTGTTCCTGATTGTGCTCGCTCTCGCTCTTTTTATTCTGGAAGCGAAGCTCACCAGCCACGGCGTTTTGTTGGCCGGCGGCATCATCTCCATGCTGCTGGGCGCGTTGTTTCTGATCCGCTCGCCGCTGACCTCTGATGGAGTGAGTCTGGGCATGGCCATTGCCGTGACGCTCCCGTTCGCGGTGCTCACCGTTTTTCTCATGCGTCTCGTCCTGCGCTCTCGCAAATGGAAAAGCGCCACCGGCCGCGAAGAATTGCTTCGCGAGCAAGGCATTGTGGTCACGCCGATTGTGGGCGGCGCGGAGGGAATGATCCGCATCCACGGCGAACTCTGGCGCGCCGTCTCAACGCTACCCGTACCGGAAGGCCGCCCGGTCCGCGTTCTAAGGATTGAAGGCTTAAAGTTATACGTTGAGCCCGTGGAAGCAACCGCATCCGCGACATAAGCGCCAGCGGTGCGTCTGTTCCCAGGCCGGAGTAGCGGAACCGTTCTTGAATTTGTCGTTGCGGCCAACGTTCAGGCTGGACGCCTGCAAGAGATTTGCTGACGTTGAGGAGGCACCATGTTCGAGTTTGGAATCGGAACGATGGTCATCATCGGCTTCGTACTGATCTGGTTCTGGAATTCCATCTACATCATCAAAGAATGGGAACGCGGCGTAGTCCTCCGCCTGGGTCGTCTGTTGCCGCAAGCAAAAGGGGCTGGCATCAACCTGGTCTTCTGGCCCATCGAAACGCTCCAGCGCATCAGCTTGCGCATCGAAACTCTCGACGTCCCGCCGCAAGACATCATCACTCGCGACAACGTCTCGGTAAAAGTAAACGCCGTCTGTTATTTTCGCGTCGTGGATGCCAATCTCGCCGTATCGCAAGTGCAAAACTACACCTACGCCACCTCGCAGCTGGCCCAAACCACGATCCGCAGCGTAGTCGGCCAGTTCGAGCTCGATGAAATCCTTTCCCAGCGCGACAAAGTGAACGCCAAGCTGCAGGTCATTCTCGACACCGAGACCGAGCCTTGGGGCATCAAGGTCAGCAAAGTCGAAGTAAAGCAGGTCGACATCCCCGAGCAGATGCAACGCGCCATCGCCAAGCAAGCCGAAGCCGAACGTGAGCGCCGTGCGAAGATCATTCACGCCGAGGGCGAGTTCGAAGCCTCGCAGAAACTAGCCGACGCCGCCAAAGTTCTCGAAACCCAGGGCTCCGCGATTCAGTTACGTTACCTCCAGACTCTTACCGAGATAGGTGTCGAGAAGAACACAACGATTGTGTTTCCGCTGCCCATCGATATCATTAACAGTTGGGTCCAAGCCTTGGGGGGAAATAAAAAGTAGATGGCTTCTCGCGGAAATCGAGGGGGTGGGGGCGACCGCGTGCTGGAGAGCCGGCACGTCATCGGCTTGTTCATGCTCATGCTGGTTTTTTCCGGCGTATTTTTCGCCCTCGGCTACGTGATGGGCCGCAATCAATACGACGGCCAAGTCCGCGCAGCCAGCAATCCGCACGCAACCACCGACGCCATCGTTTCCCCGAAGTCCGAAGCAACTCCAAAGCACTCGAAAAATTCGCCCTCGACGCCCGCTTCCGCTCCGGACGCCGCCACCGACGAGAACTCGCAGCCGAGTTCCGATTGGGGCTTCTACAATGCCGGCAAAGTCGCCCCCGACGACCGGCTGAAGTCCGCGCCGTCGGCGACGCAACCGTCCGCAACCCCGTCGATCTCCCCGGCGCTCGCGAGCAGCAAGACTCCATCGCGCACCGCCAACGTCTCGTCGAAATCCGCAACCGCTGCGCAAGCTCCCGCTGGCACCTACACGCTGCAAGTGGCCGCGCTACGCAAAGAAGCCGACGCCCACGCCGTCGCCGCCAGCTTGCTGAAGAAAAAATTCCCCGCCTTCGTGGTTTCGCCGACGACCGATAAATATTTCCACGTGCAGGTGGGCCCTTACTCCGATTCCAAGTCCGCGGAAGCCGCGAAGAAAGGCCTCGAGAACGCTGGTTTCAAGGCCATCGTGAAGCACTGATGCCGCAGCGCGCCTGGGCTAATTTCTTTCGTCCTCCCTCAGGATCGATAACCCCAGATTCTTTCCGTTTCGTCTTCGCCGCCCTTTCCGGCGCAGCCCTCTCTTTTTCGTACACCGGCTTCTATCTCAGTATCTATTCGTGGATTTGTATCGGCATTCTGCTCATCGTTCTCTTCGGCGCGCGACCCGGAGTCGCATTCGCCTGCGGCTTTCTTCACTCCATGTTTTTCGTAATCACCTGCTGCCCGTGGCTTGCCACCGTGCTCGCGGTCCACGGCGGCCTCTCCAAGGTCGGCGGCTGGGGCATACTGCTCTTGATCGGTTGCGTGTTCGGCGCCCTCACCGGCGCATTCGCCTGGTGCGTGAATCGCTTGGCGCGCCAAAGTATTCTTCTCGCCTGCGTCGGCACCCCGTTCTTGTGGGTCACGTTCGAATTTGCCCGCACGCGCATGCCCGAGATTAGCTTCCCGTGGGGCCTGCTAGGCTATCCGGCATCCGCGAATCTCGCCCTGCTCCAACTCACAACCATCACCGGCATCTACGGCCTCTCGTTCCTCGTCGCGTCTGTCAATGCCTTGCTCGCGTGGTGCGACGCCTCCACCTCAACGCCCGCCGTTCGCCGCCTCGCCATGATCGGCACCACCATCACGCTAATCCTAATCGCCATGTTCGCCGGGCCGCGCCTCGTCCCCCAGTCGCACGCGAATCACTACGCCCGCGCGGTGCAAGTCAATTTCCCCGAAGTCGTCGAATATCCCGAGCAATGGTTCGCCTCTCATGCCGCCGATCTCAACGAAATCGAAAATCTCAGCCTCACTCCCGATGCGCGCCAGCCCGATCTCCTCATCTGGCCCGAAGCCCCCGCTCCCTTTTCGTTCGAGGATCCGCAGTTCGCGAAGATCGCCTCGTCTCTCGCCATCCGCTTCCGCCATCCATTTCTCGCCGGCTCGATCGAGTGGCGCCAGCTCCCCGACGGCTCCAATCCGCAACGCCGCCACATCCTCGTCCCCTACAACAGCGCCGTTCTCGTCGATCCGCAAGGCCAGGACGTTTTCACCTACGACAAAATCCATCTCGTCCCGTTCGGCGAATACGAACCGTTCCCGCTGATTCATCGCGTAGTGCAAAGCGTCTCCAGCGAGGTAGGCGGCTTTCAAAAAGGCACGAAGTACGCCGTGGCCCATCTCCCCGGCGGCACGTCGCTAGCCGCATTCATCTGCTACGAAGCCATCTACCCCGGCGAAATCCGTAATTTCGCCGCCGAAGGCGCCCAGCTCTTCGTCAACATTTCCAACGACGGCTGGTTCGGCCACTCCGCCGCCGCCGAACAGCACCTGCGCATCGCCCGCGTCCGCGCCGTCGAAAATCGCCGTTGGCTCGTGCGCGTCACCAACAACGGCATCACCGTTTCCGTCGATCCCTACGGCCGCATCTTCAGCCCCCTGCCCACCGACGTGCGCGCCTCCGCCGACCTTCCCTACGATTTCCGCACCGACGAAACTCTCTACACCCGCTTCGGCGACTGGTTCGCTTGGCTCTGCGTAATCATTTCCGCTATCCTGTTAGCCTCAACTTTCCGGAAAGGAAACACAGCGAACGAGGAAATCCCGATCCCAGTAGGCATCGAGCCCGAGCCAGCCATGTAGTGGCCGGTCTTTACACCGGTAGCGCATAGCGCAGGGCCGGAGCCCAAGCGGCTATGTAGAAGCCGGGCTTCAGCCCGGCACGCAGGGATCGGAGCTTTAAATCTGTCTGGCAACGTCAGGGCACGGCTTCAGCCGTGCCGTAACCGGTCGCCTTTCCACCGGCTTTAGCCGCTGAGGGCCGTGTTTCTCGCTGCCAAAAAATTTATCCTCTTCGCACCCAACCCATGATTCTCGAAGACCTCCAATACCGCTACGAATCCCTGAAGCCCCGCCTCTCCATGGTTCGGAGTTTTCTTTGACGCCCCGCAGCATCGCGAGCGCCTGAAATCCCTCGAAGCCCGCGCCGCCGATCCCGGTTTCTGGAGCGATCAGGAAGCCGCCCAAGCCGTCCTCCGCGATCGCAAGCGCTCCGAAGACCAGATCGCCGCGGACGACAAACTCACGTCGCTAGCGGGCGACATCGAAACCTACATCGCGTTAGCCGCCGAAGAAACCAACGCCGACCAGCGCCAGGATCTCGTGAAAGATCTCGACCGCGAGCTGACCGCCGCCGAAACCTACGTCAGCGAACAAGAAACTCGCACCCTGCTCTCCGGCGAAACCGACCACCTCAACGCCATCATGACCATCAAGCCCGGCGCCGGCGGCACCGAATCCCAGGACTGGGCCAGCATCCTCCTGCGCATGTACCTGCGCTGGGCCGAGCGCCGTGGTTTCGCCTTCGAGGTCGACGAGGTGACCGAGGGCCAAGAAGCCGGCCTGTTGTCGGCAACGTTCATCGTGAAGGGCAGGTTCGCCTACGGCCTGTTGTCGGCCGAGCGCGGCGTGCACCGCCTGGTGCGCATGTCGCCCTTCGACGCACAGCACCGGCGCCAGACGAGCTTCGCCTCCGTGGACGTCATCCCCT
>Ga0187871_10001428_pt1 | contig 20814 bp, 16 predicted proteins | sample June2016WEW_16_1_FD_132988 | JGI IMG/M metagenome (GOLD analysis project Ga0187871, IMG submission 132988) | Peatland microbial communities from SPRUCE experiment site at the Marcell Experimental Forest, Minnesota, USA - June2016WEW_16_10 | ecosystem: Environmental > Terrestrial > Soil >...
CGCGCAAGTGATCGTGTAAGCCGGCGCCATCATGGTGCTCTTCGTTTTCGTGATCATGCTGCTGAATGCCGGCGCGGAGATTCGCCACGGCCGGTCGCTGCTGGCGCAGGTGCTCGGGATTCCACTCCTGTTCACTTTCCTGGGCCTGATGTTGTATTTCGTCCAGCATATGTTTCCCGGTGCGGCCGAGGTGCGCTTTGGCGCATTCAAGCACGGTACCGCGCTGGACGTGGGTCGCGCGCTGTTCACTCAATATCTGCTTCCCTTCGAAGTGGTTTCGGTGCTGATCCTGATCGCCATTCTGGGCGCCGTGGTCCTGGCGCAAAAGGAGATGGAGTAACATGACCGGCGTGCCGCTTTCGTGGTACCTGATCCTCAGCGCGGTGTTGTTTACCCTGGGCGTCGCCGGATTCCTGCTGCGCCGCAACGTCATCACGGTTTTCATGTCCATCGAGCTCATGCTCAACGCCGTGAACCTGACTTTCATCGCGTTTTCGTATCAGTTGAAACAGGTCAACGGACACATTTTCAGCTTCTTCGTCATGGTGGTGGCCGCCGCCGAGGCGGCCGTGGGGCTGGCCATTATTCTGACCGTGTTCAAGAATCGCGCGACGTTGAATATAGACGATGTGAGTTCGATGAAAAACTAAAATGACGAGTCAGTACAAATCCAGTGGGGCAGGCTCGCAGCCTGCGACGGCCTCGCAGGCCGCCATGGAGCGTGCTCTATAATGCAACTCTGGCTGATTCCCGTATTGCCTCTTCTCGGGTTCCTGTTGAACGGGATATTCGGGCGGCGCCTTTCCAAAGCCGTCGTCAACGCCATCGCCATCGGCTCGGTGCTGCTGTCGTTCGCCTGGGTGCTGAAGACGCTGGCCGGTCTGGGCGATCTGAACACCGCCCACACCGAACAGTATTTCACCTGGATTCAAAGCGGCACCCTGAACGTCGGTTTCGATTTCACCGTCGACCGCCTCACCGCCGTGATGCTGCTGGTGGTCACCGGTGTCGGATCCCTGATCCATATTTACGCGATCGGCTACATGGCGCACGAAGGCGGATATTACCGTTTCTTCGCGTATCTAAACCTGTTCATGTTTTTCATGCTCACCTTGGTGCTGGCGGCCAACTACCTGGTGATGTTCGTGGGCTGGGAAGGCGTGGGGTTGTGCAGCTATTTGCTGATCGGTTTCTACTTCGATAAAAAATTCGCCACCGATGCGGGCAACAAGGCGTTCATCGTGAATCGCATCGGCGATTTCGGCTTCTCGCTGGCTATTTTCTTGATCGTAAAGAACTTCGGATCGCTGGATTTCGGCACTGTATTCACTTCCGTCGCGGGACATTCCGAAGCAAGCCTTACCGCCATCGCATTCCTGCTGCTGGTGGGCGCTTGCGGCAAATCCGCGCAGATTCCCTTGTACGTCTGGCTGCCGGACGCCATGGCCGGTCCGACGCCCGTTTCCGCATTAATCCACGCGGCCACCATGGTGACGGCGGGTGTGTACATGGTGGCGCGCTCGGCCGCGATTTACACGCACGCGCCGGCGGCCATGGAAGCCGTGGCCATCGTCGGCCTGGCGACGGCGTTCTTCGCCGCCACCGTTGGCCTCGCGCAGAATGACATAAAGAAAGTGTTTGCCTACTCCACCGTATCGCAGCTTGGCTACATGTTTCTGGGCGCGGGCGTGGGGGCATTTTCCGCGGGCATCTACCACCTGGTGACGCACGCGTTCTTCAAAGCGCTGCTGTTCCTGGGCGCGGGCAGCGTGATTCACGCGCTGGGCGGCGAGCAGGACGTGCGTAACATGGGCGGCTTGCGCAAGAAAATCCCGTGGACGTTTTGGACCATGGTGTGCGCCTCGGTAGCGATTGCGGGCGTGCCGCCGTTCTCGGGGTTCTATAGCAAGGACGCGATCCTGCTGGCGGCCGACCATCACGCGCCGTGGATGTACTGGGTGGGCGTGATCACCGCGGGCATGACCGCATTCTACGTTTTCCGCGCCATCTTCCTGGCGTTTTTCGGGGAGTATCGCGGCAAGGCGCATCCGCACGAATCGCCCCTCGTGATGATCGGCCCGCTGGTGGTGCTGGCCGCACTGTCTCTGGCAGGTGGAAAACTTTTCAACGTGCCCGAGTTCCTGTCGCCGCTGTTTCCGCTCGCGAAAGAGGCTGACGACATCGGCCCGATGCTTGTCTCCGTCGCATTCGGACTTGGCGGGATCGCGCTCGCGGCGCTGTTCTACGTCTTCAAGCCCGGCTTGCCCGACCGGATCGCCGCCACCTTCAGCGGCCTCTACAAGCTGATCTACAACAAGTATTTCGTCGACGAGGTCTATGACGCGGTGGTGGTGAATCCGATCGTCTCCGGGTCGCGCGAAGTGTTGTGGAAGGGCGTGGACGTGGCGGTGATCGATGGCGCGGTGAACGGCGTGGGCAATCGGGCACGCGGAATCGGCAGCGTGCTGAAGCGCCTGCAATCCGGCAATATCCGCAGCTATGCCGCCTGGGTATTGCTGGGGAGCGTGTTCCTGCTCTTTGTGATGGGCGTGATGGGAGGACTGCGATGACCAACTTGGCCCCCCATCCATCAGCGTGTGGGGCAGACCTCCAGGTCTGCGCGGGTCCTCCAGGACCCGCTTCAGGCCGGCGTGGACGCCGGCCGCAGGACTCGAGTCCTGCCCCACGGGGAGGCCCCCAATGAACCTCCTCGACATCGTGCTGGCCATCCCGCTCGTAGGCTTCCTGGTCCTGCTGCTGATGCCGCGCGCCGCGGAAGGCGCGATCCGCAAGACCGCCCTGGCCTTCTCGCTGGCCGCATTCGCCGCTTCCCTGGGGCTTGCGTTTCAATACGAAACCATTCGCCCAGGCGAGCAGTTCGTCACCGACATCGTCTGGGTAGCCTCGCCCAACATCCATTACCACGTGTCACTCGATGGACTCAGTCTGTGGCTGTTGATCCTGGCTACTTTTCTAACGCCAATCTGCATCGCCATCTCCTGGAAATCGATTCAGATCCGCATCAAGGAATTCTTCGCCTTCATGCTCCTGCTCGAATTCGGGCTGGCCGGCGTATTCGCGGCGCAAGACCTGTTCCTGTTCTACGTGTTCTGGGAGGTATCGCTCGTCCCGATGTATTTCCTGATCGGCATCTGGGGCCACGAGCGGCGCATTTATGCCGCGCTCAAGTTCTTCCTTTACACCTTCGCCGCTTCGGTCTTGATGCTGACGGCCATCGTCTACGTGTACAACCGCGCGGGCACATTTAACTACCCCGACATCCTGGCAATGCTCGCGAGCGGCAAAATTACGTTCACTCCCTACCAGCAGATGCTGCTCTTCCTGGCGTTCTTCGTGGCCTTCGCGGTGAAGGTGCCCATCTTCCCGCTGCACACCTGGCTGCCGGACGCGCACGTGGAAGCGCCCACCGCCGGCTCGGTCATGCTGGCCTCCGTCATGCTGAAAATGGGCACGTATGGCCTGGTGCGATTCTGCCTGCCCATGTTTCCGGCCGCCGCCCGCGCCTGCGCCCCGTGGGTCGTGGTGCTGGCCATCATCGGTATCGTTTACGGCGCGCTGGTCGCCATGGTGCAGCCCAATATGAAGAAACTGGTGGCGTATTCGTCGGTCAGCCACTTGGGTTTCGTCGTGCTGGGCATTTTCTCATTCACGCAGATTGGCATGGATGGCGCGGTCTATCAGATGCTGAATCACGGTATCTCGACCGGCGCGCTGTTCGTGCTGGTGGGCTACCTCTACGAACGGCGGCATTCGCTCGCCATCGCGGATTACGGCGGCGTGGCCACGCCCGCGCCATGGCTTTCCACCGCCTTCATGATCACCATGCTGGCCAGCATCGGGCTGCCCACGCTGAACAATTTCGTGGGCGAGTTTCTGGTGCTGCAAGGCTCCGCGCAGGCCAACTTCCGCTGGACCGTCTTCGCTTCCATCGGCGTCATTCTATCGGCGTGTTACATGCTATGGCTCTATCAGCGCGTGTTCTACGGCGAGACACCGGATGAAGTGCGGCATCGTGTTTTCGATCTCCAGCCGCGCGAGTGGGCCGCTATCTTGCCGCTGATCGCGATGATGGTCTGGATGGGCATGTATTCGCAATCGTTCCTGCCCGCCGTACGCAAGACCACCGCGCGGATTCTGGATCAGACACAAGTGAACGTACAAATCCGTGTGCAGGCGCCCGCGGCCCCCGCAGCCGTCTCCGGTCGAGCCGCGACCGACCGAGCCGCGACCATCGCCGATCGAGCCGCGACCATCGCCGACCGAGCCGCGACCGTGAGGGAGCGGTTCCCCGAGGTGGCGCATGCCCGTTAACTTTGCCCCGGCCGGCGCCGAGTATCTTCGCTTCCTGCCGGAAATCGTCTTGATTGGGGCCGGCACGCTGCTGATGGTGCTGGACGTCCTCCTCCGCAAACAGTCGCGGCAGATCTACGGGCACATCTCGATTGCGGCGTTGCTGGCCGCGATGGGTGCCGCCGCAGTTGCCTACTCCTCACCGGGCTTGGCTTTCTCCGACATGCTGGTGGTGGATGGCTTCGCCACCTTCTTCCGTGTGCTGGTGATCGGCGTTGGCATCCTGACGGTGCTGTCGTCTTACCGCTTCCTCGAACGCGAGGGCGTCGAGACCGGTGAATATCACGCGCTGCTGCTGTTTTCGATCGCGGGCCAGTGCGTGATGGTTTCGGCCAACGAGTTGATCATGATCTTCATCGGCCTGGAGATCTCGTCCATATCGAGCTATGTGCTGGCCGGTTATCTGCGCGACGACAAGCGCGCCAACGAAGCCGCGCTGAAGTATTTCCTTTTGGGCTCGTTCGCCACGGCGTTCTTTCTTTACGGGGTGGCCGTGGTCTATGGGATGACCGGATCCACTTACCTCACCGTGATCCGTACGGTGATTAGCGGCGGACCTGCCGCGCCAGCGCCGGTATTTATCGGCGTTGCGGTGGCGCTGATGTTCGTGGGCCTGGGCTTCAAAGTTTCCGGCGCGCCTTTCCAGATCTGGGCGCCGGACGTTTACCAGGGCGCGCCCACGCCCGTGGCCGCGTTCCTCTCGGCGGGCCCGAAGGCGGCGGGTTTCGCCATTTTCCTCCGCATCTTCATGACCGCCTTCGAGCCCATCGCGCGCGACTGGTATCCCCTGGTGTGGGCATCGGCGCTGCTGTCGATGACCATCGGCAACTTCGCCGCGCTCACGCAATCGAACGTCAAACGGCTGCTGGGCTATAGCTCGATCGCGCACGCCGGATACGTGCTGGTGGCGCTGGCGGCGCACTCGCGCGTGGGCACCTCCGCGGCTATGTTTTACCTGGCGGCGTACGCGTTCATGAACATCGGCGCGTTCGCGGTGGTCGCGCATCTGTCGGGCAAGGGCGAGCGCTTCCTCGCCGTGGACGATTTCGCGGGCCTGGCCATCAAACAGCCGGGCACCGCCGCGCTGCTTGCCATCTTCCTGCTGTCCCTGATCGGCGTGCCGCTCACCGGCGGCTTCTTCGGCAAGTTTTACATTTTCAAAGCCGCGCTCAGTTCGCACTTGGTCTGGCTGACGGTGCTTGGATTGCTAAACAGCGCGGTCGCGGCCTATTACTACCTGCGCATTCTGGTGGTCATGTACATGCGCGAGCCTTCCGCGGCCACCGCGGAGCTGGAGCCGCTGCCCCTCGGTCTGCGCGCGGCATTGGTGATCCCCGCGCTGGGCACGCTGTTCCTGGGCATCTTCCCGGCGTGGGTGCTGAACTTCGCTGGGAAGTCGTCGGCGTTAGTGCGATAGCGCGCCGGAGGTGCCGGGCTGGCTTACCGCCACAGCAGTGTTCGCCACATTAATCGTGTAAGGGAACTCCGGCCGTATGTTGGGGAAAATATTCGGCACCGCTTCCAGGGTCACTGTTCCGTTGCCCGTACCGCTGGCGCCGGAGGTTACCGTGAGCCATAGCGGGAGGCCCGTTACTACCCATTGGCAGCCTGTGCCCGCGGTAACATTGACGCTTTGCGATCCGCCCGCCTGCGGGAACGACAGGCTGTTGCTCGATAGCGAGTAAGTGCAACCACCCGCCGCTTGCGTGACGTCGATGCGGGTGTCTCCAATCGTTACTGTCCCCGTACGCGCCGCACCGGTGTTCGCCGCCGCGGTGATGGCCAGTGGCGCGACACCAGGCCCGGTCCCGCTGGTCACCGTAATCCAAGAGGCGCTGGGGCCCGGCGTCCAGGCACAGCCCGCCGGGGAGACAACGCTGAAATGCGCCGTACCTCCGCCAGGGTAAAGCAAGACCGTAGACGGGGAGACACTGTAGGAGCATGCCGGCGTCTGCTGCTCAATCTTCGCTACAAATGCGGCATAGCGGAGGAGACCCGTGGCTGGCTGGAATGTTCCGGGCGTGGTCGGGAAGTCGGGCGATTGGGTCGTTCCAGTTACAAAGGCGTTGCCGCTGGAGTCCAACGCCACCCCATACACTTCATCTGAGTAAGTTCCGCCCAGGAAGGTCGAGTACACCAACTTGCTGCCCGCCGGATTAATCTTGGCCACGAAGCCATCGTAGTAAGCCGGGGTCGCGGCGTAGACTTTATTGGCGAACTTGGGATCGACCGCGAGAGCCGTAATTTCGTTCTGGCCCAGACCGGCGGTGGCCCACGAAGCCGCGCCGTTCTTGCTGAGGAACACGCCGCTGGGTGTGCCCGCGTACAGGACCGACGCGTCAGACGGTGCGATCGCCAGGGAGGTCGCGGAAGCGGTCAGGCCCGTCGACGACCATGCCCACGAACTGCCGGCATCGGCGCTCTTGAAGACAGCGCCGCCGACCAGTGCGTAAAGCGTTGAGGGTTGGCCGGGGTCGGCGGCCACCGCGGAGACCGTTTGGCCCTGCAGACCCGCAGCCGTCCATGTAGGTCCTATTGAATCGGAAGCCTGGAAAACGCCATTGCCGGTCGCCGCGTAAAGGGTGCCCGGCGAGCCCGGTGTGATGGCGAACCCATAGACTCCATTCTGCCCTTCGATGCCAAGCTGGATCCACTCTAGCCCGCCTTGGATCAGTTCCTGGGCACAGCCGTAGACGGAGCCGTAGCCGCCACCGCCGACGAAGAGGTTGCCATAAGGATCGACCAGAGCAGTTTCAGCGTTACACGGAATAATAAACCCCTCACTCGCCTGAATCCATGTGGCGCCGCCATCATAACTGACATAGAGTAACTCCCCACCCAGGGCGGTGTAAGCGGTGTCTCCGTAAGGGCTGAACGCAAGGAACGAGAAAGACGAAGACGTGAGACTGGTGTTGATGCTCCAACTGGCGCCGCCGTTGACGCTTTCGAACAGGCCGCCGATGGTCAGGGCGAACAGGTCGGCGTCCGCCGCCGGATTCACGACGATTGCGCTGATGGATTTGTCCACTATCCCCGTGTCGGATGCGGACCAGGATGCGCCGGCGGAAGTTGTCTTGAATAATTCGGTCTGATTTCCGGGCAGAACGGGCTGCACGGCCGAGGTAGTTGGGAAGTTGCTTGACCACGTGAAGCCCGCGGCGATGGCATTGCCGCTCGAATCCACAGCGATTCCGTTCGCGCCATCGTACCGATTGCCCCCCAGGTATGTGAGATACTGCCACGCGGTGCCCGCGCTGTTCACCTTGGCGACGAACGCGTTGGAGTGGCCGGCCAGCTTAGTCTGTAGGGCCGCGGCGGTCACAGGAAGATCGGTGGACTCGGTCTCGCCCGCCACGTAAGCGTTACCCGACGAATCCACGGCGATCGCGTTGCCAAAATCCCATTCGCTGCCCCCCACGTAGGTGCAGTAGGTCAAAGAAGCGCCCGTGTTGGCGAGCTTTGCGACAAACCCATCTTCAACGCCGCCGAAGACCGGCTGCGGCGCGCCTGGCGTTACGGGGAGGCCGCCTGGGGTGGATCCCGTCAGATATACACCGCCCTTCGAATCCACCGCGACGGCGTTTACGCCTGTGTAAGAACCTTGGCCGGCGCCCGGGCCGAAGTACGTCGACCAGGTCAGCGCCGATTCCGCCGCGTTGATCTTGGTGACAAAGCCGCAGGGCGCGCTGCATGATGTCTGGTACGCGCCGGAGGTAACCGGAAAATCGGTGGAGTAGGTATCGCCGGCGATGTACGCATTGTGAGCGGCGTCCACGGCAACCCCGTAGGCATAGTCTCCGCTCGAGCCGCCCAAGTAGGTCGAGTAGACCAGAGCATTTCCAAGGGCGCTGAATTTCGTAATGAAGGCGTCGGTGTCGCCGTAGTTCAACGTCGCGTACAACGGGTTCTTTAGCGGGAAATCGGTGGACATCGTGCTGCCGGCGATGTAGGCGCTTCCGCTGCTGTCCACAGCGATCGCGTGCACGGTATCGGTATCGGAATTGCCGAAGTAAGTTGAGTATACCAGAGCGGATCCCTGCGCGTTGAATTTGGCCACGAACATCGCTCCGTCCCCCGGGTAGGACGACTGTTCAGGGCCAACCAGCGGAAAATCCATGGAATAGCTCATGCCGGTTACAAATGCATTACCATCGGGACCTACCGCAATAGCCGCGCCGGATTCCGCATTCGACCCTCCCAGGTACGTCGAATAGGCCAGGGACGGATCGATCACCAGCGGGTAGTGGGCGTCGTATGCGCCCAGCGCGAAGCGAATTTCGCGCACGCCGGCAATCGCGTATCCGCTTTCTACTGTCCGCGGTTTGCCGGCAATTTCCTGATAGCTCACAGGCTTGCGGAAGCGCACCTCACCGCCCCCGGTTTCGAGAATGAGATCGCCGGCCGCATCCACCCAAACCTCGCTTGCGCCGCCAGCCGCAAGACGGATGACGCTGGGGTCGGCGCCCGGCGCCACGATGAAATCGTACTCCAGACGCCCTTCGCTACCGTAATATGCCAAGTCGATGCCGCGATACACATCGGGGTATTCCACGCGCGCGAAGGTCGGAATATCCGTGCGCGAGCGGGCGGGATCGTTGCCGATGAAATAATTCACCTTGCCGGGCAGAGCATTGCGGCCTTCTGCCTTCGGATCGCGGCGCGCGCCGGCTAAGTTAAGTTCTACGTTGGCCGGCGTAGCGTCCTTATCGCGGCGCAACGAGATATGTGCATCGCCGTGCGACAGCCAGACAGCGTAGCCGGCGCCGCGAGCGAGGAAGTCCGCGGCAGGCGCGGCTTGGCCGTGGTTCTTTTCGAAAGCCAACGACACCTTGCGCAGGTTGTCCACAAGGTTGCGTTCGGGAGCGGCGTCGGCCCCAAACAACCGGGAGAGAATCAAAAGGCTTGCCAGGAAAGTGTAGCGGTGTCTCACCCCTCAGAATACGGCGCACATGGCAGGATGTCAATGAATTCCTGCTATCGTGCATACATGGCTCAGACACCTCAATCCGCCGCGCCCCGGCTCATCTCGCTGGATGTCTTCCGCGGCGCCACCATGGCGCTCATGGTATTGGTGAATACTCCGGGCGACGGCGCGCACGCCTACGCTCCGCTGCAACACAGCGATTGGAACGGCTGGACGTTGACCGATACGGTCTTCCCGTCGTTCCTGTGGATTGTGGGCGTGGCCATCACCCTCTCGCTCGGCAAACGAATGGAGGCTGGGGTTCCGCGCCGCGAGTTATTCTTGCAGGTGCTGCGGCGAGCCGCGGTTCTGTATGTTCTCGGACTGGTGGTCTACGCCTATCCGTTGAACCTGTCGACGCAACGGCTGCTCGGTGTTTTGCAGCGCATCGCCATCTGCTATCTGATAGCCTCGGCCATTTATCTGACTACGGGCGTGCGGGGGCAACTCATCTGGATCGTGTCTCTGCTGGCGGGTTATTGGCTCCTGATGAAACTAGTCCCGGTTCCCGGCTATGGCGCCGGCGATCTAGCCGTAGGGCACAATTTCTCCAACTACATCGACCAGATCGTCCTGGGCCGCCATAACTATGCGTCGACGAAAACTTGGGACCCGGAAGGCCTCGTGAGTACCCTCCCGTCGATCGCCACTGCGCTTTTCGGTATCATGGCGGGCCATATTCTGCGCCTGCGGCGCCGCATCTCCGAACGCGCCGCCTGGATGTTGGGAAGCGGCGCCGTGCTGCTCGCTCTGGGCCTGGCCGCCAATATCTGGCTGCCCATCAATAAGAAGCTGTGGACCAGTTCCTTCTCGCTCTTCATGGCCGGCCTGGATTTCGCGGTATTCGCCATTTGCCTATGGCTGGTGGATGACCGCGGCTTCAAACGCGCCGTGAAACCGCTGGCGATCATGGGTATGAACGCCATTACGGTCTACATGATTTCGGAGTTGCTGGACGAAGCTCTCTCCGCGCTACATTGGCGCGAGCCGCTTTATCGCGCCGTGTTTGCGCCGTTAGCCTCGCCCGTCAACGCTTCGCTGCTATACGCGATGGCCTATACATCGCTGTTGTGGCTGATCGCGTACGCAATGTACCGCCGGCGCTGGTTCTGGCGCGTGTAGCCCATCGCGCTGTACTTATTGGGACGTGCCGCTCTGGCTGGCGCCCACAGCGGAATTGCCGATCATGGCGGAACCGCCCCTCGATCCGGGGAACGGATTGGATGCGGCGTTCAGCGTGACGGTTCCATTGCCCGTGCCGCTTCCGCCGGAAGTCACGGTGAGCCACTCCGGGAGACCGCTGACTACCCATTCGCAGCCGCTGCCGGCGGTAACTCCGACGCTCTGCGGACCGCCCGTCTGTGGGAATGACAGGCCGTTGCTGGACAGCGTGTAACTGCAACCGGACGCCGCTTGAGTAATCGTGATCTTATCTTTGCCGATGGTAACCGATCCCGTACGAGCTTTGCCGGTATTGGCCGCGACCTCGATTGCCAGGGGACCTACACCGGGTCCGCCATGGCTGCCGACGGTGATCCAGGTAGCGCTTGCCTTCGGAGTCCACTTGCAGCCGCTGGGCGCCACCACGCTGAAGTTGGCCGCGCCGCCGGAGGAATAGAAGAAGGCCGAGCTGGGAGACGCGTTCTCGGCGCAACTGGGATCGCTTGTGCCAATGCTGGCCACGAACGCCGTGGTACGCAAGGTCCCGGTAGCGGTCTGGAACGCCCCCTTCGTGGATGGGAAATCCGGCGATTGCGCCGATCCCGTAACAAAGGCGTTGCCGCTGGAATTCAGACCGATGCCCAGCGCATAGTCCAGGCCGCTCCCGCCCAGATAGGTCGAATACAGCACTTCCGTACCCGTAGGATTGATCTCCGTCACGAAAGCATCCGGGTTTACCGACGTCGCCGCATAAGCCGTGCCGGACTGCAGTGCGTCGGCTGCCACCAGCGATATGGAATCGCTAGTCTCACCCGCGGCTTTCCACGAGGCGGCGCTGTTCGAGCTCAGAAATACACCCGCCGATGTTCCCGCATATAACACGGCAGGCTTGGAGGGCGCCAGCGCCAGAGAATTAACGTGAGCGGTAAGTCCGGTGGACTTCAGATTCCAGGTGCCGCCGGAATTGGTGCTGGCGTAGACGTTGCCGTTGACCACCGCGTACATATCCGCCGGCTTGGTTGGATTGATGGCCACGGAAGTCACGTTCGGCGACTGCAGGCCCGCCATATTCAGGGCCGACCAACTCTGGCCGCCGTCCGTGCTGCCATATAGGCCGGAAGAGGTCGCGGCATATACGATGGATTGCGATTTCGGATCGATGGCAATCGCATTAAAAAATGCGCCATCCAAAGCGCCGTTCAAAGTCACCCAAGTCTGCCCGCCATCGATACTCTGCGCTCCGCACGAGTAACCCAAATATAGTGTTGTAGGGTTGCTCGGGCTCACGGCCAGGTTCGCCGCGGCGCAGGGCGCCTCGCCCTGGTAAGTCCAGGTGCTTCCGCTATCGGGACTGGAGTAGACCAGATCGAAGTTACTGGCGTACACCGTGCCGCCCGCGGGGCTAAATGCTACGCCGTACATATTGCCTCCCACAAAATCGCTGGTCGCCTGCCAGTCGGCTCCGCCATTCGTGCTTTGGTACAAACCTTCCGAAGTGGCCGCGATCCAATGCGTATCCGAAGCCGGATCCACGGCGATCACGCTGGGGGTGGCGGGCAGTCCAGTATCGGATGCGCTCCACGACTTTCCGCTGGCGGTGGTTTTGTAAAGGACGTGCTGGTTGCCGGCCAGGCTGGGCTGCACGGCGCCGGTGACGGTGAGGTTATTGGAGAGCGTATAGCCCGCCACGAACGCGTCTCCACTGGAATCTAAAGCGATACCATAACCGTAGTCGTCCCGCTGGCCGCCCAGGTAGGTCAGGTACTGCCATGCCGTGCCGGTAGGATTCAATTCGGCTACAAAAGCGTCGTAACCGCCGCCGGAGGCTGCTTGCAGAACGAATCCGGTGACCGGGAGATCTGTGGATTGGGTTAGGCCGGTGGCATAGGCGTCGCCAGTGGAATCGACTGCGATACTGGTACCCGTGTCGGTCTGGCTTCCGCCCAGATAGGTGCAATACAGCAGCGAATCGCCGCCGCTGTCGAGTTTGGCCATGAAGGCGTCGTGTTCGCCGCCGCCGAAGGTAGGCTGTGGCGCCCCGGAGGTCACCGGCAGGCCCGGAAAGGCGGCGCCTGTCAGATAGACGGCTAGTTGTGAGTCGACCGCGATCGCCGTGGTCTGGGCACTGCAAGTTTGGCCGAAGTAGGTGGACCAGGTCAGCGCGGTGGCAGCCGCATTGAGCTTCGCCACAAACGAGCAGGAACCTCCGGAAGCGGTTTGGTACGCGCCGGACGAAGTGGGGAAATCGCTGGATTGGGTCGAGCCGGCCACGTAAGCGTTGGACGCCGAATCCACCGCAATGCTCAGCGCGTAGTCTGAGCCGGATCCTCCCAGATACGTCGAATAGACCAGCGTGCTTCCGTCTGGGCTGAACTTGCTGATGAATGCGTCCTCAGGTCCGTTCAACGAGGGATAGAGCGCGTTCATTACTGGAAAATCGTATGATTCGGTCAGTCCCGTCACATAGGCGGCGCCAGTGGAATCCACCGCGATGGAATACGGGTAATCGTAGTCGGATCCGCCCAAGTAAGTGGCATAGACCAGACTGGCGCCGTTGGCGGCCAGTTCGGCGACGAAGATAGCCGAGTAGCCGGGGAAGAAGGACTGCTCCGGATTCTCCGTGGGAAAGTCCATCGAGGACGTATATCCGGTGACGAACGCGTTGCCGGCCGAACTCACTGCGATGGCCGTGCCGTAATCGAAACCGGACCCACCCAGGTAGGTGGAATACACCAGAGACGGATCGATCACCACGGGGTAGTGCGTGTCGTAGGAACCCAGCGAAAATCCTACTTGGTTCGATCCGGTAACCTTGTAACTGCTGTTCACCGGTTGCCGCGCTCCCGCGATATTCTGATAGCTAACAGGCTTGCGGAAGCTGACCGGCGCGCCGCCGGTTTCCAGTACGAGGCTGCCACCCGAGTCGATGCGCAGGCCGTGTGCGCCCTGCAGCGCAATGCGGATGACGTCCGGCCGGGCGCCCGGCGCCACGATAAAATCGTACTCCAGGCGGCCCTGGTGGCCGTAATACGCCAGATCCACGCCCTGATACACGCCGGAGTATTCCACCCGTCCGAAGGTCGGGATGTCCGTCCGCCAGCGGGAGGGATCGTTCCCGATGAAGTAGTTCGCCGTACCGGGAAGCGCTTTGCGGCCGGCAGCCTTCAAGCCGTGGCGCGCGCCAACCAGCACAAGGTCGATAGCCGCCGGCGCCGCTTTCCCGGCGCGCTGGAGGGAAATGTGCGCATTCCCTTGTGAAAGGGCCACGCCGTAACCGGCGCCACGAGCCAGGAAATCCGTGGCGGCCGGAGCCTGGCCATTATTCTTCTCGAAAGCCAGCGGCAGGTTGTGGAGACTCTCCACCAGGCGCGGAGTGGCGGCCGCCTCGGGGCCGGCCGATTGTGAGACGATGGGCGAAAGGATAGCTATTAGCAGAGCATAACGATGCATCATGCGCACTATACTAAGTCTGGCCCGTATGGATGTCAACGCTTGCGTTTGTCAGCTATCGTTCGGCGACAGGATAGTAATCCTAAGTACTATTGAATCAGAAAGGGAACCGCTCCGCCGCCGCTAAGCCCGGTGTACTGGCCGGTCGTGTCTTGTTTGAAGTTTGTAGATCCGTTGATTTCCAGCGTATTTACGACGAGACCGGTATAGGTGCCCGTGGAGCTTTCTCCGGTATACAGCAGCGGGACGGTGGGCATATAGAGTGTGCCCTGAATTGTGGAGTTGGTGGCGCCATTGATCTGGTTCTGGCTCGTCGAAGTCTCGGACCGGTCCGTGAAGAAGAATATTCCCTCATAGGTGCCCGAGGTCGGCGCGCTGAAAGTCACTTTAGGTTGCCCGCTGATGGTCATCGGGCTGTAGGAGTAGGTGCTGTTGGACGTGTTGTAGAACGATACACCCGAGCCGCTGGCCGTGGTGCTGGCGCTGTCGATCGTCAGGCCCCCGCCCAACAGGATATACTGCCCGGCGGAGAAGGTGACTGTGCCGCCGCTAATGTGGATCCCGCCGCAATACGTGCCGGGAGAAAGCGTGGTAGTGCCCTGGCTCCAGTTGTAGTTGGTGGCGGTACATGACCCCGCGGTGGGCTCCGGGAGACTCGCCAACGGGTCGGTGACAGCCGACGTCCCGGTTTGCGGCGTGGGAACCAGGGTGCCTTGTCCGCCGTTCTGATAGTTTCCGACGATCGAGATGGAACTGGCCGATATGGCCGGGGTGCCGGCCCCGCCAGGCGGATTGCCGCCGATATACAGGGCCACCGAATTACTGGAGTTGACGTAGATTCCGCAAGTGGTCTGAACTTCGGAACCCTCGACGTCCATGGCTCGTTGCGAGGTGGGGTTAAGCACGTATATGCAGCCGGAACCCCCGCCACTCGAGACGATCGCCGCGGTGGCGGTCGCCCCGGCGAACATGCCCGAACTGCTGAAGAGGGCCGAGAACAGTTGCAACTGGCGGGTGCTGACGGTCGCTTGCGCCCAGTACATTACCGAGACATTCGGCGCGCCTGGCGCCGGACTGGTATTGTTCGCCATAATTTTGATGGCCGTGGAGCCTCCCGCCGTAAAGCCATTCTGCTTCGCGAAGAGACAACCGTTATCGATGTTGGTCTGCGGCGGGCTGCTGGGCGACGCGGCGCAGGTGGTGGCGGACGACGAGCACTGCGTCCCGCTGGTGCCCGATGAGCTGCACGTAACCGAGGTTCCGCTGACGCTGGACATAGCGGCCAATACGGTCGCCATGGCGGCCGATTCCGCGGCGGCATGAGCGGACTGGCGCAGATAGAATGCCATTCCGGTCTCCATGCCGAAACCGACCATGGACAGCAGCAGGATGATTAATAGCGTGGCCAGCGGCAATACCTGCCCGCGCTCGCGCCCGTGTTTCAATCGCATGTGCACCTCAGAATAAGACTCGCTGTTTGGAATAAGCCCCTAAATTGTAACTTCCGTAACTGGCTGCCTTGGCTCCGCCCCACACCATGGTGAATGCCGGGTTGACCGCGTATTGCAGCTTGACCTGAATCGCCGTGCCCACCGTGCTATCGGCCGTCGGAGGCCACTGGTTACTATTGGATGTGCAACTCGACACGGGATTGCAGGTATAACTGGTACTGGGCGACGTCAACGTCATATTCAGGGTGCCGGGGCTTAGGCCAATGGCGAAGTTCTCCGCCGCCGTCGCCACGTCGCCCACGGTCAGCTTGCAGTTGTTGGTGCCACTGCTACAGTGTGTCCCGTGAACCGCGATGTAGCGGTTGGTTTCCTTGGCGGCGTATGCCAGGGTCTGATAGGTCCACATGGCGAGCCCCATCTCGGCAATGGAAACGAATGTCAGCATCAACGGTACGCCCGCCAACGCGAATTCCAGGACCGTACTGCCCCTTGATCTGCGTCTTCTTTTCATTGTGTCACCAGCCTCATCTGAACCACCCGGTTGAACGTGTACTGCGCGGGCAATGCGCCGGGGAGGGGAATCAACTGGGGGCTCGTGTACCGTACACTCACCTGGCTCGCCAACGCGCCATCGGCGCCCGTTACCTGCGTGGCCGTCACCACCACCGGGGACGCGGCGCAACTTGTTACGGTCGTGCCTACGTTGGGCATGGAGGAAAGCTCGGCCAGGGCGTAAGTGCAGGCCGTGGTCGCATCGGTCGATGTAGTTGGCGTTTGCGACGTGTACCAGGCCGCCACGCGCGCGGCATTTTGAGTGCTGATCAGGGCATAGTTATAAAACCCCAGATCGAAAGCGCCCACAAACAAGAACAATACCCACGGCAGCAGCAGCGCCGCTTCCAGCATAGCGTGGCCGTGTTCACGCCGGGAGAGATGGCTTGGAACCTTCATTTCTGCATTAATCATAATAGGCTGGCCGAGCGGGAGACAATTGCGCTTAGGTTAATTCGGGCAGGTTGTAGATAGTTAATCGACGGGCGGTGCGCCAGGGGGGGGCCGGCGCACGGGTCGAAGAGGAAGCGTGTACCGGTGCGCTTCAGCAGCTCGGCGATCTTCATCTTTAATTCCGGCAGCGGCGCGAACGGGGCCACCGGATCCAGGTTGCCTTGCACCGCCGAGCGATAGCTGATATCCGTCCCCAGGCCTGGTCGATATTCACGCGCCAGTCCACACCCATCACGTCGCCGCCGGCCGCGTGCAATTCGCGGAAGAAGCCCGATGCGCCCGTGCCGAAGTGGATCACCGGCACGCCGGTGGCGCGGATGCGCTCGATCGGCGCGCGCGAATAAGGCTGTACGAAACGCACGTAATCGTCGGGTCCAAGCGCGCCCACCCAACTGTCGAAGACCTGTATGCAGCGTGCGGTCACCTGCTAACTGGCAAAGGGGGCCTGCACTTCCACGATCTTGCCATCAGGCGTCGCCACAGAATCTCGTTGGAATACATCATGCTCTGAATCGCCTCGCCGACGTAGCCCAAGGCGTCCGTATTCGCCGTGGAAAGGCTATCCACGTCCGCATTGGTGTGCACCGGATTGTCGATGCGCGCCCTTCTCCGGCGGCGAAGTGCAGCTTCAAGCCCCATGGCATGGGTACCACGGGCAACAGCAGGGTACTGGCGCCGATAGCGGCCCGCCCGATACATGAACCATACGGGTGAACTTCGGTGGGCGACGCTTGCAGGCGTCCAAAAGCGGCTCTAGAGTCATGGGAGCCACGCGCATGGCCGTTTCGTCCTGTCTTCGCCAAAAAAGGGCGCCGGACAGCCGTATACTATAAGCACGTGGCGGACGATGACGTCAGGTTCGATTGGGACCAAGCCAACGACGAACACATTGCGCGTCATTCCTTTAAGCCCGACGAAGCGGAGCAGGCCATCCGGAACGATCCGCTGGACATGAACTATGAAGTCATCGACGGCGAAGAACGCTGGACGCCGCTCGGGCACACCGACGAGTACCGGGTTCTGCTGTTGGTCTGGACCTTGCGGACCGACGCTCTACGGATCGTCACCGCACGGGCTGTTGGAAGGAAAGCGCGAGACGCTTATTTGCGTGCCAAGGGATTGTTGACATGAAGAAACTCATCGTTCCCAACTTCCCGACAGAAGCTGAAGAAGCCGCATGGTGGGATAACCACATGGATGTAGTCGAGGAGAACCTGGTTGAAGCCATCCAGGGAGGAAATGCTGGCCGGGGAACCGCGCCGCGAGTGCTCCGGGAGGCTCGGGAATTAGAGAGCATCACGATTCAAATGCCTCGATCCGACGTCAACCGCGCAGAGCGGCTGTCGGCCAGTAAGGGCCTGAGCTCCGAAGCCTATCTCCAGAGCCTTTTGCATGAGGCCCTCGAACGCGAGGAGGCGGGAGAATCGGCTGGTGACAAACACTGACGCCGTCTTCCGTGCAACCCGAAGAAGACAGGCCGGGAGGACTGTCCCACATTACGGCTTGAACTCGCGCACCATCTCCACGCAGGCCTTCACATTCTCCACAGGCGTCTCCGGCAAAATGCCGTGACCCACGTTGAAAATGTGTCCCGGCCGTGTACCGGTGCGCTTCAGCAGCTCGGCGATGTTCATCTTTAATTCCGCCAGCGGCGCGAACAGGGCCACCGGATCCAGGTTGCCTTGCACCGCCGAGCGATAGCTGATATCCGTCCAGGCCGGGTCGATATTCACGCGCCAGTCCACACCCATCACGTCGCCGCCGGCCGCGTGCAATTCGCGGAAAAAGCCCGATGCGCCCGTGCCGAAGTGGATCACCGGCACGCCGGTGGCGCGGATGCGCTCGATCGGCGCGCGCGAATAAGGCTGTACGAAACGCACGTAATCGTCGGGTCCAAGCCCGCCCACCCAAACTGGTACGCTACTCGCGGTTCTACTCCGGTTTCGGCTTCGTCCATGAGTTTCGGCCTTCGACCGCCAAGGAGGTCCGCGAACTGTTGGACCGCCGTTGGACGCCGCCCGGCGTCTGCCTTTTACAGCAGCCGTTGGACGCGGAAACGGTTGCGGCGATCATCCGACAGGGGCGGCAACTTCCGGCTGCCGAACCGTCTGCTGACATTCATTCAACTCTCCGGAACCCCGTTTTTCAGCCAGCATCGAGCTTGCCATGTAGGAGATCCCCGGTTTTCCAGTCGCGCGCGACAACCTCTCCCTGAGCGAGCGCTACCACTTCCAATGGCTGTCGTCCAAGCTTGGCAGTGCGCTTAATCTTAAGCGTCGCTGTATCGATACCAACAACGTCACCGCTAAAGGGGCGAGCAACGGCACAGATTTCCTCGTCGGGTGCGAATGAGAAATCGCCGATGAATCCGCGCACCTGAGGACTCGTGCCTTGCAGTCGCGCGCTCCCGAGAATCCGCCAATCACTTCGCTGGATCACCACTATGGAGTCGTAGTTGTTCGCCCAAATCTCCTTACCCTCGTTCCGGAATTGAAGATCAGAGTTACCTCCGTAGCCCCCGAGGTCGATCGCGCCCTTCTTCAACCCCGTGTCCAGATCGTGGATAATCAACTGCGAGCTGCGCTGTACCGATACGACGGCAACTTCCTCGCCTGGCAACTCCAAGACACCAATCACGCCCTGGTAAACTTTGTCGTACGTATCGTCGAACCATTCGAGTCGTTGTACCCGGATCAGGCCGCCTTGTGGGGAAACCCTCAAAAGTACAAAGTCCTTCCACGGCTCAAAGCTTAAGTATTCCACGTAAAGCAGCGGGACATTCTCCCAGGCCGACGAATCACCAGCCAGCCTGTTCTCGTCGTTCTTGAGGATGGCTTGGGCCTGGACTCGTCCAGGATTGGAGAAGCTGTGCACCGTCAACTCGAATCGTGTGCCATCGAAGTGATGGCCCACTGAAAATCGGTCCGACCCCGACGAATGGAGCGACAGGTAACGAGCTCCGCTGCCGAGAGAGAGGCATTCGGCACGTGCGGCTGGAACGTGGAAGAGCCACAGGGTGTCGTGGTCGACCCAGCCAACAGATGAGACGAGCGTGGTCTTCTCCGGATTTGCAATCATCGCTCGGTCGATAGCGGCATTGCGTCCAGGCTGCCAGCAGTCAGAATAGCATGCAACAAAAAGGCGTCGTCGCTGTTGGGACAGTACTTGGCTACCACGCCCCACTCACGTTTGCAATCGTCCCAAAACTTGGGCTACTCCGCCGAAGGGTACGCCGGATAATGCTGACCGAATCACGCCAAATAATTCCGAAAGTGACATCGTGGCCGCCAAAGTCCCCCGGAGCGCACCACTACGGCTTGAACTCGCGCACTATCTCCACGCAGGCCTTCACGTTCTCCACCGGCGTTTCCGGCAATATACCGTGGCCCACGTTGAAAATGTGTCCGGGCCGCGTACCCGTGCGCTTCAGCAGCTCGGCGATCTTCATCTTCAGTTCCGGCAGCGGCGCGAACAGGGCCACCGGATCCAGGTTGCCTTGCACCGCCGAACGATAGCTGATGTCCGTCCAGGCCTGGTCGATATTCACGCGCCAGTCCACCCCCATCACGTCGCCGCCGGCCGCGTGCAACTCGCGGAAAAAGCCCGATGCGCCCGTGCCGAAGTGGATCACCGGCACGCCGGTAGCGCGGATGCGCTCGATCAGCGCGCGCGAATAAGGCTGCACGAAGCGCACGTAATCGTCCGGTCCCAGCGCGCCCACCCAACTGTCGAAGACCTGTATGCAGCGTGCGCCGGCGGTTACCTGCAGACTTGCAAAGGGAGCCTGCACGTCCACGATCTTGCCCATCAGCCGGCGCCACAGAATCTCGTCGGAATACATCATGCGCTTGGTGCGGATGTAAGTACGCGAAGCGCCGCCTTCGATCATGTAGCTGGCCAGGGTAAACGGAGCGCCCACGAAACCGATCACGGGCACCTTGCCGGCCAGCGCGCGCACCACGTTCTGAATGGCTTCTCCGACGTATCCCAAGTCGTCCGTATTCGCCGTCGAAAGGCTATCCACGTCCGCATTGGTGTGCACCGGATTGTCGATGCGCGGCCCTTCTCCGGTGGCAAAGCGCAGCTTCAAGCCCATAGGTTCCACGGGCAACAGCAGATCGGCGAAGATGATGGCGGCATCCACGTCCAGTATTTCCACCGGCTGCAGCGTTACCGTAGCGGCCAAGTCGGGGCGCTTGCAGATTTCCAGGATGCCGTGTTTCGCCCGGATCTCGCGGTACTGGCGCAGATAGCGGCCCGCCTGACGCATGAACCATACGGGGCGGACATCGGTGGGGCGACGCTTGCAGGCGTCCAAAAAGCGGCTAGTCATGGGAGCCACGCGCATGGCTGTTCCGTCCTGTCTTCGCAAAAAAAGGCGCGAAATCCTTGGGGATTATGTTGCGCCGCCCA
>Ga0187871_10001430_pt1 | contig 20803 bp, 19 predicted proteins | sample June2016WEW_16_1_FD_132988 | JGI IMG/M metagenome (GOLD analysis project Ga0187871, IMG submission 132988) | Peatland microbial communities from SPRUCE experiment site at the Marcell Experimental Forest, Minnesota, USA - June2016WEW_16_10 | ecosystem: Environmental > Terrestrial > Soil >...
CAAATTCCGCGAAAATCGCAGGATTGAAGAAGTATCGCGCGGCGCAGTCGCGTAAGCTTGTCTGGACAAGGAGCAAATATGGCTAATACGGATCTCTCTGGCGCCACGATCGGGCAGGCCTCCGTCAACGTACACGATGTGGAGAAGGCGGTGGCGTTTTATCGCGACGCGCTGGGCATGCGATTTCTCTTCCAGGCCGGGCCGAAGATGGCGTTCTTCGATTGCGGCGGCATGCGGCTGATGCTGGCCGTGCCGGAGAAGCCGGAGTTCGATCATCCCAGTTCCGTTTTTTATTTTAAGGTGGCGGATATTCTGGCGGTGGCGGCTACGCTTGAGTCGCGGGGCGTGAAGTTTGAGGGTGCGCCGCATTTGATTGCGGCTATGCCGGATCATGATTTGTGGATGGCTTTTTTCAGGGATACGGAGGGAAATTTGCTGGCTCTGATGAGCGAGGTGCGGCGGTAAGGCGTGTTGGACTTCTCGCGATAACTGGCCTCTTGGCCGTGGCGCACGCTTCAGCGTGCCGGGGCGAACTTCAGTTCGCCCAAGCGGGACTTGAAAGTCCCGCCGGCACGCTGAAGCGTGCGCCACGGGCAAGCGGCCGGTCATCACGCACGTTACATTATTAGGCATGCATCCGAAGATGATTTTGTTTTGCCTGGCGGCGGCGACGGCGGCGGCCGGCGTGCCCGACACGGTTAAGATCGATGGCGGTGGCCGGGTGAAGGGCACTGTGAACAAGGGCGTAGCCTCGTTCAAAGGGATCCCTTTCGCGGCGCCGCCGGTGGGCGCGCTGCGGTGGAAGGCGCCGCAGGCTGCCGCGCCTTGGAAAGGCGTCCGCGAAGCCGTCGAGTTCGGCCCGCGCTGCATGCAGGGCAGCATTTATAACGATATGGTCTTTCGGGACAAGGGGCCCAGCGAAGACTGCCTCTACCTGAACGTATGGACTCCGGCCGCTTCCGCGAAGGCGCATCTGCCGGTGATGGTGTGGATCTACGGCGGCGGATTCGGGGCAGGCGCGGCGTCGGAACCGCGGCAGGATGGCGAGAACCTGGCGCGCAAGGGCGTGGTGGTGGTGAGCATGAACTACCGCCTGAATGTGTTTGGATTCTTTACGCACGCCGAACTGGCTAAAGAGTCGGACCGCAATGCTTCGGGCAACTATGGGCTTCTCGACCAGGTGGCGGCGCTTTCGTGGGTACACAAGAACATCGCGGGATTCGGCGGCGATCCCGGCGCGGTGACCATTTTCGGCGAATCCGCCGGTTCGTTCTCGGTAAGCGCGCTGATGGCGTCGCCGCTGGCGCAGGGCCTGTTTCAACGGGCGATCGGCGAGAGCGGCGCTTTCTTCAGCACGGTGCTCGACTTGAAGCCGCTGGCGCAGACCGAGGCGGCGGACGCCAAGTTCGCGGAAGGCATCGGGGCGCATTCGCTGGCGGACTTGCGAGCCAAGCCAGCGGCCGATTTGCTGACCGCGGCGATCACGCAGAAAGACATCTGGTTCGCGCCGAATATCGACGGCTATTTCCTGCCGCAGAGCGTACGCGAGATTTTTGCGAGCGGCAAACAGAGCCACGTCCCGCTGCTGGCCGGATGGAACCACGATGAAGGAGGCTATGGCGGCATCTTCGAGAAAGACGCCCCTACCGCGGCCAACTTCGTGGCCTATGCGCACAAGCACTTCGGCGACAAGGCCGATGAATTCCTCAAGCTCTACCCGGCGGATAGCGACGAACAGGCCAAGCGGTCCGCGCAGGACCTGGCCGGCGACCAGTTCATCGCGTTCTCCACCTGGAAATGGCTCGAGATGCAGGGCGCCACGGGCGGCGCGCCGCTCTACCGCTACGAGTTCGACGACGCCCCTCCCGCGCCCGTAAATCCGCCCGCCGACGGCGGCAACGCGCCGCGCGGCGCTTACCATTCGGCGGAGATCGAATTCGTATTCGGAGTGTTGGCCTCGAAGAACCTGCCCTGGCGGCCGGAAGATCGGGCGCTTTCGGACCTGATGTCTTCGTATTGGTCGAACTTCGCCAAGACCGGCGATCCCAACGGCACGGGCCTGCCGGGATGGCCCGCCTACAACAGCCAGGGGCGCTATCCGGTGATGCATCTGGACGCGAAATCGCACGAAGCTCCCGACGATCACCGGGAGCGCTACGAATTTCTCGACAAGCTGAAGTAAGCGTCACCTATGCGGCTCGCGGTTTTGGCTTTCCTGTTCGCCGGTGCGCTTTTCGCCCAGCCGGTCACCTTGCCGGACCCGCTCACGATGCTCGACGGCGACAAGGTGACCGATGCGCAAACCTGGACGCAAAAGCGGCGGCCGGAATTGATCCATCTTTTCGAGACCTACGTTTACGGGCGCAATATGGCGGGACGGCCCGCGGCGATGACTTGGGAAACCGTCGCCGAAGACCGGCATGCCATGGGCGGCCGGGCGGTGACCAAGACGGTGAAGCTGTATTTCGCGGGCAAGCGCGACGGTCCATCCATGGAGCTGGCTTTAACGCTGCCCATCGCGGCTAAGCCCGTGGCGGCATTTTTGATCGCGGGCAATGCGCGGGTGAAGCCGGCGGCGGTACTGGATCGCGGCTACGGCATCATCGCCGGACGGGTGGACCAGATCCAGACGGACGCGCCCAACGGATATGCGAAGAGCATTCGCGCGTTCTTCGCGGCCGCCGGGCAGACGGAGCCGGGGATGGAGGAGTGGGGCGCGATCGGCGCATGGGCATGGGGGTTGAGCCGCGCCATGGATTACATCGAGACGGACAAGGATATCGACGCGAAGAGAGTGATGCTGCACGGGTTTTCGCGATACGCCAAGATCGCCCTTTGGGCGGGCGCGCAGGACGCGCGTTTCGCGATGACGTTTGCGGCGGAAGCCGGCTGCGGCGGCGCGAAGATCGTCCGCCGTGGTTCCGGCGAAACCCTGGCCGAACTGGTGAATGGGCGGTTCGGTTACTGGTTCGACAAAAGGCTGAAGGACTTCGCGGACCATGTGAACAGCCTGCCTGTCGATTGGCACGAACTCATCGCGCTATACGCGCCGCGGCCGGTCTATATCGCTACCGCGGCGGAGGACCTTGCGGGCGATCCGGCCGGCTCGTTCCTGGCGGCTCTGAATGCCGGCGCGGTTTACAGGTTGTTCGGCGAGACGGGCGTGGGGGTGGATCGTATGCCGGCGGTGGATACGCCGGTGGGCGATTTTGTCGGATATCATAATCGGGCCGGTGAATACGGCCAGAGCCAATACGATTGGGAACAGTGTCTGAAATTCGCGGACAAGCATTTCAGGCAACCATGAAAGCTTTCAAACCACTGCTGCTATTGCTGTTGCCGGGCGCCGCTCTGGCGCTGGGCCAGCCGCGCTATGTGGAGACCGCGCCGCGGCCGGGCAGCTTTGCCATCGCGCAAGCGAAGACTTGCGCCGCCATCTATGTCGATGCAGGGGACTATGCCGGAGTCATCCGGGCGGCCGGCGACTTACAGCGGGATATCGCGCGAGTGACAGGCTGCACGCCGGTTGTCACACACGATAGCGGCGCGCTGGGCTCCCACGCCATTGTGATCGGGTCGCTTGAAAAGAGTCCGTTGGCGAAAAGGATGACCGATACTTCGGTGATCGCGGGCAAGTGGGAATCGTTCCTGATCCAGCCCGTCGAGAAGCCGCTGCCGGGGGTGGCCGGCGGCCTGGTGATCGCGGGCAGCGATAAGCGGGGAACCATTTACGGGATCTACGATTTGTCCGAACAGATAGGCGTTTCACCTTGGTATTGGTGGGCTGACGTTCCAGTGGTCCATAAAGACGCCCTTTTCGTGAAACCCGGCAGGTTCCTGGAGGACGAGCCGGCGGTGAAGTATCGCGGCATTTTCCTGAACGACGAAGCGCCATCGTTATCCGGCTGGACCAAGGAAAAGTTTGGCGGATATAACCATGATTTCTATGTAAAGGTATTCGAACTGATCCTAAGGTTGAAGGGCAACTATTTGTGGCCCGCCATGTGGGGGAGCGCGTTCAACGAGGACGATCCGCTGAATCCGAAGCTGGCCGATGAGTATGGCATCGTGATGGGGACCTCGCATCACGAACCCATGCTGCGCGCGCAGCAGGAGTGGAAGCGGCACGGCAAAGGTCCCTGGAACTACGCTACGAACCAGGAAGTGCTGCATGCGTTCTGGGACGCGGGCATTGAACGCAATAAGGACTACGAGAGCATCGTCACGCTGGGGATGCGCGGCGATGGCGATATGCCGATGGCCGCCACTGGGGATATCGACGCAAACAAGGCGCTGCTGGAGAAGATCGTGGCCGACCAGCGCGCCATCCTGGCGAATCGTATCGGGCCAGATCTTTCCAAGGTGCCGCAGGATTGGGCGCTCTATAAAGAAGTACAGGAATATTACGATGCGGGAATGCGCGTTCCCGACGATGTCACTCTGCTTTGGTGCGACGATAACTGGGGTAACCTGCGGCGGCTCCCGACGGCGGAGGAACGCAAGCGCAGCGGCGGCGCGGGCATCTATTATCATTTCGACTATGTGGGCGGACCGCGCAATTATAAGTGGCTGAACACCAATCCGATTGCGAAGGTCTGGGAACAGATGAACCTGGCGTACGAATACGACGCGCGGCGCATCTGGATTGTGAATGTGGGCGATTTGAAGCCCATGGAATTTCCGATCGAGTACTTCCTGAGCCTGGCGTGGAATCCGCGGCGATGGCCGCACGACAAGATCGCGGAATTCGGAAGGCTGTGGGCGGAGCGCGAGTTTGGGCCAGCCTATGCCGCCCAGATCGCCGATATCGTCGCCAAGTACACGAAGTACAATGGCCGGCGGAAGCCGGAGTTACTGGAGCCGGGCACGTTCAGCCTGGAGAACTACGGAGAGGCGGACGCGGTGCTGGCCGATTGGCAAGCGCTCACGCAGCGCGCGGAGGCAATATATGGCAAGCTGCCGGACAATGCGAGGGACGCTTTCTTCGAACTGGTCTTGTATCCTACCAAGGCGTGCGCGCTGGTGAACGAGCTATACATCGCGGCGGCCAAGAACCGGCTGTACGCCGGCCAGGGCCGGGCCAGCGCCAACGATTACGCGGCGCGGGTGCGTGAGTTGTTCCAGGCGGACGCGGATTGGTCCGCCACTTACAATCACACACTGGCCCACGGTAAGTGGGACCACATGATGGATCAGACACACATCGGCTATACCGGGTGGCAGGAGCCGCGGGTGAACGCCATGCCGGAGGTGACCGGGATCCAGGTTGGGGAGGCGGCCAAGATGGGCGTGGCGCCGGCCTCGCTGCGGTTTGACGCTTTCAATCGTCCCCGCCGGGCCATCGATGTGTTCGATATGGGGCGCGCGCCGTTTACCTACTCAGCCACGGCCAGCGCGCCCTGGATTGTATTGAGCGGCGCAACCGGCAGCGTGCGGAAAGACGCGCGCGTGTGGGTCAGCCTGGATTGGAACAAGGCGCCGATGGGCGCGGGCGAGGGATCGGTGAAGATTTCGGGCGCGGGCGGGGAAACAGCCAGTGTGAGCGTGACTTCATTCCGCCCTGGTGAAGTGACCCGGGAATCGTTGCGCGGATTCGTGGAGGCGGATGGGTACGTCTCGATGGAAGCCGCGCACTACACGCGGAAAACGGATGCGGGCGCGGTGCGATGGGAGGAGATCGGCGACTATGGGCGGACGTTGTCGGGGATGACCATCCTGCCGTGTACGGCGGCGAGTGTGACGCGGGCTCAAGGCTCACCCTCGCTCGAATATCGTATGTATTTGTTCCATCCCGGCGTCGTGAAGGTACATACGATCGTCGCGCCGACACTGAACTTCGTGCCGGGCCGGGGGCTGCGATTCGCCGTCGCATTCGACGATCAGGCGCCCCAGGTGATCGACGCCCTGGGGCAAAACAGCCTGCACGACTGGGAGGAATCCGTGAAAGATAGCGTGCGCACGATCGAGTCCAGTCACTCGGTGAGCGGGCCGGGATATCATGTGTTCAAGTACTGGATGGTGGATCCCGGCGTGGTGCTGGAGAAGATCGTGGTCGACTTGGGCGGGCTCAAGCCGAGCTACCTGGGGCCACCCGAGAGTTATCGCCGGTAGCGGCGGGATATCTTGCGTCTTTGCGGGGACACCTTACTTCTAAGCGTCGCTCGATCGTCCGGTTTTTCGAGGAAGGACAGATCATGGATTGGAGTTCCTGGCGGGCTTGGCGGTTATCTTTGCGTCTTTGCGTGAAAGGTTTCTCGCCAAGGCGCCAAGTTACCGCGAAGGGCGCCAAGAAGACTACGAAGGACAGATTCATGGATATCTACGCGGGATGGGGCTTGCTTCCCCAATCGCCCAGCAAGCCTGCCGACAGGCTTCTGATTTCCGGCGGCGCCGAGGTGGCCAGCCAGGCCAGGGTGCTGACGGTGGCCCAGGGCGTCCCGATGTTGACATAGCGCCAGGCGGGATCGCTCAGATGATTGGCGGGCGGCGCGAACTTGGCGTTGCGCATCAAATCGAAGATATACCGGGAGGCATCCTTGGGATCTACGAGACCTTGCTCCACCTGGCACATCTTGGCCTCGGCGGCATTGAACAACTCGCCGTACCCAGGGTGCTGGCTGTAGAACAGTCCCATCGGCTCTTCGGCGTCAGGCAGGATGGAGTCGTCGTGCGTCTTCATATAGCGCCGGTAAATGCTGGCGAGTTTCAAATCGCCCAAGCCGACGCCCAGCACCCAGACGCGGAACCACGCATTCCATAAGTCGAAATCGCGCCACGAAGTGTAGGCGGCGCTGGCGGTACGGTCGTTGTTCGTTCGGTCGACCTCGTGGACGCGGGCGACATATTCAAAACGGTCGACCGTGAAATCGTCGTCCTTCAGGGCCCGCAACAGGCGCGCGGCCAGCGCATTGGTCACTTCCATTGACGAAGCTAATCCGCGGGAGAAGATGGCGTCCAGAAAGCCGCTGCCGGCGCCGCCGGCCATAATGGCCCAGCGATCGCCAACGGTTTGCTTCAAAGAGATTTGCAGCCGGTCGGAGGAGACCCAGTCGCGCACGGGCTTGGCGTCCTTGAACTGTTCGTAGATGCTGGGGAAGCGCGCCAGAAACTGGCGCCATTCCTGATCCGGCGTGATATCGGTGGGCTTGGGATACTTGCGGATATCCAGGCTCAGCCCAACGCTGATCAGCTTGTTGGTGGACCCCGGACGATTGTCGAACGGAATCACCCATACCCAGCCGCCGTTGAATAAATGGTGGCAAGTGCCCTGATACCAGGGGCGCGGCGCGCGCGGCACGCCGGACGGCAGGTTTAAATCGTCGTAAGGCTTCACGTCGATCATGTGTGTGAACAGGCAGCGCGTGTTGGTCTTGCAGCGGATCGGATCGTCGCGCAGGTCCCACATACGCGAGAGGACGTGGCCGCCACCGGATGCGTCCGCAATGAAGCGCGCGCGGACGATCTCACCTTTATCGGTCTCGATAGTTACTCCGCGGCTATCGGTATCGACTTTCTTTGCGCGGGTGTGATACTTGACCGTGGCGCCGTGATGGATGGCGGTGTAAGTGAGATAGGCGTCGGTATCCTGGCGGAACAAGTGCGCTTCATGACCCTCGCGGTAAGGCGGGATGACCAATTGGGTAGACTCTTCCGGCCGCTGGTGCTCGCCTTCGTGATGCAGCATGAAGCCGAAGTTGGTCTTGACGCCGCAGCCGGACGTGACATGCCGGTGAATCCGATTGGCGGAATTGAATTCGGTCTTGAACTCGGGGACTCCGAAGCGTTCCGCGATGATCTTGATCATACGGAAAGTGTGGCGCACGGTTGATTCGCCGAGGCCAAAACGCGGATGCGTGCCGGCGTCGATGATGACGACCTTGGCCCCATTGCAGGCCAGAATCGTGCCGAGCATGCTCCCTTCGAAACCCGCGCCTAGTATGGCGACATCGTATTGTTCGTTCATATCGGTGAGTGTTCCTTTTTAACTTTGGCCTTGATGCGAACGCCGCATATTTCGGCGAACCGCGCTTCGGTGGCCACGATCCGTCCGGCGGCCACCTGCAACGCGCGCAAGAGGATTTCAACGCCCAATCCGGGGTCGGTGCGGCAGAGCTCGGTGAGGTCCGGGCCGGCGATGCGCAGCGCATGGGTCTGCTCGCGCGCGCGGACCTGGAAAACCGTTTCCTGATGGTCCAGCAGGGCGGACCAGCCGAAGGCCTGGCCGGGACCGACTGACAGGACCGATACGGTGAAAATGGGCGAGTGCAGTTCGATATTCACGCTGCCGGAGGTGACGAGATAAAAATACTGCGATTGCCGGCGGTCCATGAAAATCACTTCGTTTTCAGCGAAGGTGACGGCGGTGGCCAGCGAAGCGAGCTTGGCCACGTGCCGATCCGGGAGTCCCTGCACGAAAGCGTGATCTCGGAGGGTTTCCTCTAGCGTCAATTGCCCCACCATAGTGTCAAATGCCGCGAGCGAGGGCGCTTATTGGGCGGATTTCGCTGCGGTAGCGCTGGGGGAGCAATCAGCGGGCCACAAATGCGTCACTTTACAAACTAGTGGGAGTAGAGTCTGGCGCGCTGTTTGGCGTACCCCGCCCTCGATCGGTTCAGCCTGCGCGAGAAACCGGAACGATCGAGCGAGGCTCGTCCGGCACCACGAATCGACCCGGCGAGAGCCAGTACCAGGGCGTGCGCCATAGCCGCAAATCGGATCTATAACAGCTGGCAAATGCCCGCTAGTTACAAGCATATGCGCCGACCTTATGCTCTTATTGCCGGAGTTGCCCTGTTGGCGGCCATGCCGCGGGCATTCGCGCAAGCACCCATCATTGAATCCGGCGGCGTGCAAAACACAGCCAGCAATATCGCTCTGACTTCGATGACGCCACAGATGCTGATTACCATCAAAGGGCAGAATCTGGCGGTTTCCACGCAAGGGGCCAATGGTTACCCGCTGCCCACCACGCTGGGCGGCGCCACCGTAACGTTCACGGGCGCTGCCGGACGGTTGGCAGCGCCATTGTTCTACGCTTCGCCCACGCAGATCAACGCGCAGGTGCCCAACGGGATCGCCGGGCCCGACATCGTCGTCAGTACGGCGGCGGGCTCCAGCGCTGCATATCAGGTGCCGGTAGTGGGCTGCCCACGACTTTACCTCCGCCGGTCGCCGCGGCTTATCCTTACTTGATCGATCCTCTCGGCGTATTCACGCAGGATTCCTCGGGTTGCGGACAAGCGGTGGCTTACAATGTTCACGCGGATGGCAGCGTCTCCCTGAACACGCCCCAAAACAGCCTCGATCCCGACAAAGACGCCGGTTTGACGATCTACCTGACGGGCCTGGGTGGTCTGGACTTTACCGATCGCCCGAACGGCCTCCCTTGGACGTATAACCCCAGCGATAACCTGTGAACACGCTTGTTTACTCCGGCGCCGGCGAGACCTCCGTGACATTCGAGTCGCCCGGACTGACCGGGACGGCCGCGGATCTGACGTTGGCATACCTCGGACCGGCGCCGGGTAAAGTGGGCGTCGATCAGGCCAACGCGCTGGGTCAATGGAAAGGCTGACCGCAGGGGTGCCGGGTGCCCTTGTCGCTCGCGCTCCTGCAGCCGCAGACCGAGAACTACGGATCTCCGACGGCGCAGATCTTCGCGCCTTTCACGTCCAGCCAGTTAGTGGACGTCAGCATACAGCCGGGGGGCGGCGTCTGCGAGGATCCGCCGGAGAGCACGTTGGGCCTGGTCGCGTTTCAGGTCCGTAACATTAGCGACGTGAAAGGTATTTACGTCCAGCGAGGCCGTCTCCGCCCAGTTCATCCAATCGGACGGATTGGGCTTTCCGCAACCCGGCCCGGAGGCCGCCCTTTTCCCGCCGCCGGCGGCCATCAGTTCCGAAAATGCTCAAGGCCAGGGCATTTACGGGCCCGTATATCTCCCGCCGCCGCCCGCCTGCGGCGCGTCGCTGCCGGCGACGCTGGATGCGGGGGCCTTGACACTCTCCGGTTCAGGCCTCGGCGCGGTGGCGCTAGCGCCCTCCACCCAAAGCGGCAGATTGACATACCAAGCCTCTCTGCCGCCGGGAACGCTCGAAGGCGGGACATATCAACTTACCGGGCAAGGCGGTATCCAGGTGGGCGCCTTCACCGCCAATGCCGATGTACCTCCACCCATCTCAGCGATCACCACGATCACCGCGGACGCAGGCCTTTCGAGCCTGCAGCCGGGCACGCAATTTGAAGCTCCCTGTGTGGTCACCGGCTTTTATAGTTATTGTCATGGTTGGTACAGTTTCTACTGGACGGGCGGCGACGACCGGAGCGTCGTCACGATTCAGTTCATTGTCGGGGGTAGCTTCCAGGCGCTACAGTCGGCGCCGGCTGGAGATGGAGATCTCGCGTTCCAGTCGAGCTATGTGGCTTCTCCCGGTACGGGCGGCTTTCCCTTTTTCGATGCAGCGTGCATGCTCATGCCCTCAGGCAACGTGGAAGTGATCGTCACCCAGACCCCAAGCCAGACGCCATCCCAGCCGTTCAACGCGCCGGGTCTGGGTTTGGGCGGAGAAGTTACCTGGAAGTACGTGTGGGACTTTCGGGGGCTCGCAAACTAGAGCAGGCGCGCTGATCCAGGTGGTCAAAAGCTGTAGCGCAGCGCGAGCATGGCGTGGGAATTACGACGGTACTGGCCCAGGAAGTCGGATTCGTCGCCGCGGATCAGCGTGAACGCCGCCGTGGCCCGCCAGTGCGCACCGAACGCCTCGGAGTATTCGAGCTTGGCCCACTCGCCCTTCCCGTTCTGGCGGACCGCCGTTTCCAGTGCCACGCCGCGGTTGGTGTCGATGGTGTAGCCGGCGCGGCCCAGGAATGCGCTGGTCAAGCCGCGGTCGGGCGCGAAATCGAAGAGCGAGCGGTGCTCGGTGACGACCTGCCCCGCGTATCCGCCGATGAAAAACCATTCGCCAGCCTGGCGCTCCAACTGCACCACGTATAGAGCGTATTCATCTTCCGTCCTGGTGGTGGAGGTGAAGTATGCCGCTTCGGTTTTCAGGGTGATGCCATGCAACGGAATCGCGGCATCCGCGCCATACATGCGCATTTGCGGGTAGTAGCGCGCGATATCCACGGTGGACGCCTGCGGCTCCTGAAAGTTGAACAGCGGCAGCGTATTGTGACCGTCATAGAACGACAGCGAATACTCCGCCACCTTTCCGATGTGGTTCCAGCGCGCGCCGATCTGGGAGCCGCCGGGATACGACGACGGCAACTGGGTGAGCGCGATACCCGGGGGCACATTACTCCAGCGCTGGTCGAGCAGCGGGATGCGGCTGGGTGTGAACAGCGGCTCCCAAACCAGGTCGATAGTGTTCGACTGGCCGCCATAGGTGGCGCGGACCGCGGTGACGGCCAGAAAATCGCTGTCGACGACGGACAGGTAATCTTGCGGCGCGAAACGGTCGGTGGGATTCAGAATATCGGCCTTGCCCCAACGGATGAACTGCTTGCCCAAGACCAGCGTGAGCTTCTTCTTTGCATAGGTGGCGTTGAGCTGCCGCACTTCGAACGAGGGACGGCGGGTCTGGCGATCGTCCCACGAAAGCTCCCACGCGCGATCGGTCTGCTCGTGGGTATCCGCGCGCGCGTCGATGCCGCCGGCGAACTGCCAGTCCGCATTCAGTTTATCGAAGGCCTCATAGCGGAAGAGGGCTTCTCCGATCGCTTGCCCGCTGTCGTTGGGCGCGGTCTGCGGATAGCCGATGAAATCCGTTTCCAGAAATCCGCGCTGTGTAAAACTCTGGCCCCAGCCCGCGGCCGCGAGGCCCAGCAGCCAGAAACCGGCGCCCAGAAACCGCCGCTTCACATCTGCCGCCGCAAGGCCTGCACGGTAAAATCGTCGTCCTTCATGGGCACGTTGTAGCGCACGTTCTCCAGCTTCAATATGGTTCGGCTCTTGCGGCCCAGGTCGGTCATCTCCAGCAGGCGCGCGGTCCAGATGCCCTGGACGTTCTGGATATCCTTCTCCACCAGGCGGCGCACCAGCTTGTCTTTCACGTAGTTTTCATACTGCACGGGAACGTAGTTGTCTTTGCGGATCCACACGCGGGACGAGGTGTATTGCGAGCTCTTGCCCTGCCTGGGTTTCGATTCGATGCGCCAACATGCCGCGCTGTCGATGGGCTCCTCGCCCTGCAGACTGTAATCGAACTGGTTGACGTCGCGCTCCTCCAGATCCTCGAAGCTGAAATCCGTACCGAAGAATCGCGTGGAGCGATCCTGCTGCGCGATGCGGCGGTCGCGGCCGATGGCGGGCGTCCACATCCATTGGTCCGAGGAACGATCTGGGTGGTTCACTACCAGCAGCGCCACGCCCTTCACTTCGGCGGGTTCGGTGAAGCGGATAATCGCCTTGCTGTTGCCGTAGGCGCCCAGGCGATCCGATTCCCAGCGCTTCTTCGAAACCTTGTTGTTGGCGCTGACGACTTCGAGCGAACCTTCGTAGCGCTGGGAATCGGCACGCCCGCGGCGCTGCGATTCCTCGACAATCTGGCGGGCGTCTTCGGCGGCGGCCAGCGGAAGAATCGCCAGGGCCAGACAAACGACTTGTCTATTCATACTCCAATGCCTCCACGAGGGAACTGCGCACGGCACTTTCCGCCGGAAATAGCGCGGATCCGAAAGCCGCGCCCAGGATCACGGGAATGAGCAGCCCCACGATGCCGAACGGAAAGGTATAGTCGAGCGCGATTCCCGCGAAATTCTGGCGCGATACGGTGAGCATGTAATACAGGTTCACGGCACCCGCAGCTACACCGAGCGCCAGGCCGATGATGCCGATGGCCAGCGCCTCCATCCAGATGGTGTGGCGAATCTGATTGCGCAAACCGCCCACCGCGCGAAGCACGCCTAGTTCGCGCCGCCGGTCCGTGATGGAAACGGTCAGCGTGTTCACGATCCCCAGGATGGCCACCAGGACTGCCACAAACAATTGTAAGTAGGTCATGCCGAACCATTGGTCGGTCACTTTGAACACGTAACTGCGGACTTCTTTATTAGAAAGTACGAAGAGGCGCCGTTCGTGGGCGAAGCGGTCCAAAATCTGCGCTCTCACATCGGCGGCCGCCGCTCCAGGCGCCAGGTAAATGCGGAATACATCCAGTGAATCGTCCTTCCATAGCCGGCGGTAAAGCGCCCGGTCGATGAAGATGGTCCCCAACTGATTGGAAAAGTCTTCGAGGATTCCGGCGATCGGCAGCCGTAGAACACCGCCCGGCGCAGCGATTTCCAGGATCTGACCCAGTTTCAGCTTCTCGAGTTGCGCCAGATTATCCGCGATGACCAGGCCTTTCTGCGCTGCCGCGGCGCGATACATGCCCTGGAAATCGCCGGCTGTCGTGCGTCCGCGGGTACGCCGGGCGATGCTCAGCGAATCGATGGCCACCAGCATCACGGGTTTTCCGCGGAAGTTGATGCGCACGATGCGCACGGGCTGTACCTCGGCGATGCCTGGGATCTTGCGCAGCCCATCGAGCATGCTGTCCGGGAAATGATAGGTGCGGGCGGAGATGGTTTCCGAAGTAGTCACGAAGAAGTCCGGATTCATGGTGCTGTCCATCCAGTCGGCGATCTCTGCGTAGCTGGCGCGCGCCATGCCGCCCAGTGCGATCACGAGGGCCAGCGACAGCATGAGGGCGGCGACTGTGGCGGATGTCCGCCGCGGGGATTGAATCAGGCTGTCGGCTGCCAGCGCGCCTTCGACCGGCCGCAGCCATTTCAAAGGCCCGCGCAAGGCTTTCGAGAGAAATAACGACAGCGCGGGCGTGAGCAGCAGCATCGCCAGCATAGCCAGGAAATAGCCCGTGTAGAAAACCGGGCTCGATCTTCCAAATACGATGCAGCCCGCGGCAATGGCGATGGCCGCCAGCGCCGCGGCGCGCCTTCTGCGGTTCTCACCCGCCGAGAGCACCTGATACTGGCCCTTCTGCAAGGCCTTCACCGGATCCACGCGCGCCGCGTTGCGCGCCGGCAGGAAGGCCGCGATCATGCTGGTGAGCACGCCCACGGCGGCCGCGGTGACGAGCAGCCACGGACGCACCAGCATATGGTCGGCATTGGCCGAAACGCCCATCACGCCTTCCATGAACGCATTGGTGCTGGCGGTGAGCCCTTGCGCCATCAGCAGGCCGAAGCCGATGCCCACCGCCGAGCCCGCCAGTCCCGCTACCGCGCTTTCGCCCAAAAACAGCGAGCGGATCTGGCCGCGCGTGGCGCCCAGCGCGCGCAGGATGCCGATCTCCGCGCGCCGCTGCGTGACCGCGATGGCGAACGAATTATAGATGATGAACGTGCCGATGAAAAGAGCGAACAGGCTGGCGATGTTCATGGTCATGGTATACACGCCCATCAACGATTCAAAATGCTGGCCGCGGCCGGAGGGAGGGTCCACGTCGAAGCCCGGTCCCAACAGGCTGCGCAACGAGGCCTGTCCCCGGTCGAGCGCGATGCCGTCTTTCAAGCCGATATCGATGCGGTCGAAACGCCGCCCCATGCCGAAGAATTTCTGCGCGGCGTAGATATCCATAATCGCCAGGTTGCCGCCGAACGCCGAAGTCATCCCGCCGGACCGCAGAATGCCGCGCACGGTGAAAAGCTTGTCGCCCTCCATGGTTTTCATGGCCAGCTTGCTGCCACTGGTGATTCCGTTGCGCGCGGCGAAATCGCGCGTCAAGATCAGTGAATCGGGCTGCGCCAGAAATACCAGCGGATCGTCCATGACGTCCTGGTCGCCGCCTTCGAGGTCGTAATCGCGCAGGCTGCGGTCGCCGGTCATATCCACGGCCAGGATCAACAGCTTGCCCTGGCCTTTGAAACCGCTATCGACCACCTGCTCGATCACGGGCGCCGCGGCGCGCACATCGGGATCGCTTTCGACGCGCTCCAGAATCTCCTCGGCGAAACCGCCGTCGCCCGCCGAGATTTGAAGCTGCGTCTTGCCGGCGATGTGCTCCACGGTGCGGTTAAACGCTTCGAGCACGCTTTGGTTGGCCGTATACATGCCCACCAGCAGCGCCACGCCCAGCACGATGCCACCGATGGTGAGCACCCAGCGGACCAGATGTTTGCGCGCGTAAGGCCAACTGATCAGCCGCAGCAGGATCATCGGCGCACGTCTCCCGCTACGCGCCCGTCGCGCAGGGTAACCATGCGCGGGCAGCTTGCGGCGACGCCGGTATCGTGGGTCACGATCAGCACCGTCGCGCCCAGGCGCTGGTGCAGATCGCGAATCAGCTTCAGGATTTCCGCGCCGGTATGGCTGTCGAGATTGCCGGTCGGCTCGTCGGCCAGCAGGATGGGCGGATCGAACGCCAGGGCGCGCGCGATGGCCACGCGCTGCCGCTCGCCGCCGGAAAGCTCGTCGGGCAAATGATCCAGGCGGTGGCCGAGTTGGACCAGGTCCAGCAGCTCACGCGCGCGCGCCGTGGTCTTCGCTTTGGGCATACCTTTCAGATGCAGGGGCAGCGCCACGTTCTCCATGCAGCTTAAGCTGGGCAGCAGGTTGAAAAACTGAAAGATGAAGCCGATTTTGTCGCGGCGCAAGCGCGTCAGGTCGTCGTCGGACAGACTGGCGATATTGCGCCCATCGATATGTATCTCGCCCGCGCTGGGGCGGTCCAGACCGCCGATGAGGTTCAGCAGCGTGGATTTGCCCGATCCGGACGGGCCCACAATCGATAGCATCTCGCCCCGCACGACCTGCAGGTCGATCCGTTCCAACGCCGTGACCTGGCGTTTGCCGTCGAAGCTCTTCGAAACCGCGTTAACTGAAATCACCCATCTCCCAAAGAGGCGGGTTCTGGAGAACCCGCGCGGGCCTGGAGGCCCGCCCCACACCGAAACAATTCAGCGTATCAGAGGTGCTTCTGCAGTGCGCGCACAAAGGCCTTGAGCGCCTGGCGGTCGGCCTGCTCCCACTTCAGCAGGACGAAGTATCTGCCCTTATCGAACACCACGGTGTTGGCGGTCATTTTCCAGTGCTGGCTCATCTCGAAGGCCGTGCCGGAGACCTTGGCTTCATAGAGATCGACGGTGAGTTTGCCGGGCCCTTCGTAGGCCGCTTCGAAAGCGCGGGGGATGGCGGTTTGCGGCGGCGTCATCGCATGCAGCGACTTCCTTTCCCAGACTGCGTCCACGCGGGCCGGCAACAGGTCCTCCGCGCTGCGGGGAGGCGGGCTGCAGGCGCTCCAGGCGAGCGCCGCAGCGATCCAATAGCGGCGATGCATCTGCTAACGATTCTTGCACAGGCGGCGGGAATACGCCGGATGCTACCATCTTATGAACGGTCGCTTTGGATGGCGAAATTTAAACTGGCGAAAGGCAAATCGAAGAACCGTGCCGCGGCACAAGGCGGCCTACCGTGCGTGATCCTAGTCATTTCGGGCTTCGCTCTCGTACTGTTCTTTCTTTACTTCGTGATGAAATATGCGAACTGACAACCGCGCGCCGGACCAGATGCGTCCAGTCGAAATCACCACCGGATACCTACAAACCGCGGAAGGATCCACGCTCATCACGGTGGGCAATACGCGCGTGCTCTGCGCGGCTTCGGTGGAAGATTCCGTGCCGCAATTCCTGCGCGGCAGCGGCAAAGGATGGGTGACCGCGGAGTACTCCATGCTGCCGCGCGCCACCACCAAGCGCACGCCCCGCGAAGTCAATAAGGGCCGCCCTTCTGGCCGCACCCACGAAATCCAACGGCTGATCGGGCGCTCGCTGCGGGCGGTAGTGGATCAGGCCTTGCTGGGCGAACGCACGGTGACGCTCGATTGCGATGTGGTGCAGGCCGACGGGGGCACCCGCACTGCTTCCGTGACCGGCGCTTTCGTAGCCCTGGCGCTGGCTTTGCAGCAATGCGTCAAGTACGGGATGATCAAGCGTTTGCCATTGACCGACTACGTGGCGGCCACCAGCGTGGGAATCATCGGCACCGAGCCGATGATCGACCTGTGTTACGAGGAAGACTCGCAGGCCGCCGTGGATATGAACGTGGTGATGACCGGATCGGGCCGCTTCGTGGAAGTGCAGGCGACGGCGGAGCGCCACGCGTTCGACGATCGGCAGATGGCCGGCATGCTGGCGCTGGCGCGGCACGGAATCGCCGAACTGGTCGAAATCCAGAAGCGCGTGGTCCGGATCGCGTGACGGTTTACTGCGCCACGGGCAATCCCGGCAAATTGCGCGAATTCCGGCTGGCGGCAGTAATCGGCGGCGTCCAGGTGGATACCGCGCCGGGTCTCGCCGAAATCGCAGCGTGCGAGGAGACGGGCGCCACCTTCGAGGCCAACGCCATCCTGAAGGCGGAGTATTACGGCAGGCAAGCGCCGGGGCTTTTGTTCGCAGACGATTCCGGTCTGGAAGTGGACGCGTTAGGCGGCGCACCCGGTGTTTATTCGGCGCGATTCGCCGGACCGGGCGCTAGCGACGACGCCAACAACCAACTGCTACTGGAGAGGATGCGCGGCGAGCGCGTCCGTTCCGCGCGATTCGTCTGCGTGATTGCGCTGGCGGATCATGGACGTTTCGTGCGGACGTTTCGGGGCGCGGTGGAGGGCAGTATCCTCGATGCGCCGCGCGGGCCAAATGGCTTCGGGTACGATCCTTTGTTCTATTACGCGCCGTTCGGGTGTTCGTTCGGGGAAGCCGCGCCGGAGCGGAAGTTGACGGTCAGCCATCGCGGGGCGGCGTTGCGCGCGCTGTTCCAGCATTTATCCGTTTGTTAGAATCGGGTTAGAAGCTCTCCCGTGGATGCATCCCCACTCATCGACCAGTACGGCCGTATCCATACGAATCTGCGGATCAGCGTGACGGACCGCTGCAACGTGCGCTGCTTCTATTGCATGCCCGAAGAGGGCGTGAAGTTTGTGCCGCGCGACGAGATCCTCAGTTTCGAGGAGATCGAGCGATTTGCGCGCATCGCCGTGGGGCTGGGAGTGGATAAGGTGCGGGTGACGGGCGGCGAGCCGCTGGTGCGGAAGGATCTACCGGTGCTGATCCGGCGCCTGGCCGCGATTCCGGGCCTGCACGATCTGGCCCTCACTACCAATGCCGTCTTGCTGGCGGAGCTTGCCGAACCGCTGTACGAGGCCGGGCTGCGGCGGCTGAACGTGCATCTGGACACGCTGGACCGCGAACGCTTCCGCCAGATTTCGCGCCGCGACGAATTGGACAAGGTGCTGGAGGGCATCGCGGTGGCCAAGCGGATCGGGTTCGGCCCCATCAAATTGAACGCGGTCGCGGTGAAGAACCTGATTGAGCCGGATCTGGCGCCGCTGGCGCGCTATGGCCGGGAGCACGGATTCGAGGTGCGTTTTATCGAGTTCATGCCGCTCGATGCGCAGCATCTATGGGACCGCGGCAAGGTGCTGCTGGCCGCCGATATCATCGAAACGCTCTCGCGCGAGATCGCGCCGCTGGTGCCCATTGCGGACGCGGACCCGCGCGCGCCGGCTCTCGAATATCGATTTGCCGACGGCATCGGGAGAGTCGGTTTCATCGCGTCCGTGAGCCGGCCGTTCTGCCTGAACTGCAACCGTCTGCGGCTGACGGCGGACGGCAAGCTGCGATACTGCCTGTTTGCCATCGAGGAAGACGACGTGAAGGGGATGCTGCGCGCGGGCGCGCCCGACGCGGAGATCGCCGCCCTGATCCGGCGCAACGTGGCGGGCAAGTGGGCGGGTCACGAGATCAATAGCTCCCGATTCGTGGCGCCCCCGCGGCCGATGTATGCGATCGGGGGCTAGCGGCTACTGGACCGCCATGGTCACGGGATTAGCGGCGATTCCCGCCACGCTGAGCGCCACCGGCACCGCGTCGCCAACGGGGGCCGTCGCCGGCACCAGCACATTCACCTGATAAAGACCTACATAGCCGGGCGCGAGGCCGGCGAATGGGACGGTGGCCGGCACATTGCCGATGGCCACCGTGACGGTGTTGGTGGTTTGGGACAGCGTACCGGAGGAAGCAGGGGCGCCCGTGGCCGGCTGATGTGTCACCGGCCCGAGTCCCGTGGCGAATATATTGATGTAGTCCAAGCCGCGCTTGGCCGGCTGCCCGTCGTAGGGCGGGCCCGCGGGCGCGGCCAGCGTGGCTGTGCCGTTGATCAGAATCGCGCCCTGCCCGGCGCCGCTGCCATTCGCCGCATAAATGCCGGGCGAGACCGGCGCCAGCGGTACACTCACCGTATTGCCGCTCAGATCGTCGGTAACGATGGACAATTGCGCCTGGTTCTGCCCGGCCAGCTCCCACGGGATCTGCGCATCCACTTGGAGGGGCAATGCGTGAATGAGCGGCATGGGAACCCCGCCCAGCGCCAGCGAAGTTGTGCCGAGTGCGACCGGCAAAGGCACGCCGGATGCCGTCTGGTTCGCATCCGATAAACCGGTGCCGAAGATCGACACCAGGCTTCCCGGCGCTACGGGCACGTTGGCGGCAAAACTGGCATTGGAGATGGTGCCGCCGCTGTTCAGGCTGGGCGCCGCGAAAGTCAGGCGGCGCTGCGCCATAGCCAGGTTGGTTGCCAGCACCTGCGATACCAGGTCGTACTTGGGACGGTCCGCCACGTCCACCATACCGAATGCGTAGTCCTCACCCTCCACCAGGTCCAGATCCGTCTCGCCCAGAAAGCCGCGGCCGGACACCGGCTCGTCGCGATATTCAAACCATGCCGCACCGACGCACCAGGGGTTGTGGGCCGCCGCCTGCAGGTTGGCCTGATACTGCGCGCCGGCATCCGCGTCGTCGACCGCGGTCACCAGCGGATACGCTTCGTATCCCCGCAACAGACTGTAAGTTGGGGGAAAGGAGTATTCGCCCAGGAAGATGGGCTTGGCGGTAGAGCTTGCCAGGCTGCGCAATTGGCTATCTTCGAACACGGGCGAGTAGCGGTCGTAGCCTATCACATCGACATGGGCGGCCTGCAGCTGCCAGTCGACCGGACCGATCCACCAGCCGGGCACGATCCAGAAGCCGAAGAACAGGTGATTCGGGTCGATATTCTTGATGGTTTGCTGGATGAATGCATAATATCGATCGGCGTAATACTGGCGCAGCGTTTCGATGTCCGCGGCCGGAGGCGCGGCCGCAGTGCTGTTATAGAAATCGGCCACGACGGTGGCGGCCACGCCCCATGCAGCGGCCATAGCGGCCACTTGATTGCCGTAGATGGCGCTCAGCGCTTCGTTCACCAGCGCTTGCTTCGCGGGCACCGCGCTACCCAGGGCCAGTATGGATGTGATTTCCTGCGGCGTCACGATCTCGTCGTATTCGTTGCCGAAAGACCAGCCCAGGATCTCCGGCGCGTTGACTCCGGCCGCGATCTGCTGTTGCAGCGAAGCCTGAAACTGGGCCTGCACGTTGGGATCGAAGACATCCGCATGCAGCACCAGGACAGGAACGCCGTAGGGCTCGAGCACCGGCAGCAGCGGCAAGTTGCCGGTCGCATTCGACCATTTGCCGAAACCGGAAAATCCCCAGGTGTGCATGCGCTGGACGGTGAGGTTCGTAGCGGTGGTCTGCCAGGTATCGCTGCCGTACTTGCGGATCATGTTCCAGGTGTCGAAAGAGACGCTCGAAATGCCGGTGTTGCCCCAGTCGCCGGAACTCCAGGCGGAGTTGTACGGCGCGCTTTGTGGAGGCAGCGCGGCAAATTCCCATTCGCGGCCGGTCGTAGGAGTATTGTTGCCGGTGACCAGCGGTCCGGTATCCAGGCCGATATAGAAACACGGATTGCCGGCCGGCGAGATCAGCCACC